>Ga0129333_10002918_pt1 | contig 16017 bp, 12 predicted proteins | sample CPB6_08_DNA_FD_94474 | JGI IMG/M metagenome (GOLD analysis project Ga0129333, IMG submission 94474) | Freshwater to marine salinity gradient microbial communities from Chesapeake Bay, USA - CPBay_Sum_0.6_0.8_DNA | ecosystem: Environmental > Aquatic > Marine > Coastal | place: USA: Chesapeake...
CAGTAACTCCTTCAATACGGAAAGGAGTATCTACATCAAGACCAGGAACTTCTGAGAGAGTAGTTACCGTAATAACTGTTGAGGGGGTAACACCATCACCTGCTTTAATACTCGAAATTCCTACGCTTTGCCCAGTAGATCCAACAATACGATATTCATCAATTTTTGACTGAATATCTAATCCCGAACTTGGGTAGTCAGGTTCAATAGGACGACCCGAAGATTGTCCATATGCAAGACCAACCTTCTCATAATACATGTCAAGGTCGGTTCTGCCAAAGTTGCGATTGCTTATAAAATCATCATTGATAAGTACATCATTTGTTCCGTCTGCATACTCAAAACAGGAAAGTTTATGGTGAGAAAAGTTAGGGACAAATAAGTTTGAAGTGTAGTCTTGATAGCACTGTCCATTTGGATCGGCATCAAACATTGAAAACTGCCAGAGATAGCATCCACCAGTGATTCTGAAGAGAGTGCTTCTTTCAATATTGTCATTTATTGGATTAGGAACATACTTGGGGCGAATCTTTGTTTTGCGGAGGTCCAGACCAACAATAGAAGTTCCTCTAGGAACGATTACACCACCATATACACTGTTTAACTTATAAAGTTCGTTGTCTCCAGTAGTTAAATCAAAGTTTGAACTTAGGTCAAATGGGGGAAAATTGCTTGAAGTTGTTCCATCTCTACGAAGGAAGTTACCTAATCCATCAGGAATCCATCCAGGACGATTATCTACAAGGTGGTCTCCGGGATAAAGAAGAATGGTGGTCTTATTAAATCTATCGTTACTTAAACCTTTTTGATATGAAAATCTTGATGCCTCAATAAGTGCCCTTTGAATCGTTTTAAATGGGCGAGTTAATGAGTTACCTTGATTTTCAATGCTATCTGTTGCATCCAAGTCATTAGGATTAACGTAGAGAATAGTTCCTCTTGCTGACTTCAGAAAATTATCTAATCTGGAGAGACCCATTTTATTAGTGCTTATAGTTTCCGTTATGGATTATTTATCATACGAAAAAAGGGCAGACCATTTCTGGTTGCCCTTTTCGCACTTCCTTCACACCTTGTTATTTTACCACGACTCTTCTTTCCATGTCAAGCGTTTTTTCAAGTCCTTTTCAAATACCATAAGATACCGATGTTTACGAGAGCGATCCCTCCACTCACCATCAACACCCCTAATACTACCTCTAGAGTGTTTGGTTCCATCAGCATAATAAAAGTCTTTTTTGGGATCAGTTAGACCGTAGTATTGAAAATTACAAGCTCTGTATATAGTTCCAGCGTGGTGATTAGAGTCAGCGTAACTAAGAATAGCACGAACTGTGGCATCTTTTCTAAACCTCTTGATACAACGACTGACGAACCAGGATGTGATATTATATTCTTCTTTTTGAATATCAGGGTGAATGCAAAGTCTGGATAACTCGTATATTCCTTCCTGCTGATTTCTTTCTAGACCAAATGCCCCTACTGCAATTTCTGGAACTGGGAGACCAGTAAAAATGCAAGCACCAAGGCAGTTGCCAATCCTAAGGACATCTGTGAAAGTGTTTCTGTAAAGTCCATAGTTAAAACCAGATTTAAAGTCTTTGGATTCGTCTTTTAGATAATGATAGGTATAAAGAAGTTCTTTTATTTCTTCTTTACCCACCCTATCTATGCAAAAATCTGATTTCATCTAAGTATTTTTACTCACTTTGTTTGGATTCTAACATATATTCTACAGTATTTGCCACATCATTCATAGCATCACGAAGAAATGGTTGTTGACCAGATTCTTGTTTAATAATAGGACGAGAATCATCAGTCAGTGTCCAACGCCACTGCTTCATTTCATTACAATACCAGAGATTAATTTTCATTTTTGAAATGCTCCAGTGCGACCCAGTTAAGGAGGGTTTGGAAAGCACTGATAGAGGCAGGAGTGCAGTTATCTTCCTTAAGTTTCTGAACATAATATTCAAGTGCTTCAATGACCATTTCTCGGTCTTGTTGTGATATTAGTGACATTTTGGAGTTTTAAAGAACTCAGAGCCCCCGACTGGATTTGAACCAGCGACCAACGGTTTACAAAACCGTTGCTCTACCGCTGAGCTACAAGGGCATCAATCAACAGGCAACATTTCTGGATTTTCCAGTTCAAGTTCAAACATAAGAGGATGACACTGTTCATCAATCAAATAGAAAGATGTTCTGTATAGATCCTCTGGTTCAAATCTTCTTTCGTTGTCTGCCAAATGAATGATTTCCAAATCTTGCATTGCACAATCTGGAAGTTCATCAAAAGTAAATGGAACGTGATTTATGAAATACATTAAGACAATCATTGTGCCTTTATTGTACCATACGTATGCGGTATCAATACGGTACTTCATACGATACTTCCTACTTTTGTTTATTTAGAGGTTGGTTAAAACCCCTAATAGCGGTGGCGAGATTCGAACTCGCACTGTATTGATTTTAAGTCAACTGCCTGCTGCCGATTGGGCTACACCGCCACAAAAATCACGCCTGATACGTGATAGGATTATACTTGAGATATTCCCAGAATGTCAACTTCATCTCTTTTTGTGACATTCCGCAGTGTTTTGCTGCTTGAGGGAGATTCCATTTCGCACAAAACAAGTTTTCATTTGCTTCCTTCACATTCTCTGGTGTTGTTTTCACTGGTTCTTCTTTCAGTGCTTTGTAGTTAATGCGATAAGGATTCATTTTCAAAAAAGTATCGTGTGAGAATTTTTACCGGGGTTTTTCCCGACTAAAAATGAAACTTAAAGTGGATTTGCGTATGAGAGAGTATTCTCATCCACAGTTGCACGAACAAAGTCTAGCACATTCATAAACTCTTCAACAGTATCACAGGTCACTTGCTTTTCTGACCCCTCACTGGAGTACAGGTACACGGTTCGCTTGATAGGGTCCACCACGCAACGTGAGAGGTACTCGTCTTGCATTCGATCGTCCGTTGATTACCCATGTATCATAGCACGGTCAGGGGGGTGTGTCAACCCTTGACCGCAAACACGGACGTGATCCCAACGTCATCATTCAAAATTCTAAAGGTCAAAATATTCCAGTTAGTAATATCAAAGTTTGGAACTGATGTTGTTGCCCAAGTGATTGTTCTAGAAGATCCCCCATTAACAGTGTATGTACTTCCCATGGGAAGAGGAGTTGTTGATGCGGAGATAGCGACAACTGTTACAGTTGCTACTCTTGATGTCTGAGAATTTGCATTTGTAAAATTCCAGATAGGTTCTCTGCCGATGGTGCCAATGGCAACCATATTCTGAGATAAATCAATATTAATATTGTTATTTGCCCAAGTATTGAGTTGGTTTCCTGGAATGGAAATCTTTCCAGTAGAAGTCTGATAAAAAGATTTAGATCCGCTTATAGTGGATACACCGATCGTTGCAAATCCAACAGTGGCAATACCAACATCAATATTATTATCACCAAACCACCCAGTTCCATAATATTCTGGATTTCTATCTGTGTAGTAGAGTCCAACTGTTACTATACCAACAGCAGAAGGACTTTTTAAAATATAATCAGGCATTGTTTTCCTCCTTTACATCATAGTGATATCCAGAAATAGAATACTCACTGTTATCTCCAGGATAATCTGCTGGAGATTGTCCTTCATACTCTACAATCAGGTTTTCGCCATCAATGCGAGTTCCATGCACAAGATAATAACAGTTTATATTTGAAGCATTGCCCGATTTGATTAAGATTCTAGATCCCCATTCAATTTTCTCAACGATCAAATCTTGGGATGTTCCAATTTGAGTTAAAGATACAGTTATACTTTCTGGATCTACAAAACCTTTCCAATAGTCTGGAAGTTCAATGACACTATTATCTACAAGTTTTCCTCTAAAGTATACGGCATTTTCTGGACCTTCTAAACAAGTGTGGCGAAGTCTCCATCCTGGTTTATTTGGGTGGGGAATATCAAAGTTTTTCTTATTAGAGAGTCTATGTGCTCCCCCATTAGAAGTAACTTCTCCAGTAGCTGCAACATTTCCGCTAAAGTTAGAATTGTTTGCTTCCACATTAAATGTTGGAATAGGACCAGTGCTTCTTTCTAAAGTAACTGTTGAAGTACTGGTGCCATTTAAGTGCATGTACACATAATCTGCAGGAGATGAGGTTGTGTTAATCAAACACATCGAAACATCATCTAGATTAAATGTTGGGTCCTCATAACTTGATACATCAAAATCATCATTATCCCTGTAATCAAAGGGAGTTCCGGGACCAGTAAAAGTTCCATAATTTTTAAAGTCAAAAGCCATTATTCATCAACCTCCGTAACTAATCTCTCCACATCTTTTCTTGTTGCAAAGATATGATAGAAACAATGTATTGGCATTCCACCTTTTGATTGTAGATGTATTTTATCAGCATCCATTCTTTTCACTATGATATCTTGATGAGATCCTATTGGAGTGAGAGATACGGTGATAGTTGTTTCATCGACCAATTCACTCCAATATTCGGGAAGTTCAATATAGTTCCTATTCAGGACTTTACCACGAACATATACTCCATTTTCAGGACCTTCTAGACAAGTATGGACTAACTTCTTTCCTGGTTTTGTTGGATGATCTATTACAAAGTTTTTAATAGATGCCTGAAGAACTTGTGTACGAACAATTTTTGCCTCAACAAACTTTGCTTTCAATAATGTATCCACACGAACAAACTCTTGAAATCTCGCATATAACTTACACCACAGTGAATATAATGGTGATAAAGAATCAGAGTTATAAGTTCTACCAACCATTAAGGTTGCATCAACAGATCCAAATTCTTGAGCACCTCCAGTTTGCATTGGACCTTCAACGAATGCAGAACCATTAATCTTTGCTGGACCGACTCCCATCATAGATGGAAGACCTGCTCCAACCATTAATTGTCCACCTACAGCAATATCATCTTGAGTAAATGCCATTTATACCTCCTAGAATGTATTTTGATTGACTTGGAAGTTTCTACCTCCAGTTTTTCCATCTTTATTCGCTACTGCATCAGTAACTCCTTTAACGATTGAACTATAGATCTTCATACAACTATTTGCTGACATTTCCATAGTTCCTGGAGTTGCTAACCTCAGATTAATCTTTGCATTGACTGCTACTTTTTTACTATCAAGTTCTATATTTTCTGTCGCTTTTAGTCTGATGTTTCCTTTTGATCCACCCTCACCAACAGCAATCAGTTCAATATCAGTTCCCTGAAGACGGAGTTTTCCATCTTGAGCAATAATACAAATGTTACCATGCCAAGAATGAATAAACAAGGTGTCTTCAGTTTCTGTAAGATCTTCTCCTGCTTCTATTGATATTCTTCCTGGAGCAGTGAGTTGAGTGCATCCTTTTCTTTGACCATCTTTATCTAGGGCAATGGAATGCCTTCCATCTGATGCCTGCAGAAGAACATCTGCAGTGCAATCTCCCATCTTATGAACATGTCCAAAGTTAACGGAACCATGATCATTACCATAACGAAGACCGGTATAGTTCTTCTTAGAAGTATTATTTTCTGGAAGAGATCCAGTAGAGTTAGCAGAACTGCTAGGAGCTCCTACTCTTGTATTAATTCTATTTTGGGAAGTTGCCATTCCTTTTAATCAATATAATCTATTTAATGAAGTTTTAGATAAGATTTTCTGGAGTACCCGGAATATTAAGTCTTGGATTGTTGGAACTGAGTTCAGTATCCGTACCTTGACGCTGAATAGCACTTGCAGCAGTGGTAACTTGTGCAACGATGCTTTCCTGTAGAGTATCGTAAACTTGAACAAGGTCGCCAGGAGTTTCATAGAATCCAGCATATCTGACTCCATCCTTATAGAAGACAGCACCATAGTATGCTCTTCCTTCAAGATATCCATTTTGCTTAAGACCAACAAGATCTGTAACCTGAATCAGTTTTTCTGGAATAGTTACTATTGGATCCCTAACAACTTCAAACTGAGGTCTGAACGAAGCATTAATACCAGTGGGAACTGCCCCAGGTGGTGATACCATTTGTATCTGGGGATACTCAGTAAATCCAAGACCAGGATTTAAAACTTTTACTTCTTTAATTTTTCCGAAAGGATCACAAACATAATCTAATACAGCACCGTTACTTGGCGTGATTTGTATCTGATCAACTCCACAGTTATAGTTTACTCCAGAATTTTCTACAACAACAGATTTTAATCTTAGAGAGACTGGATATGTTGATTGAGAAGATGGTGGTAAATATCCATTTCCTGGATCTTGAACTAAAATATCAGTAACTACACCCCTACCACTTATCTTTTTGGGGCAAGGTGGAGGAATCAATATTGCAGAAATGCCCATTGGGTTTGTTGACCAAGGAGTTTTACTTTGCTCCCTTAGCAGTACATTTTTACGAATATCTATAGCAAATCCAACTGGATTGTTATAAAAAATATCAGTTGTATCTTTAATATTTTCAACTTCAACTACAACATCATAAGTTCCTGCAGTAATATTGACATTTTCATAAATGGGTGTCGCATTAAATGTAAAAGATGATAATACTTTTATTCCTCCGATATAGAGAGATCCTATATTGTCTACTTGGAATGCTATTCTATACTGTCCACTTTCAGGGAACTTGACACTTTTCCATGTATATAATCTTTTTCCATTGATAACAGGATTTTCATTATTCAGAGGAGGTAGATATGGGGAGACAGAATATTCATTCATGAAAGATCCCCACCTACTATCATTGTAGTGGAACAAAAGAGGACCCTCATAAGATACTCCACCCCTAGTGGTAGGAAGTTGTGGAGGAATATCGGTTGTTCTATTGGGGGATTTTTGGTCTGGTGGTGGTATTAATGTTAATGTTCCATTAGCATCTGTACCGTCAGCATCAAAAAATTTAATTCTTTGATGGAATGTTCCTGGATCTTTTTGAGGATCTCCAGTATTAGCTAACTCCGGTAAACGAGAACCTGCTGCTCTTCCCTCAAAAACTATTGGTCCGTATTCTTGATTTGCTTTGAAAAGTCCCTTTTTACTAGTAGATCCCTTCTCCTTAAAAGTTGAAGAGGTGGTTTCTCTTTCAAGAACTAGATTACCATCAATAGTTGGTATGATAACTTTGGTTATAGCCGTACCTGCGGTAAATGGATTGTCGTTATATGCAAGCTCAATATTCAATCCAACTAAATCATTGCCCCCGACTTTTAGATAATAATCATTACCTTTTTTAAAAAAGTTTCCACCAGGAGGTTGTTCGGCACTAGTAGTTTTAACGAGAGGAACTTGCCAATCTTTGGTTGAGAATATTTTTTGATCTATAACACTTTCTTTGATGATTGGTTTGTTATAAACCTCGGCAGTGATTGTATGCATTCCTTTTGTGAGAAATGTTTTGACTAGTTTGGGATCTTCTACATTGAACCCATCAAGTTTTATTTCAGTTCCAGCGGGAGCAGAAGCACTACTTGTTTGATTTTGAGAACCTTGAAGAAGTGATTGGGCATTTGGATTTATTTTAAATCCTTGCTTTACTGCTTCTACTCTAATGTCAGCAGAAGTTAATCCATCCGCAAGAGCTCTTGTGATAGCAGGTATCCCTAAAGTTTTTGAATCTGGGTCATCAGGTCCTTGCCTAAAAGTGTATGGCGACTTGTATCTAGTGGACCCCAAAACTACCTTTCCATCAATTATTATTTTTCCACTATTGTCAACTGTTCCCTTAACACCATAAAATCCGTCATAAGGTATATCAATATCCCATGTTGTTGAATATGTTGCTCCTGCTCTATCACTGCCAGGAGTGTCTAACGGTTTAACTGGAGATATGGCATACCGATTCATAAACTTACTCCATGCAGAAGTAAACTTTACAGGAAACCACTTTTCTGTTTTTGGAGGAAATCTAGTTGTCCATATGGGATTATTTGGGCATCTACCTTCTTGTGCAGGAACTGGTTCTTGTGGAACAGTGGGTTCTGGTGCATCTATGGTGACAGAAATACCCATTGGATTTTCATTCCAAGATTTTGGAGATATTATTGTTCCCTCCACAACATCAACCTGAATATCAATTGCAAGAGCCATTGGATTGATATTTTTATCATCAGTAAATCCAAATTTTCCTCCAGATATTTGTTCTAGATCTGCAGTTATTTTATATGTTCCTGCTTCCAAAAATCTAGATTCATTCAATTCTCCAGTAGAAGTACTAGTTCCAGGTTTAAATCCCTCTTTTCTTATTGTAACTTTATCACCAATGGACAAAGTTACGTTATCATCTACAGCCAAACGAATTCTATAGTTTCCAGATACTGGGAAGTTTATATTGTCCCAAACTATTTTATGGGTCCCTGCATATGGATTATCCTTGAGGGTCTTTGTAGTATCAAATGGACAAATACCAAACTCATTGATGAATCCACCCCTACCAAATACATTTGTTCTCCAAAGAGTTCTATTTGCTTTATTGATATAATCAACAGTATTGAATATTTTTTTAACTACTACACTATTAGCAGATGCTGTTGGAGGTGGAGATGGAACATTTACAACTCTGTTTGGAGATTTTTGGTCTGGTGGTGGTATTAATGTTAATGTTCCATTAGCATCTGTACCGTCAGCATCAAAAAATTTAATTCTTTGATGGAATGTTCCTGGATCTTTTTGAGGATCTCCAGTGTTGACAATTTGTGGGGCAGATGATCCAGATGCTCTTCCCTCAAAAACTATTGGTCCGTATTCTTGATTTGCTTTGAAAAGTCCCTTTTTACTAGTAGATCCCTTCTGATTAAAAGAATTACCAATCTTCTCTCTTTCAAGAACTAGATTACCATCAATAGTTGGTATGATAACTTTGGTTATAGCTGTGCCTGCAGTGGATGGATTATCATCGTATGCAAGTTCAAGTTTCAGTCCAACTAGATCATTGCCCCCGACTTTTAGATAATAATCATTGCCTTTTTTAAAAAAGTTTCCACCAGGAGGTTGTTCAGCAGTGACTACTGGCTGAGATACTTTTTCATATATGGGAAGATTGACTAGATCAACACGAATATTATGGATACCTTCCTGGATTGTTTTTCTAAAATCTTTTACAGGACCTCGGAATCCTCCAAGGTCAAAAACCAACTGATTATCCAAATAAAGTTTGGCAGAATTATCACACAGTCCCCTAAAGATATACTCTCCAGTGACAGGGAATTCTTCATTCCACTCCATTGTAAAAACAGTTGCTGCATAATCACTTCCCCTAACATTTGAAGGAGGAACGGGAGAGATGGCATATGTGTTCATAAACTCACCCCATCCCACAGGGTTTTTTACACCATCATTTTTTTGCTTTTGTAAAAATGTTGCATCAGTAACTTGATAAACTTGATTCGTCGTTACTTTTCCATTGTTCGATGTTATTTTGGTTGGACGATTTCTTCTCGTATTCCAAAAAGGTGCTCTTGCTAGTCTTCTTACTACCTCCTCGTATCTTTCAATCTCAGATTTTATTGGGTCCGCACCAATCTTTGTATATACATTTGGTTCCCAAGGACCTAGATCTTCACCATTTGGTCCATATCTTCTCCCAAACCCAGCATCATTTGGATCGCAAAGTTCATACTCTTCAAAATCATTTTCATCAGTGTAAGTCTCAAAACCATCTGTTATTTCACCAATAACAGATGTTAAAACTGTTCCACTTCCATAGTTACAGTTATCATTTGCAGTTACTTGAGGAGCATATTGGTATCCGTGACCACCACGAATAAGGTCAACTGCCAATAAAGCACCATCAGTTCCTATCACAGGATTGCCAACAGCACCGATTCCACCTCCACCATAAATCTGGATAGATGGTGGTCCACATTCTTTTTTCTGATTTATACCTTCGCAGTTTTGAGTTGTTTCTAAATCAGAAGGAGTTAATTCATTAACTTCGTTAATATTAAAATATTTTAAAACTCTATTTCCATCTTTAAATAAAAATGTTGTGCCTGGATTTTTCTTTGCATAGTCATTTGCTTCGCAAATTGATATGTCGCTAACATACCCAAGTTGCGGATCTATATATCCAACTCTTATATCGTTCTTTGAAGGTTGTCCGAATAAGTTACTTGCCATCAGAATATATTAAATGATCTCTCTACAAAGAAGCATATGTATATTTATTGTTGTACAGCAAACACTGGATTGGTATAATCAAGATCTGCTGTAGTCTTAGCGGGTTGTGCAAAATCAGTTAAAGGTTGTCTAGTTACTGGATTTGGAGTTTCTACAGCCTTAGATACAGATGTTGCATTTGGAGTTTGTGCCTCTTCACCAGCACCACCACCCTTATGTAAGGTATAGTAATCCGAAACAGGACAACTTGGTTTCAAATCACATCCAAAAATATTCAACTTAATATTTTCAAAACTCAACGCAGAAGTAATACTACTTGTTATGGAAGAAATGCTTGCAGAAATGTCCGATAGATTTGAACTAACCTGAGCGAGTTCAGATTGAATATCCGATAAGAAATCGTTAACAATATCAAGAACATCATCAACACCTTGATTTATATCATCCTGATTTACTGCAATAATATCTCCTGTCAGTTGTTCAACAGAGCATATGTCTACACTTGGGGCAGTTCCAGAAGAGGTATCAGTTTTGTCAGAAGAAGGATTTTCAGTATCTAAAATATCATTCAATGCACCTTGTATTTGTCCACATAGATCGTCAGTTATTTTGTTGAAGATGCAAGTGATTAACTCAGTTATCGTCTCCTTGATATCAAGAAACTGATATCTTTGGTTTGGATACATTACATCCACTGTTGGTGAAATAGACTTATTGATTTGCTTCAATGTATACTCAAGTATTTTATCAAAAATAATCTTCATGTACTTTGCAATCTGACAAGCAAAATCTGCGATTAATTCTTGAATATCTGACAAAATCTGAGATGCTGCATCAATATAACTTTGGGCTGCCTGTAGGATTTTATCTATTTCCTTAGTTAGATTATCTAATAATACTTGAATGGCTTTTAAAGCAGATGATGTGATATCACAAGGACTCATCATAATTCTTTTCTTTAGATACAAATCATTTCTTTTTGTATCCGCATTAGTTTGAAGATGATTTGCATCTGGATTTTCAACTGTTGCTCCAGGTTGTGATGATGATGTTGGAGAATTTGCTTCTTGACATCTTGCCTTAATACCATCAGCAACCTTACTTTGAACAAAGTTATTTTTCTCAGTTCCCGTTAAACCTCTTGCTTCTGCTTCGGCAAGGGCACTTTGTTGATCAGCAAACTGCTGAGAGTTTAATGACTTATCAGCACGAAGACCAAACTCATTAACAGAAACTCCAGGAGGTGGAGGAGCACATTCTTCAGATTGAACAGGATCTTTTGGTTTTGTTACACCGATTCTATCATCAGGAACTTTTGGTTTTGCATCTCCAACTGGAGGATCTTTTCCTTCAGCAAAACCACTAGTCGCTAAACTTCCAGGACTTTCGTTTGTAACTTGTTGAGTCTGAGTCCAACTTGTTGCCAGTTGTGTCTGGGCATTGTTACCAAGAACGCCCATAATAACTGGAACTTGTTGCTCTTGCCCATCAAGGAAAAATCCAAATACAAAATTACCTTGACGAAGATTGGGAGTCTGAGAGGAACCAGTTTGTCCACCACCCGCAGTGATGGGATACATCACTTGAGCCCAAGGAAGTTGATCAGAGGGAATCGCTGTTTCTCCCTGATCATGAAGACCAATGATTCTTACTTTATATCTTCTACCCCATCCAGGTATTTGCTCAACAGACTCGTGTTTTCCCGCAAGAGCATTATCTCTCCAAGTGGAATCGTCAGCAATCTGACCAATCCACCAGTTGAAATGTGCCCCTAAAAACCCTGGATTGAAAAGAGATCCGCCTTCCATTAATTATCAATCTTCATAAACTCTACACTCAAGTGCCTCTGGATTTTCATCACAATACATTTCAAATCCAGTAGGATCGTGATCAGTATCTGGATGATTGACTTGATATTTTTCCAAATGGTCTAACTCATCCTGAAGATGTCTGCGGCGTTGACCGCTAGTTACTGGATTATCAATCTCATCTTTATCATCATTAATGTGTTGTTGGAGTGTTCTGTCGCTCATAATGGTAACTTGCCAGAAGTGTGATTTCCAGTTCTACCGAATGAATCTCTTACTAGATTAAGTTTAGTATAAGTTTCCCTAGTAGAAATATAATGGCATAAATCTGCTATAATATATATCCCACCATAATCCTTGTTTACTTCTTCGTCTTCAGTTGAAAGTTCTTTAGCATCTATGAAGACAACATCTCCCGCATGTAATGAGAAATCACCTGGTATTGTAATAGTGCTCTTTGCAGAAAAGAGTTGGTTATATCGCATTATAGATTGATTCAAAATATTCTTATACTCAAAGTTCTCTTCTTTAGATTTACCCACTTGTTGTTTTGTATCTCCAGAAGGAAGAGTTCCTTTGTCAAGAAGATAATAAGTTGTTCTAGAAAACTCTTGATTTTTACCCTCTCTATCAAACTCTTTATTTAAAGTGGGCAACTCTTTTCCACCCAACTTCAAATCCTTTTCCTTCTCCTTAGCGTTTGGAGTAACGACTTCATAGTAACAAGTAAATGGATCAAATAAAACTGTACGTGTTGAGAAAGCACCCATCTTAAGTTTCTCTTGAACATCAACACGATTATCTTTTGAATATTCAAGTGCTTTAACATCATAACCAGATGGAATATTATCTCCTCTAGAATCTGGTGACTGGTTGAAAGTTATAGACTTTTTCTTTTCTTGACTCAACAAAGAATCAATAGACTTAAACTTAAACCCTTCAGATGTTTCGAAGAGGAAAAATCCTGCAGTGTTGCCCTTCGCATTCTGAGTACTTGGAACTGCTTTTTTGGACAACCAGTTCATAGCATAATATGGTTTTCTATTAGTTCCCACAAAGTTATAGTTGTTTGATGTTTCCTCAACATCCGTTTTCTTTTCGGTTCCCAGATATTTTTTGTCAGTTAATATCTTTGTAATGTGGTCAGATATTTTTCCATCAAACCTATTATTCAACCTAACTTTTTCATTTAAAATAAATTCTTTTGATACTAGGTCAAGTTGAACCATTGATTTAGTAGTATCCTCAGAAAGTGGAGTTACTTTATTAACATATAAAACCAGGTCTAAAGTTATGTTATTGTTATCTTTAAACTTAACATAAACTTTTTCTTGACCAACGATGGGTAATCCGGCGACTGCTGTTTTATTATCAATCGCAGTTCCAGAATCTGCAAAGGTTACTGTTGCTTTGATAGAGTCTTGAAGGATGCTTTCATAATACATCAAACGAATGGTTCCTCCAGTAACACTCACAGTCTTACTAGAATCTTTATTGGAAACTATATCTAGTCTTTCTATAAAAGACGTTTCAGCACTTTTTGAGATTATTGGATTTGCCATTTGTTATTACCTCTTATTTCTATTTACCCACCCATATAAAGAGAATCAAATGGATCACTCTCATCTCCACTTCCCATTAATAAAGTAGAACCACCCGAAGAGTAATCAGATTGATCATTATTTTGCATTAAGAGACTACTTGGATCAATAAGGATTTCGTCTGGTGGTCCAAATCCATAGTTACTAAATGATCTTAAAGCATTTGCAAGCTGCTTTTTACTTTTTGATCCAATAATTGCTGGTAAAGTTCCAGGAGCCATCTCCTCAAGATACTCTGTAATCTTACTTCCGATAACACCTTCAGGTTTCCCTCTTTCACCAAGAATAGCAGGAGTTAAACCATTAACCATACCACCCTCATCCATCAATCTAACTCCAGCAAACCAACTTGTTCCCGAAGCAGAATCCCAGTGTGGTCTATAGTGCCATCCTCTTGCTCTATTATGATCATATTGGTTCTTCAAACCATCATCAGCAGCGATACCCACATGAGTAATAGCACCCTTATTATAGCTACCACCAGAGGAAGTCTGTCTCCACAAAATAATATCACCTGCCCTAATATCACTTTTATTACGAATTATTTGTCCCATATCACTTCCACCAAAAGAAGCTGCAAATGACGGTGCATTATATCCAGTTCCCTTTGGAGTATCCAAATCACCCCGCTGTGTTCTTTTATTTGCAGATGGGTGTCCTGCTGCTTTTAAAGCTGCTCTAGTTGTATTGGCACACTGATCTCCAACACCAGCACCCATTCCTATGATCTTTTTAGCACCCTCAAGAATTTGTTTAGCTTTTGGATTCGCTCCAGTTACTCTACCGTCTCCAACAGATCCAACTGGTCCAATATATGTTCCTGCTCCCTCAGTTGCTTTCCCTTCACCTTTTGCAAGTTTATCAAATATTGGTTTAGACATATTATATCTTTCCATTATCTTAGATTCAGTTTTATATCCAGCAGGAATCTCATACTGCTGCATAAAGATGGTAGATGCTGCTTTAACATCTTGAGCTTGTTTTATTTGTTTCAAAACATTTCCATAAGAACCTTGAAATTCTTTAAGAAAAAATTGATATTCAATGTTCATTGAAAGTGGTTTACTTAAATCAGCACCCCTAGACTTTGCAAAATCGGCAAGAGCTTGCTGTCTTCCCCTAGATGTCCATTGAACTAAACCATATCCAGTGACACCATCAACTTTCAATGGAGCTTTTACACCAGGAGCAGATCCTTGAGGTCTAGCATTTTCCACTCCAGATTCTGCTGCCATATTGCCAACAATCCCAGCTGCTTGTGCCGCAGTTAGTTTCAAATCTCTCATCAAGTTTCTAGCCATTGTAAGTTTATCACCACTACTTCCGGCAGGACCAACTTCAAGTCCATCACCACCATCCATAGTTTCTGTGGATTTTTTTTCCTCTTCTTCCTGCTCCTTTTTCAATCTCAAATTTTCTTCAATCATTTTCAAAGTTTTTTGAGCATTGCCGTCAACACTATCCCTAAAAGTTTTAGAAACCCAATTGGAAATATCCCCACCTTCAGTGGCAGCAAAAATAGTTTGCGGATCAACCAAACCACCAGTCTGAAATGCTGCAGCAAGACCACCTTTAATTTGTCCTTGTTGCAATCCTCTAGAAAGTAGCAAGTTAATACCTAGTCCTACATTGTCATAATCTTTTTTATCCGGTTTTTGTCCTAATAATATCTTAGAAGTTAACGCCAGAATGGGTCCAAAATAATCAGTTTTTCCAAGATTTTCTCCACCTCTCTTAATAACTTGGAATGGATTCATTACATCAATAACTTTCTTAGCCGCCTTTAAGGGGTTGGGGAAAAGACCAAAAAGTTTATCTTCTCCTCCAACATCAGATCCGGGATTATCCATCCCAATATCTCCTGGTTTTTTGGCAAGAGTTCTCTTATATTTTTTCATCTTAGCAGATGAAAGTCTTCTTCTTGCCCCACTCTGAGTTTTCCCACCTCTTGTGGGTCCACCCCCAGATCTTTTTTGAGTTTTTGAAGTTACTTTTTTACCACCAAAAAATAAATCATAAATGGCACCTCCAGCCATATCACCAAGAGTTCCCCCAGCAATAGCACCAAGAGCACCGGTAGCTACTGCTAGAGGTCCTCCAGCAAGACCTAGTGCTCCTGCCAAACCACCACCTATAGTTCCTAATATTGCCGCACCTATTGCCCTGAATGCTGCCCTACCAGGATTTTCCCCTAATGCCCAAGATAATCCAAAATCTATTAAAGCTCCAACAACAGGAAGAGGTATTCTTTTCAAAAATGGACGAACTGTAGAAAGAACAGTTTTTGCTCCTCCTCTACCCATAGTGACTTTTGGGCGACCTCTTAAGGGGTTTCTAATATCAACACCACCAGCACGACCGCCACCACTCGTTGTTACTCTAGGTCTTCCTCCAGTTCCGGGTCTAGGTCTACCTCCACTTCCAGGTCTTGCTCCTCCTCTACCACCTTTACCACCACCAAATCCA
>Ga0129333_10002920_pt1 | contig 16016 bp, 13 predicted proteins | sample CPB6_08_DNA_FD_94474 | JGI IMG/M metagenome (GOLD analysis project Ga0129333, IMG submission 94474) | Freshwater to marine salinity gradient microbial communities from Chesapeake Bay, USA - CPBay_Sum_0.6_0.8_DNA | ecosystem: Environmental > Aquatic > Marine > Coastal | place: USA: Chesapeake...
ATAGCTTTCCAATCATTTACACCAAATAATGTTGACTGTCGTGAACTTGTAGCCATTCCTATACTCTCTTTTTATTATTTATCTAACCTAAAAATGGCTATTTTTGATTACTTGAGTACAGCTTGATTTGTTGTTTGATTAAAAAACACATTTAAAAACTGCGGAACATTAAATGGGGCTACAGCTATTTCCATCTCAACTAATATTCCGTTTTCAAATGCATAGCTATTAATAGTGTTAACTATTAACCTAGGGTCTAAGTTAGCTACTCTCTTTATCTCGGTTTCTAATTCCAATTGGTTGTCAATTGTATTAGGTTCAAAGATGAAGTCCCAAAGTGTAGTTCCATAATCAGGTTGACCTACTTTTTCACCTTGTCTTATGTTCAATGCATTGATTAGATCGGTAATAATTAATTTTTCATCAACTAAAACAAATTTTTTACCATAAATGATAGGTTCTACAACGCTACCAGTGCCGCCATCAATACCTGCACTTAAATTTGCAGTGCGTGGTTTATTAGCATTTACAGTTGTGAATCCGGTATAATATGGCATAATTTATTTAGTCAGTTATGTGAATGTAGCAATAGGTAATCTCAATTTTTGAAGCTCATTAGCTAATTGGAATGCTCCTAAGTTTATTAACGAATCTACTGCTTGGGTTCTTTTTTGAAATAGTTTTGAAGATTCTAAATTAAGGTCTAAAGCTTGAATTTTAAGTTCTTTAAATTTAGGACCCATACCTCTTTGTTCATATTCTTCGTCGCTGACTTTTTGAATTTCATCCCTTAATGCTATAAGTTCTTTTCTTTTTTGTAGTGCTTCTTTATACTTATCAATAGATTCTAACATAGCCGCTTTACCTTCTTCGTAAACTTGTTGGGCTTTTGATTGTACTTCTCCTTGTAATTGTTGTGCTTGTATATCAGGTGCAGGGGTAAAACTGACTACTTGGAATGTCGGTTGTGGAATTTTTAATCCAGCAAATGTTGTTTGACCCATAGCCTGTACATCGGCTGTATTAGTTGTATTAACTGCTACAGTTGGTATTTTCAGTTGAGAACTAGCACCTGAAGTTATAGAACCTAAAGCTGCATTTAGCTGATTTCCAACTGCAGGAGGTAAATTGCCAGCAACTAAACCTGATAAAGTGTTACCACCTTGTTTTAATAAATTACTAGCTGCGCCTGCAATACCACCTAAACCGCCAGTCAATCCTGCAACAGCTCCTGCTGCTCCCCCACCTAGAGCTCCAATTACTGATTTAGCAGCATTACCTAAAGCACCTGTAACTCCACCAATAATATTAGTTACTGCCCCTAAGCCTCCAGGTATGCCTGCCATACCGCCTGCCGATCCACCTGTAATACCTGACAATGCACCACCTATTGATTTTGTTACAGCCCCTATAGCTCCTGATACTGCGCCTAATGCTCCTGATACCGCTCCTCCTACTGCATTGGCTACTCCCCCCAATCCAGTTGCTCCTGCTATACCACTGATTGCGTTACCAATAGCACCTGTAACTCCTGAGACAGCATTTCCTATAGCCCCAGCTGCACCTTTTATAGAGTTAGACAACGCTCCTGTTAATCCACCAGCACCTCCTCCTGCTAATGCGCTACCTACTAATCCACCTGCAACAGCACCAAGTGGACTTTTACCTGCTATACCACCTATAACTGCACCTGCAATTCCACCTGCTTGTTCTTTGCTTATGGCTATACTTGTAAGATTTTGTGGAACACCTGGTGTTAATTTTCCAAAGCTATTTGTTATAGCACTAAAAGCAGAACCGGCAACACCTTTAACAGCATCAATAGCTCCTTGTAAACCACTACTTACTCCGCCACCAATCTTTCCTAATACACCACCTATCGCTCCTGCTGCACCTTTTATTGCGTTACCAACTGCATTTGCTGCACCTGATAAAGCACTTTGTATACTACCACCTGTTACATTTGCTGCCATACCTGCTGCAAAATTACCTGCTGCCATTGCTCCTGCAACTGCCCCTGCAACTGCACCCAATGGACTTTTGCTTGCTAACGCTCCTATTGCACCACCTACTAATGCGGCCCCAGGATTATTACCTACTGCTTTATTAATAAATCCAACTGTGTTTGTTATACCTTGTGTAGCAGCACTAAATATTGCTCCTGCTGCCATTTGAGGACTTTCTTTACCTGACAACACGCCTGCTGATTTTAAACCATTTGCTGCTTGTTGGAAATTTGAGTTTAAAGCAGCTACTTGACCAGGTACATTATTAGCAAGTTGAGCTACTGTAGCAGCTCCAGGTACTCCTGTCATTAGCCCTTGTGTTGCCTGTGTTAATGTTTTACCTTGTCCGACAAGATTTTGAACAAGTGCAGCAGCTCCAGGTTTAATAATACCTGCATTTTGCATTTGTTGCGGACTTAAGCCTACTGCACCAGCAACATTTGTAGCCGTAGTTGCTACGGCTGCTGCTTGACCTGCTGCTTTTGCTACAGTAGCAGATGCAGAACCTGCAACATTTGCTGCATTCTGTACTGATTGTGCTGCTGTCATTGCTGATGCAGTAGCAGCATTTACAGGTCCTGCTCCAGGTACTCCTGCGGGAACAGTAGAAGCAACAGCAGGTGTTACAGGATTTGCTGGTACAGGAGGTACTGCTGCATTAGCTGCACTTAATGCTGGGCTAGGTGGTATAGGTAAATTTGCGCTTGCACTATTGTTAACTTTTACATCAACACCCATATTACCATAAGCCCACGGCTGGTGTGCAGGAGCCCTACTAGTAATACTAATTAACACACTTGGAGCTGTAGCCCAACCAACAGATGGATCACTTAATGTATCATTCCAAGTGTTAAGTTTTAAAGGTTTAACTTCTTTTGCCTGCAATGACGCTTGACCTGAATTTAAATATATATTATTTCCACCTTTTACATAAATTGGCGCTCCAGCATTAATACCTGTTTGTCCACCACTCGTTGATGTATATGCACCATCTACCTTAGAAGTATAATCACTTACAGTATGTTGTTGAAATTTAGCACCAACTCTAAGACTAGTGTCTTTTTCACTTTCAATATTAATTGACTCTGCTAAAATGTTTAGTGTTTTCTTTGCTTGTATGTTTACATTATTATCAGCGTGTAAATTAATATCACCTTGTGTTCGAACATTAAAACTATTGGTACTGTAAATATCAACAGTCCCTTCTTTTCCTAACTCAATATAACTTTGACCATTTGCGTGAATAATAAACAAATTTTGCCCATTATCACTCATAAGAATTTGGTGACCTAAACTGCTGCGTAATCTTATAAAATTATCAACACCTTTAGCATCTCCGTCATCCATAACTAAAGTATGGCCACCACGCCTTGCTATAACTTTTAGTTGTTGGTCAGGTGTAGGCTCTGTTGCAGCTTCATCTGTTGCACCACTCTCATAAATAGGTCTACCTGGTGTGCTAACTCCCCATCCTACTCTACTAGGACTTTCTCTTTGTGCGCTTGAACCTACAGGTCCACGCACTGGATCTCGTAATAAACCTTGTTGTTGATAAATGTAAGCTTGATATGCGTGTACAGGCTTAGGTGTATTAAGGAAAAGAGGACTATCTGCTTCTCCTTTGTTATTAAGGTTTAAGTTAACGACTGGTAATCTAGGTGCCCCTCCATAACCTTCTTCTCCTGGGTTAGGAACAATGGCATCTGTAGCACCAATAGCAGGAACCATAAACAAAGCTTCAGGTTCATAAACTGCTCCAATATAATATCCATAATTAATATCACCATTTATAAAAATACAAATTACTTTTGTACCAATGTCTGGAGGACTGTGCCACATTCCATAACTATGGCTATTACCTTCAAAAGTACCTGGACCTGTATCTGGACTTGTTGTAGATGTTTTACCATAAAAATTAGACATAAATCTAACAGGTGTCCAATTTTTAGAATTATCTTCATCAGCAGCACCAAAATCTTTTATATAAACAAATATTCTACCTGATCTAATGCTGTCAGCAGTAGATTTTACAACTCCAATAACAGGTACGCTTTTAACGGCGGCGCCACCAGACTGTGGTGTAAAGTTTGTTGGTACCTTGTTTAAAACTACTTCATCTCTGTTACTCATTTATATCCTCATTCTGCTGTAGGTATTGTAGTTGGAATAGGTCCTCTTGAACTATTATCATCATCTGCTACTTTACCTGACCCTGCTATATTACTAACGGCTTGCTGGGTAGGAACCGATGTTACGACCTGATTTGCTACGGTTGGTTTAAGTGTTTGAGGTCCGTAACTCACACTAGCTTCACTTGATTCGGCTGAATACGGAGCTGTTTGTTTCATGTCGCTCTCAACAGTTTTTCCATTGTCTCCTGATACAGTGGTATCATCTGTACCTTGAGGTGTCCTCACATCTGCTTGTGCTTGTCTTTGTAATCTTTGTGTTTCTGCTTGACTTTCGTTTTCTTGTACTTTCTTTTTACGCTTTTCAACTTGTGTGTTAAGTTTCAATGTAAGTTCTTGTGTAAATTTCCCTTGAGCAAAGCTATGCGTAATATTAGAAACTAAAAAGCTTATACCTCCTCCACGCTGCGGGGCTAAACCATTTTTACTAAAAAATACAATACGGTTATTAACATTTAAAAGACCCGTATTAGCATTATAATCATCAGCTTGGTTAAATCTGATTTCAATAAACACTTGTCCACCTGAAGGACTTACAGTTACACCATCTCTAGCATAAAACCTAGAAAAAACTCCACGCTTTCTAGTATCGTTTAAACTAAGATAATCACCTATACCTTGTGGACTTGGTATAAGATAGTCAGGATCTCCCATAATTTTTAACTTTGATGTCACAAAATCATTTGGGCTGTAGAGACTAGTTACATAACTATTTTGCGCTTCTTTACTGATATCAAATCTACCTTCTTTACTAACATAAGGTTGAGGCATATTTGGTACAGTTGGAACTAAATCATCTATTAAACCCTGATCTTGCTCATTTAATCCACCTACTGCAACTATGTTCATAAACAATTGGTCAATCTGTTGCTCAAAACTCAATACTTCAGTATTTTTACCTGTCCACCAATAATCATATATTTTTACAGGTCCATAGTAATCTGCTGTTGCCGCTGCATATGAACTTCTAACATAGGGAGTTTCATAGGGTTTAATAACATAATTAATTTTATAACACCAATCTTTAAGTTTTTTATCAAAACTTTTAATTGCTACTTGAGGGATAACACAATACCAACGAACAGGTGATTTGGTATCCTTTTTAACAGTGTCATTATCTCCTGACTCATCATCAGTTGTACCATATAATACTTTAAGAGCACTTTCTAAAAAAGTACTTTGACTAATGATATTGTTTATAACTCTTAATATAGGAGTACCTTTGTTGATAATAAAGTTTTGCTTTTCAGGATCAGGTTTAGGGTTACGATTTGATTCATCATTTGAATCAGATGTTTGAATTGGGTTTATACTATATTTTGTTTTATCTAAATCACTTGAACTTACAATTGAAGCATTAGGAATTGAACTATCATCGTTAGGTAAAAATGTAAAATCATACTCATTATCACACCCTTCACTTCTGTTTCCTGCTTTTACTTCTTCTTTTTGTTCAAGGTTTAGTAGTTCTTTTAACCCAGACGCTCCTACAAGAACATCTTTCACTAATTTACCTTGTAGTGTTCCCCCGTTGTTTACCAAGCCGTGTTTAATACCTAAACCTGCTTGGCTATCAAAACTAGCACCTGTTATATAATATTTTGTTGCTTTACCATCAAGTTTAAATTTAAAAGTTTTAATTTTAATATCATAGAACTTTTCAAATACTCCTGAAACATCTGTGCTAGCATTACCTTTTATTCCTTGTTGAGGCAAATCAACAGAAGTAAGTGGTTTTCCGTCTGCTCCAAAACCATAAAATCGAACTCCTACAATAAAGGGAAGTTGTAAAATATTTTCAACAGTTTTAATACCTGCTATATTTGATTTCTCAATAAGCAAAGAACCTAATTTATTAATTCTAGTTGGAAAACTAAATCCAAAAGGTTCTGTAATTGTAAAACTAAAATCATTACTTAAATTAGCAGACATTGTTTCAACAAACGCAATAGGACTTTTAATTACTAGTTCATCTATATAAACATCTAAATCAAAATAAGGAGCACGGTTACTGTTTTTATTATCAATACCTCCACTTTGACAAATTACATACATTCCTTCTTCAGGTACAGTTGCACCACCTTCTAACCAAAATTGATCTCTAGCTTCTGGTGTACAAAGATAAAGTGTGATTGCATAGTTATAGCTAGCAAATTTAGTTAATGGATTGTATGTTCTAGCTCCTGGAAAACCTTCTTGGCTATTACCAGGTTGGTTAACAATATCAACTCCTTTTTTTCCTGATATAGTTGTACCAGCTCTATCATTTGCTACTGCATCATTTTGTGTGCCTGCTACGGAATTAGTGACGCTAGTTGGATTATTTGTTTGTTGTTTATTAAAAGGATTTTGTGTAGCGTCATCAAATGATTGATTTTGATGAATACTTTCTGGTACAGCAGCATTTAATGCTGCTTGTTGTTCAGGAGTAGTGGGCTCAAAAATACTTTGAGGTTGTGTCACAGGTCCTTTATAAACATAAAAATCATCTGCCATTTAAATTCCTAAAACATTACTTAAACTACCAAGCTTAGGTACATAAATGCTTACTCCTGTTCTAAATGAAAACAAAGGGTCTGGTAATTTGTTTGGATTTCTTTGAGCAAACACCCACCATAATTTACTATCGTTATACAAATCATATGCTAACATGTCTGGTCTTAAATTATAAGTTTCTGTAATAGTCCAATATTGATCGGTTGGATCAACAGGTAATGGTCTGTTGACCATTACATCTAAGTATTTTCCATTCACAACATTAGTTAAATGGTATGGGCTAGTTGTTGGATATTTCATTACCAAATGCCTCCTCGTTTATCAGTAGCACTAGCAAGTTTTCCTTGAGCATATGACTTCAAACTAAATTCGTTACTAATTTGTTCTCTTACAACAATTGGATATGCTGTGATTTGTATTTGCATCTTAGTTGGTATATAAGTTGCCTGAGTATTAGATAAATTTTGAAATGCTGGAGCTGCTAGACCTCCACCAGGTTGTAATCCTGCTACACCTAATCTACGGTTACTAACAGTTGATGTGTTTACTTTTAATTGATAAGCAGATAGGTTAGTACCACTACCTGTAACACTACTTCCTGTTCTTATATAATCAACATCACTAGGTAGGTTATAAAAAAACCGTGTAACCACTAAAGGACAATTATCAAATTGAAATGCACCTAATCCACTTAAGTAACACAATGGTGGAGGCGTACCCCTAATCGGATCTTCATCTTGTCCATAGAACATTTTAGTAACGGATCTTAAAAAATGTATAACGGCAAGTACATAACCTGCTTCACGGTTATCCTGTGCTGTAAAATCTGCAACGATGTTTACTGATTCAACTGCACTGTTTTTATATTGAAATATTTTGTAATTTGTATGGGCTAGATCAGGTGCTTCATAATTTGCAACATAGTCAATTGATACTGCTGGTGTATATGGAAAAATTATTCCATTAGTATCTTTCAAAGGAGCTAACAATCCTGGATTTTCAGCTTTATAAAGATATTTTGCTCCTGGTCCTAAACTTAATCTAACTCGCCAATCTGATGTTTGTTTAAAATTCGTATTAGCTTCTTTGGCACCTTGACTTTGAGCATTAATGGGGCTTGCTGTAACTACAACTTGAGGTATCCCAGGTACCTCAGTTGATCCTGGTACTTCGGCTGCTGTTGCAGAGGGATTAACATCAGGTGTATTTTCAGGAGTAACTTGCTCTTTTGGAGCAATTTGTACTGTATCACCTGGTTGAGGCTCAGTATTGTCAACTGTTAAATTACTTAATTCTTCTTGTGCAGAATTAATTTGAAGTTCTACTTGTGAAAGTGTAGCTTGTAATTCCGCTGCACCTGCAGGGTCACCTTCGCTTTGATAGACAGCGATTTGACGGCGTAAATCAGCTGCCTGAGCGTTTAGACTAGCAATTTCTGCGTTTAATTGTGCTTGGGATGCCATAAGTTGTGTCCTATATAGTATTTAGTGATAAATAATAGACGCTGTTTTTACCCATTTCCATTATTCGCTGTTGACTTTTTACAACGGTATGCTATAATATTTTCAAAATCGCAAGGAAATTATGTCAGTAACTAAAAAACCCGTCAATTATTTGAACAACAAAGATATCTTAAAAGAAATACACGAAAGCAAAAATTCTTACTGTTTTTTTAAAAAACCAGAGTATCATCGATATGATTATATTATTGATATGCCACAAGAAGATTTAAAAAAATGCTTTGAATATGCACAAAAAGAAGAAATTATTAATCAAGCTAAAGAAACAAGAGCAAGCAGATTAAGCAATGAAACAGGAAAGAAAGTTTTGGCAGAAACTATTCCTGTTACTGATTTAGTTTTTAGAATTATGACTTGGGATCATATCCCTATCGCACCAAAACAACCACGAAAAGTTGACAAAAAACGGACAGCCAAAGATATATTTGAATTTGAAGATGATGGTGAAGAGATTTTTAATGACCTAGAAGATGTAACAACAAAGTCAGAAATTGATGATATGGTACATGTGAAAGTAAACTTTCCTCCTTTCCAACATTACAAAATTAATAAAGCTGGATCATTTTTCTGTGTTGGTAGAAGTCATTGGATGGGTACATTGAAAGATGGTGAGTTTAGTAAGGAACATGGCAATATAACCGATAAGCTAGCCCGTATGTACATTATGATGTGTGAAAAATATGCTATGAAATATAATTGGCGTGGATACACATACAATGATGAGATGCGTAACAGTGCCATATTACAGCTAACATATGTTGGTTTACGATTCAACGAAGCCAAATCTGCTAACCCTTTCGCTTATTATACCGCGGCTATAACAAATAGTTTTTGCCGTGTATTAAACAGTGAAAAGAAAAATCAGAACATTAGGGACGATATATTAGAAATGAATGGGCTTAACCCAAGCTGGAGCAGACAAGGAGCTTCAGGTTCCACAGTATACGAAGAATAACCAAATCATTTGTATTCACATAGGATTAAGTATATACTAGTCTGAATGAGCAAACTATTTAAAAAAGCCGCATTTTTTACGGACATACATTTTGGATTAAAATCTAATAGTCTACAGCATAACATAGATTGTATGGATTTTGTCGATTGGTTTATCGAAAAAGCCAAAAAAGAAAACTGTGATACTTGTTTTTTCTTGGGTGATTATAATCATCATAGAGCAAGCATAAACATACATACACTACAATTTGGATTAAGGGCATTAGAGAGATTAAATGACAACTTTGATAGGGTATACTTTATTCCAGGTAATCACGACCTTTATTATCGTGACCGCAGGGATATACATAGTGTTGAGTGGGCTAAACATCTTCCAAATGTATATGTTGTTAATGACTTTTTTAAAGATGGAGATGTTGTCATATGTCCATGGCTTGTTCAAGATGACTTCAAAAAGATAAAAAAATTCTCAGGCAAGTATTTGTTTGGGCATTTAGAATTGCCGTACTTCTATATGAACGCTATGGTAGAAATGCCAGATCATGGAGAAATAAACGAAGACCATTTTACAGGCTTTGATAAAGTTTTTAGTGGCCACTTTCATAAACGACAAGCACGGAAAAATATTTGGTATATAGGGAATGCTTTCCCACATAATTATGCTGACGCTGGAGATGATGCCAGAGGCATGATGATATTAGAGTGGGGTGAAGAACCTACATTTCATAGTTGGCCTCGACAACCAGTATACCGTGTACACAAGCTAAGTGAAATACTAGAAGAACCACAGTCGTATCTATTAATAGACAGTCATATCCGTGTTCATTTGGATATAGATATTAGCTATGAGGAAGCAAACTTTTTGCGTGAAACTTTTATTCCAGAATACAAGTTGCGTGAGATGACTTTGATTCCAATGAAACTAGAAAACATTGAACAAGGCAGCATAGACGGATTAAAATTTGAATCAGTTGACCAAATTGTTATTGACCAAATTAATGCCATTGAAAGCAATAGTTTTGACAAAAAACTGCTATTAGATATCTATAACAACTTATGATTACAGTAAAAAATATAACTCTAAAAAATTTCTTATCAATAGGTCAAGTAACACAAGCAGTAAATTTTGATAAAAAAGAATTAACACTTATTCTAGGGGAAAACTTAGACTTAGGTGGCGATGGTGCTAGAAATGGTACTGGTAAAACTACACTGATACAAGGCTTGTGTTACGCATTATTTGGTGTACCAATAAATAACATTCGTAAGGATAATCTTGTAAACCGTACTAATAGTAAAGGTATGTTAGTAACCTTAGAATTTAATGTAAATGGTATTGATTATAAGATTGAGCGTGGTCGTAAACCAAACATTCTAAAATTTTATGTAAATGACACATTACAGAAGAATCAGGATGATGCACAAGGTGAGAACAAGGAAACACAAAGTTTCATTGAACGGACTATTAATATGTCTAGTGATATGTTTCGGCATATTGTCGCCCTTAATACTTACAGCGAACCTTTCTTAGCACTTAAAGCCAACGAACAAAGAACAATCATTGAACAATTGTTAGGTATTACTTTACTTTCTGAAAAAGCAGAAATAGTAAAGGACATGATTCGACAAAGTAAAGATGATATTCAACAAGAAGAATTCCGTGTCAAGGCAGTTGAAGAAGCCAACAAGCGTGTAAAAGAGCAAATAGAATCATTAAAGCGTAGGCAGAAACTTTGGCAAAACAAACATGAAGAAGATTTATTGGGACTAGCAACTGAATTATCAGAATTATCCGAAATAGATATTGAAACTGAACTAAAAGCTCATATAGACTTACTAGAATATAACAAACAAGTTAATCTAAAAACTGCGTATGACAATAAGGTAAGTCAATTACGAAAAGATATATCGAAAGAAGATAAGACCCGTGAAAATTTAGATAAAGAAGTTAAAACACTAAAAGACCATAAATGCTATACTTGTGGTCATGAATTGCATGATGAACAACATGCTAGTGTATTAAAAGATAAGACTAAACAACTAACTGAAAGTAAAAAATTATTAAAAGAATATGAACATCAATTAAACTCACTAGTTGATAATCCAATCGTTGTAATGGAAAAACCAATTACACATTATGCTACAGAGGCAGAAGCAGTTAAACATAGCAGCCAACTTGAAAATATTAGTAATAAAATTGATGAAAAGGTAAAAGAGGTAGATCCATATACTGATCAAATATTAGAAATGGAAAATCAAGCGTTACAAGAAGTTAGCTTTGACAAAATTAACAAGTTTACTAGGATAATGGAACATCAAAAATTTTTACTTGAATTACTAACAAGTAAAGATAGTTATGTTCGTAAAAAGATTATTGACCAAAACTTAAGCTATCTTAATGCTAGGTTGACTCATTACTTAGATAAAATTGGTTTACCGCACCAAGTTGTATTTAAAAACGATTTACAGGTCGAGATTACAGAATTAGGTCGTGAACTTGATTTTGATAATTTAAGTAGAGGTGAGCGTAATAGATTAATATTAGGATTGAGTTTTGCTTTTAGAGATGTATGGGAAAGTCTTTATTCACCTATTAATACCTTGTTTATTGACGAATTAATTGATAGTGGTCTTGACACTATGGGTGTTGAAAATAGCATTGCTATATTAAAAGACATGAGCCGTCGCAGACATAAGAGTATATGGTTAGTAAGTCACCGTGAGGAGCTTGCTGGCCGTGTACCAAATGTATTAAAAGTTGTTAAAGAAAATGGCTTTACAAGTTATAGCACTGCCACTGAAATGGAATGATTGACATATTGCACATTGAGCCTACTGATGCATGTAATGCAGCATGTCCCCAATGTGCCCGTGAATATGACACAACTTTTGACAAGAACATTATACATCATTTAACTATAGAACAAATATTAGAAGTCATTAATACTTCACAAATAGAACAATTAAAAAAAATGTTCATGTGTGGAGATTACGGTGACCCTGCAGCAGGTAAACATACATTACAAATATATGAGTTTTTTAGATTTTTAAATCACAACATAATATTAGGTATGAATACTAATGGTGGACTTCGTAATACTGATTGGTGGAGGCATTTAGGTAAAATCTTAAGTCACCAAAGAGATTATGCTATTTTTAGTATAGATGGATTACAAGATACAAATCATATTTACAGAGTAAATGTTAATTTTGATAAAATTATAGAAAATGCTAAAGCATTTATTAGTGCTGGCGGTAATGCACATTGGGAAATGCTAGTATTTGAACATAATGAGCATCAAATAGAGCAGGCAAAATCTATAGCTAAATCATTAGGCTTTAAATGGTTTAGAGCAAAGGTAAGTAAAAGATTTGAAAAACATCCAATACACTTTTTAAATCCACCTAAAGGCTTTATAATAGAAAAAATAACAGGACCTATAGAATGTCAAGCATTAAGAGATAAAAGTGTTTACATATCTGCCAAAGGTGTATTACATCCTTGTTGTTGGTTAGGTTATAATAATGGTGTAGAATTAGATAAATTTAGTAAAGTAATGGATACATGGGACACTGATAGTCCTAACATAATTTGCAAAAGCACATGTTCTACAAGCTTAGGTGAGAATAATTTTACAAAACAGTGGCAAATAGAGGAAGAATTTTGTTAGCAACTTGGCATTGGCATATTGAAATAAGCAGTAAATGTACTCTGGCTTGTCCTAGATGTGCTAGGCAAGAAGTACCAAATAGTCTAACAAATACTGAATTAAGTTTAGAATTTTTTTTAAAAAACTTTACGCCTGACTTTACTAAAAATAATGTTGAAAAAATAACATTTTGCGGAGATGATGGTGACCCTATCTACGCACATGATTTAATAGAAACAATCAAATACTTTAAGTTTCACAAACCAAGTGTTAGTATTATAATTGTTACCAATGGAAGTTATAAAAAATCCGATTGGTGGCATACATTAGGTAAATTATTATCTTATAATGATCAAATACATTTTAGTATTGATGGTTATGATAATATTTCTAATAACAAATATAGAATTAATAGTGACTGGGATAGTATAGTAAATGGTATTAATACACTAGTTAGAGTAAGTGATGCATGGCTAGTATGGGACGCTATAGCTTTCAAATTCAATGAACATAAGATTGATGATATGAAGCAGATTGCTAAAGATTTAGGGTTCGATCAATTCCAATTGACTAAAAGCACAAAATTTGGCAAAATATATCCTAGCTATGGACAGTTTGATATGTTACAACCAAAAGATGAATTAATTAGTAATACACACAGATTTGAAAGAGATATAACAAATCTATCTGGTAGATCATTTAAAGAACATTGGTTACCAACAAACTACAAATACTTAAACCAAGTAAGTGTAATTGATGGATCAATAAAACCTATGTGTAAAATAGGTAATAAAGGTTTGTATATTAATAGTAAAGGTGAGTTTTTTCCCTGTTGTTGGGTAGCAAATCGTTATCAACATAATAATAAATGGCAAGACATGGGCAAAAAATATAACCTTTACGAACAAAGGTTAGTTGATGTTTTAGACGAAGGCAATTGGAGTGATGAAATATTTTCTAAAAGTTTAGAGTGTAAAACAAAATGCCATGTTGATCGGGTAAATGAAAAATATGGAACTGAGTGGTAAACAGATAAATTAATATACTATGCCATCACCACAAAAGCAAAAAGGTTCTAGCTTCGAAAGAGAAATAGCGAAGTTCTTATCAGATACTTATAGCGAAAGCTTTATTAGGGCACCTGGATCAGGAGCTTATGTTGGTGGTAAAAATCAATCACGCAAAACTTTCTTACATGAAAACCAAATAAGAAGTTTCAAAGGGGATATTGTTCCTGGACAAAGCTTTATAAATTTTAATGCTGAATGTAAGAATTACGCAGATTTCCCTTTTCATTTATTATTGACAGGTGAATGTACTGTGATTGATGCATGGTTATCTCAACTCATGGCAGTAGCAGAACCAAAAGATGTTAATATTTTGTTTATGAAATTTAACAGAAAAGGCCGTTATGTTGCTGTCCAATGTCAACTAACCTGGAAAATTGATAATTTTATATTTTATGGCTCAAAAAAATTAGGCGACTGGTATATAATCAAATTTGAACATTTTTTCACACACAACAAAGACATACTTAAGGCATATTCAGGCGACAGTCAAATCATAAATTCAGGCACAATTTCTATTCCTACAACTAGTTTTCTACAAACTTTAAATATTAATTAAAATTTCGTTTGGTCGAGGTTCCTCGACCCTCCTTGAGGAAGTACAGGTAGTGCTGTGCTGACGGATCTGGAGTAAGCGAGGATAATTATCCTTGGAATACCGAGAGTGTAATCGACAAAGCGAACACTCAACAAGCCTATAACTACTCTGCTTTGATGTTATAGGATGTGCGTTGCCGAAGAGGTGTCAATAAAGACATTAGCTTCACTACAGACCATAAACTTTAAAGGGCAACCGGTAGCGTAATATATCAGAAATAGGTAATATTACGGGTAAAAGCAGCTATGGATGACGGGCATGGCAAGTTATCATTGGTAGTGCTGAATAGCACTACCATGGCTTCAAAGCGGCAATATAACTCCGTAAAAAATAATACCGAGCGTTTACTGAGCGACAGCGAAGGAAAGCGAAGGTATTAGTTGGCTTAGCCAACTCAGTTTATCTACTTTAAAAGAATGGTAACTGAGTTTTCTTGGTTGTTTCTAAGTTATTATTAACCAATTCATTAATGGATTCTCTTTCAAATCTACTCATATTCATAATGTCGTTGTAAGTAATACCACCTCTCATGAACCAAGATAATGTAATGGCATTTTTCTTAATTTGGTTACACTCCTTTTCCATGCTGTCTATCAGCTTCTTAGTATCTTCGGAGTTAAGATAAAGAAGCCTTATGCGAAAAAATCTGATATGTTTAAGGTAAATGGTTGGGTGTACTTGTGACCACAACTAGGACATGACATGTTCAAAGGTTGAATTTCTGTGCTTTGTCGTAATTCTAGGTTTTTAGCTTTAATTTTTTCATAGACTTTACGGTCACAATTTTTTAGAAAATCATTGATATATTCTTTTTCTGTTACAACAATTTCAGGGGTTCTTATGTATTCGATAGTTTCAGCAACAACTTCAATTGTTGCCAAACTTATTGTCTGTAATGCTTCTTGTGTTTTATTAGCTTTTTGCTGAGGATCTTCAATGGTATCAATCATACTAAAAACTTTTTGAATTTCAAATTGTTTTGCTGCTGTATCGTTAACTTCTTTGTAAGTTAATGGTCTGAATTTTATTATTAATTCATTCGCTTTTAGTTCTTCATTGTATTTGCCTGGCTTAAAGCTAGCTAAAATATTAACTAAGTTTACGCCATACTTACTATCAGTTGTACATTTAGGACAAACACTATCTATTTCCAATTCAGTTCCGTCACTTGCTGCTCTAATAGCAATAAGGATAGCGTCTAAATCAATATTAGTAATTGCCCATGGATTTTTTATGTTAGGTACACAACTTTTCATTAGTTCGACAATTGCTGTACCATTAAACAATGCATCAGGTGTTCTGCTAGTAATTTCGTCTATTGCAGACATTGGATAAATTGGTAATTCACCGTTCTCAGGATATTCAACCACCTCGGGTGTATAAAAACCAACTCCGCTAGGCAGCTTTAGATACAAGCCAGGTCTGCGAAAATACTGCATTAATGGATTTTCCATGGACATTTTTCCCCTATTTTTAATGTAATAAATACAAGATATTTATAGAGCAGAAATATGGCTGATATTTTTACCCCAGATC
>Ga0129333_10002921_pt1 | contig 16012 bp, 12 predicted proteins | sample CPB6_08_DNA_FD_94474 | JGI IMG/M metagenome (GOLD analysis project Ga0129333, IMG submission 94474) | Freshwater to marine salinity gradient microbial communities from Chesapeake Bay, USA - CPBay_Sum_0.6_0.8_DNA | ecosystem: Environmental > Aquatic > Marine > Coastal | place: USA: Chesapeake...
CAATCATATTAAGTTTCATCGGCACAAAGATGATTATAAGTGGATTTTATAAAATTCCAATTGAACTTGCCCTTCTTTTTGTTTTGTTTGTGCTTTTGGCCTCTATAATGATTTCTTTGATTTTCCCTAAAAAGGTAGATGCTGAGCTTCCTTCTTAATCAATCAATAGACACAACATCGCCTCTGTGATGATAACGCAGTTTTTGCATTATTGCATAATGTTCACCATAATATTGTAAAAGTATATGAAAAGTCCCGCATTTGAATATCTAAACAAGTCTGAAACAATTCTTGAATATAATCAGCGTTTTCATGCCATTGCTCATGCGACAGTTGATGAGTTGTCTGAGCATCAAAATGAAATGAGTGGATATTATCAGTTGAATTGGGCAAGAAGCTCTAGAGTTGATAAAACCTATTCGATTTCAGATAAAGGTGTGAATGTACTAAGTGGAATGAAACAGAAGCAAATCTGGTTTTTCATCACTGAAGGTTGGTGTGGAGACTCTTCTCAGTCTTTGCCGGTGATTGCAAAAATTGCTCAAGAATCAAAAGGTAATATCGATTTACATATAGTTCCGCGCGATGCTCATCCTGAATTGTTAGAACAATATTTGACAAATGGTTCAATGAGTATTCCGAAGCTTATTGCAACTGATGAAAATGGGGAAGAATTGTGGGTTTGGGGTCCTAGACCAAAACCTGCATCTGAACTTTTCCAATCTTTAAAACAGCAAAACCTAGACAAAGAGGAGATTTATAAGAATATACATGCATGGTATGCTAAGGATAAAGGGTATGCCATCGAGCAAGAAGTAATGGAACATATTTTCTAATTTTTTACATATGGGAGAAAAAACATGTTTGGTAGAAATATGATTGCAGCACTATTGAGTGCATTTGTAATCGTTAGTGGCAATCTATTTGCTCAGGGAGTTACCTTTTTGATTAAGGGCAAAGTTGTTGATCAAAAAAAGAATGCTCTTCAAGGGGTGCAAGTCTATGTAAAAGATGGAGATGATATTGCGGGAAAATCAAAAACAACTGTCAATGGTGAGTTCACATTGACACTTAAGCCGGGAAAGAATTATGTGATGTCATTTGAAAGAAGTGACATATTTGTTTCTCAACAAGATTTCCGTTTACCAAATGGCACATCTTATCAGGAAATTAATCAAGATTTCCAGATAAAAGTCTTTGCAAAGGGTGATACCATTCAACAACATCAGGTGTTTTCTTCTGGACAATCCACACCGAATTCGTCCAATCTTTTTACAACTTTACCTGAAATGTTGAAAAAACTGCAACATTTGAAAGTAAAGATTATTGTTGCCGCTGGTGCTTCGGCAAAGAAAGCAACGAAAGGCAAAAAAGAAAAGACTCCAAAAAAATCTAAGGGAAGTAAAAATAAAACTCAGTCTACTCCTGTTGAATTAACTTTGGTGCAAAGCAGAATACAAGCAATACGGAATGCTCTACTGTCTGCAGGTTCACCAGATTCACGCATGGTATTTGAAGAAGGAAAGCTTAACGGTTCCCTTGATGTTGCCGTTGTTATTACTTCAATTTCTGGTGGCTTTTAATTGGAATTATCATGAAGCTTCTTTGTGCAATAGTCATCTTTTTCAGTCTTTCATTTTCTGCTTTGCATGCAGAGGTATATCCTTTGCTTGAAGCAATGAAAAAAGAAATGAAAAGAACTATGGATGGACTTGCAAAAGAAAGCACGCCTCCATATTTTCTTTCTTATGCCGTAACTGAAACAAAAACTATTCGAATGAATGCCGTATTTGGCAATGTCAAAAGTACAGAGCACACATTATCTCGAATATTGGATATTGATATTCGGGTCGGCAATCACGAATTGGATAATACACATACCATCAGAGGAAGTCGTTTCGAATTTGGTGGAGGAGGTCGCGGAATAGAACTTCCCATGACAAATGATGAACAAGCACTTCGATCCATCATGTGGAATGCAACAGATAAGCTGTATAAAAAAGCAGTTGAGAGATATGGAAAAGTTTTGACTAATCGTGCTGTTAAAGTAAAAGAAGAAGACAGTTCTGCAGACTTTTCCAAACAGCAGGCAATAGAATCCATCGAGAATGATCAATCATTTATGGTTGATTCTATCCAGTGGATTCAGAAAATCAAAAGATTGTCCTCATTGTTCTCGGTTGACCCAAAGATTTATACGGGCGAAGTGTTTTTCCAAGCAGACATCATCACAAAATACTTCGTGAGTTCCGATGGAACAATCATACGCCAGAGTGAACCGAATGTTCGTTTATTTGCATCTGCTTCAACTAAAGCCGATGATGGAATGACGCTTCCACTGTTCTCAAGTTATTTTGGATTTGTCCCTGAGAATTTGCCTTCAGAAGAAAAGATATCTGCGGATATTCGCTCTATGATTGAAACACTCGGTAAACTCCGTCTTGCACCATTAGCAGAGACATTTTCAGGTCCGGCAATTCTTTCCGGCCCTGCTTCGGGTGTCTTCTTTCATGAGATATTTGGACACAGAGTTGAGGGGCATAGACAAAAAGATCCAAATTCTTCGCAAACATTCAAATCATTCCTCAATAAAAAAATCTTGCCTGATTTCATCGATGTTGTATTTGATCCGGGATTGAAAACAATGAATGGTCAGGACATAGTCGGATATTACAAATATGATGATGAAGGTGTCAAAGCTGAAAAAGTTATTGCAGTAGAAAAAGGAATATTCAAGAATTTTCTCATGAGCAGGTCGCCAATTGAATCATTTCCTATTTCAAATGGACATGGCAGAAGACAGCCCGGTTTGCGACCTGTCGCAAGACAATCCAATCTCCTTGTGCAGGCATCTCAAACCGTATCATTTGATTCTTTGCGCACCTTATTGAGAAATGAATGCAAACAGCAAAGTAAAGAGTATGGTCTCTATTTTGTAGAGATTTCAGGTGGCTTTACATTCACAGCTCGTACCATTCCCAATGCATTTAATGTGCAACCGCTCGTTGTGTATAAAATATATACCGATGGCAGACCTGATGAATTGGTAAGGGGAGTTGATTTGATAGGAACTCCGCTTACAACATTTAATAATATCATGGCTGCATCAAATGACATTGGAATTTTCAATGGAGTATGTGGTGCTGAATCCGGTGGAGTGCCTGTATCTGCAAGTTCACCATCATTGTTCGTAAAAACAATCGAAGTACAAAAAAAACAAAAATCCCAGGCAAAGCCACCATTGCTTGGATCCCCTTTATCTAAACCCAAACCATAATTACTATATGCTCGGTCAAGTCCTAATCCATGTCTTGTTCGCTGCCGCTCTCACCGCAACCGGATTTTATGCATTCGCTTTGAGAGGCAATGAGCAAGCCGCTCAGATTGGTCGCATGCTCTTTCGACTTACAGCGATTGGAATTGTGATTGCATTTTTGGGTATCCTTTGGCTTGTATTCAATCATCGGTTTGAATATCATTATATCTGGAATTATTCTTCAAGAGAATTGCAAGCATGGTACCTCTTTGCGGCTGGTTATGCGGGGCAAGAGGGAAGTTTCATGTTATGGACCTTATGGGTTGCTCTACTGGGAGTTGCTTTATCTTCCTTTGGAAAGAAAAAAGGCATGGAATCAGAAATAATGGTATTCTATTCATTGATTTTATCATTTCTGCTGCTCTTGCTTGTCATAAAAAACCCATTTGCATTTGTGTGGGAAACATTTGCCAAAGATGGTGTTGCTGAAGGTTTTGTTCCACAAAATGGCAAAGGTTTGAATCCATTATTGCATAATGTGTGGATCACAATTCATCCCCCCATTTTGTTTACAGGATTTGCGGCAATGAGTGCTCCATTTGCTTTAGCAATGGCAGGACTTTTGAAAAGAGATTATCAAAATTGGGTTCGTCATGCTTTACCCTGGACATTATATGCAACAGCCATTCTTGGATTTGGAATCATGCTTGGTGGATTTTGGGCATATGAAACATTGGGTTGGGGAGGTTTCTGGGCATGGGATCCCGTTGAAAATTCCTCATTGATTCCATGGTTGGTTTCTGCAGCGCTTGTCCATACAATGTTAATACAAAAGAAAACCGGCGGGCTCGTAAAAACTAATGTCGTACTTGCTTCTCTTGCATTTATTCTAGTGCTCTACTCCACCTTTTTGACGCGAAGTGGAGTATTGGGAGATACCTCAGTTCATTCTTTTGTTGATCCCGGAATGTTCGCATATATCATGTTGATTGCTTTCATGTCTACATTCTTGCTCTTGGCGCTGTATGTCATGTATCGCAGAAAAGATGATTTGATGTTCACATCTGCAAATTTTTCCATGCAAAGTCGGGAATTCTTACTTTCGATGGGTTCTGCATTATTGTTGGGGTCTGCAATCATAGTATTCATAGGAACAAGTTGGCCACTTTTTGCAGAAATTTTGAAGCAGCCGAAAGTTGCTATTGATCCTGCTTTTTATAATTCAACACATCTGCCATTGGTGATATTGATCATGGTATTCAATGCCATTTCTCTGATTGCAAGATGGAATGGCAAGACTATCTTTTCCAATTATTCTTCATTACTCCTTCCACTGGGACTTGCCATTGCAGGCACGATAACATCAATCATCATGGGTGTCACAGATTTTTTATATGTTCTGCTTACTTTTTCAGCATGGTTTGCTTTGATGATTAATCTCGAGCTTGCATTCAAAGTAATTAGAGCTCGATTAAGTTCTGCGGGTGCATATTTTTCACATGCGGGAATTGCATTGCTTTTGATTGGAGTAGTATGGACATCTCGTTATTCTGTCATGGAGCATGCCCAACTTGTCCAAGGCATACCAACAAAAGTATTAGGGTATACCCTGACATATAAAGGAAAGGAGAGAATCGAGAAAGAGTATACAGATCGCGAGAAATATAGATTTCACATTGATGTGGAAAAAGATGGCACTGTATCGTCTGTAGCACCAATGTTATTCTGGAGTGACTTTAACAAGAGGCAATCAGCATTTCTTGAACCCGGCATCGATTGGTCACTAGGGAGAGATGTATATGTTTCACCAAAAGCAACCGGTGAAGCGGGCGGCATTCCAACATTGACCTTAAGCAAAGATCAAAAAGTGCAATTCCCAACAGATTCAACACGATCAATTCGTTTTCTTGCATTTGATATGTCTAGAATGCGTAGTGGACCGGATAGTGCGGGAAAGATTTATCCCTCTGCGATTGTTCGTTTGTTTTCAAAAAATGATTCAATTGAAATTTCACTCCGCGCCGGCATGAATATGCAGACTACGGAAATGACACCTGAACCGGTACAATTACCAGGCACAAATCATAGGCTTTCATTCGAAAAGTTATTGGCGAAAAAAGGAGATCTGGCTAATTCTCAAATAGAGATAGCATTTGAAGACATTTCAAAGCCGGTTCCTCCCAAAAAAGAAGTGTTCACGGTAGAAGTCTCAATAAAACCACTTATTAATTTGGTGTGGTTAGGTGTTATATTGATGGTAACAGGATTTTTTGTTTCAATAGCAAGACATAAAAAAGATCTGATGTAATTCAACTTTTTTGGAGTCATTATGAGAATAATTGTTTTGGCATGTAGTCTTCTTCTTGCCACTTCAGCTTTTGCCGATATAACGGTAAGTGGTATTACCATACCTTCAACAAAAACCTTCTCTGGTAAATCATTGGTCCTTAATGGTGCAGGTATTCGTGAAAAATTTTGGATGGATATGTATGTTGGTGCTCTTTTTGTGACAAAGAAGACCCAAAATGCACAAAGTCTTATCAATGCAGATGAACCCATGGCTATGGAATTGACAATCGTCAGTTCTTTGATCAGCAGTGATAAAATGTCTGATGCAGTTGAAGAAGGATTTGAAAAATCTGCAAATGGCAATGTTTCATCGCTTCGCTCAAGAATAGATCAATTCAAAGGATTTTTCAAAGAGAAAATTAAGAAAGGCGATGTGTTTTCGATGATCTATGAGCCGGGTAAGGGGGTGTCGGTTCTCAGGAATGGAAATAAAGCCGGTACCATTTCCGGTCTGGACTTCAAAAAGGGTTTATTTGGAATATGGCTTTGTGATGACCCCGCCGACAAAGATTTGAAAAAAGGACTTTTAGGTTCATAAAAAAAAAGGGAGATGCAATATCTCCCTTTTTCATTTTCATTTATGGTTAATCAACCAAAGATTTTTGCTTTCAAAAAATCCCGATTGAGTCTCGCAATGTTCTCCACGCTGATGCCTTTAGGGCAAGCCGCTTCACAATCATAGGTATTTGTGCAATTGCCAAATCCTTCACCATCCATTTGCTCAACCATTTTTATCACTCTTCTTTGTCTTTCAGGTTGTCCTTGTGGAAGATAAGCTAAATGTGAAACCTTTGCTGCTGTAAACAACATTGCTGATGCATTTTTACAAGCAGCTACACATGCACCACAACCTATGCAAGCAGCAGCATCCATTGCTGCATCCGCATCGGGTTTGGGTATCGGAAGCGTATTGCCATCCTGAGCATTGCCAGTGTTAACGGAAACAAAACCACCTGCTTGGATGATTCTATCAAATGCACTGCGATCAACAACCAGATCTCTGATTACAGGAAATGGACTTGCTCTCCATGGTTCAATCACCACTTGATCTCCATCCTTGAATTTGCGCATGTGCAATTGACATGTCGTAGTCATGCTTTCAGGACCATGTGGTTTTCCATTGATCATCATGGAACAAGATCCACAAATTCCTTCACGACAATCATGATCGAATGCAACCGGTTCTTCTCCTTTTGCAAGCAATTGTTCATTGAGAACATCCAGCATTTCAAGGAAAGACATATCAGGGCTGATTTCTGACAAAGCATAATCTTTAAATTGCCCTTCAGTTTCTTTATTCTTTTGGCGCCAAACTTTGAGTGATAGTTTCATTATTTATAGCTCCTTGTGGCAAGCTTGACATTTTCGAAAGTGAGTTGTTCTTTATGCAATGTTGGTTTTGAGGTATCGCCGGAATATTCCCAAACAGATGAATAACAAAAATCATCATCATTTCTTTTTGCTTCGCCATCTTCTGTTTGATGTTCAGTGCGGAAATGTCCACCACATGATTCATCTCTTTCAAGAGCATCAATGCACATGAGTTCAGCAAATTCCAAGAAATCTGCAACGCGTCCTGCATGTTCCAGTGCTGTATTGAGTTCATTAGCGGAACCAATCACATTGACATTATTCCAAAACTCTTCACGGATTTCCGGTATGCGTTTCAATGCTTCTTTCAAACTGACTTCGCTACGAGCCATCCCGCAATTATTCCACATGAGCATTCCTAATTCTCTGTGGAATGATGAGGTTGTTCTCTTACCGTTTATAGATAAGAATGTTGAAATTCTACCTTCGACATCCTCTACTGCTTTCTTGAATTCAGGATGTTCATTGGTGACGCTACCCGGTTTTACTCCCGCGAGATAATGTCCAATGGTATAGGGAATCACAAAATACCCATCTGCAAGACCCTGCATCAAAGCACTTGCTCCCAATCTATTTGCACCATGATCAGAGAAATTTGCTTCTCCAAGAACATGAAGTCCTGGGATTGTACTCATAAGATTATAATCAACCCACAAACCGCCCATTGTATAGTGTGGGGCAGGGTAAATACGCATTGGAACCTTATATGGATTCTCTCCGGTTATTCTTTCATACATCTCGAAGAGATTGCCATACCGCTCTGCAATTGTTTTCTCGCCAAGGCGATTGATTGCCGCTGAAAAGTCGAGATATACACCGCGTCCACCCGGTCCTACACCTCTACCTTCATCGCATACTTCTTTTGCTGCACGAGATGCGATATCACGCGGAGAAAGATTTCCGAATGAAGGATATTTTCTTTCAAGATAATAGTCGCGTTCATTTTCCGGAATCTCATGAGGTGCTCTTGTATCATTTGCTTTAAGGGGTACCCACACTCTTCCATCATTTCTCAGAGATTCACTCATCAATGTAAGTTTTGATTGATACTCACCATGTTGAGGAATGGATGTAGGATGAATTTGCGTAAAGCATGGATTTGCAAGTCCTGCTCCTTTTTTATGTGCTCTCCAAATGGATGTCACATTACATGCCATCGCATTTGTGGAGAGATAAAACACATTGGAATATCCACCTGTTGCAAGAATGACCGCGTCTCCTGCCCATGATTCAACTTTGCCTGAGACCAAATCTCTTGTGACGATACCACGTGCATGCCCATCAACAAGAACCAATTCCATCATTTCTTTGCGAGTGTGCATTGTCACTGTGCCTGCCCCTATTTGGCGAGAAAGTGCAGAATATGCACCAAGCAACAATTGCTGTCCGGTTTGACCTTTTGCATAAAATGTTCTTGAAACTTGAGCGCCACCAAAAGAACGATTGGTGAGATATCCGCCATATTCACGAGCAAAAGGAACGCCTTGTGCCACACATTGATCAATGATGTTTACACTCACCTGTGCCAAGCGATAGACATTGGCTTCGCGAGCACGGAAATCTCCACCTTTGACAGTATCATAGAATAATCTGAAAATGCTGTCACCATCATTCTGATAATTCTTAGCAGCATTGATGCCTCCTTGAGCAGCAATGGAATGTGCACGACGAGGTGAATCATGGAAAGTGAAGCAATCTACATTATACCCTAATTCAGCCAAGGTTGCAGCTGCAGAAGCACCTGCAAGACCGGAGCCAACAACGAGTACACGATACTTTCTCTTATTGGCCGGATTGACCAATTTCACTTCGGCGCGATGTTTGTCCCATTTTTCTTCGATGGGGCCTGAAGGAATATTCGATTCAAGTTTCATGGATATATCACAGTTTAATGGATGTCAAATTTATTTGAATGAAATCAATCGCACTTGCAATTCGGGGTATCCGGACAATTGTGCGTCATGCCGGACATACTCTTTTGTATCGGTGCAGTTTTGATAACTCCCATCATCACTCCAATTGGTATGGATAGATATCCAACAAGGAAGAATGCTGCTAAAGCAGGTCCTATTTTCGAAGTGATTTTTTTTGCGGTGGGATTTGTCACGCCTAGTGTTTGGAATGCACTTGAAGTGGCATGACTCACATGTGCAGACATAAATGCCAATGCAATCATGTAAGTAAGTGCAATAAATGGATTTTGAAATCCTGCCACAACCATATTATACACATGATGAACAATCTCGCCGGTTGATTCCATGCGATAACCGCCAGCATAAAATGTATTTGGCTGAATAATTCCAAATGTATAATGCAAAAGGTGATAGGTCACAAAGAAGAGAATTGCTAATCCGGAAAGCAACATTGTGCGTGAGGCCAAAGTAGACTTCAGTGACTTCTTGGTATCATAAGCAATTGGTCGTGCAGATTTATTTCTGGAGGCCAATTCAATAGAAGACCATATATGCAATCCAAATGCAGTAATCATTGTGATGCGCGCCAACCACAAAAGTGGTCCAAGATTTTTCAAGCCAAGGGCATACGCATTGATTTTCTCAGGTCCTGCGAACATGAGCAAGTTGCCAAGCAAATGAGCAATCAGAAAACCAATGATCAGTAAACCGGTTACGGCCATCACAATCTTCGTGAAAACTGTTGAACGTAGGAATTGAAGCAATGATGCCATGGATAAATATCCTTACAATGCTATAATGGGTAAACTTCGAACTTCTCAGCAAAATTATTATTTTTTGGGCTATTTTTCAAAAATCGCCATTGTATTAAGGTTTTGCTTCAATATAATATTGAGCACCCATGGGCAACCATGATAAAAACGGCTCAATTGGTCTCAAAAAAGAAACGAATGAGGGAAAGAACAAAGTGAATCGTATGCTTGTTCCTGAAAATCCTGAATTTTCATAGATCCGTTTTGAATAGGAAGGTGATAAGAGAACCGCATCGACATCGAAAGGGCAATCCTTGATGGTTTTGACTGTTATTGGATTCCAGGGATTATGTTCAAACATGAACAAACTACCACCCGGCCTTAGATGAGAACGGAGATCCTTCAGGATGCGAATATGCTCTGAATGAGGTATGTGATGGAATACATTGGCTATGAAAATAACATCAAATGTATCACCAAAAGCTAGTCCGTCGGTTTCTGAGATATGTTCCCAACGGATGCAATTGAGTCCTTTATTGTTTTCACGCGCTATGTCAAGTGAATCGGCAGAAACATCTGCTCCAACAATGCTTGCATAGGGAAAATACTTGTGGAGATACTGTTCGCTTTTTCCAATTCCGCATCCGAAGTTTAAGATATGCAGTGGATTATGTTGTTTTCCTCTCGATGATAAGAGTCTTGCGATTTCTTTGACTTTATATTCATCAAAAAAAGCTGGTGTATAACCTGATGCTTGCACATTTGTTGCATGCATCTGATCATAGTCCTTGGCATATTTGTCAAATTCACTCATCTTTTTTGTAGATCTGTTCAACTATGTATAAAGGTCTGAATTTGGTCTCGTCATGGATGCGACCGAGATATTCACCAATCATTCCCAATGCCAATAATTGAATGCCACCGAGCAATAAGATGAAAATGATGATTGATGCCCAGCCGAGTTCGATATGCGTCTTTGGCACAAACATTTTAAGCACTATTACATATAGACTATACAGAAATCCAAACAAAGCCGTGATGATTCCCAAATAGGAAGCCAGTTTCAAGGGAATGGATGAAAAAGAGGTGATACCATCAAATGCAAATTTGATCATTTTGGACAAAGTATATTTTGTCTCTCCTGAGTGACGCTCATGTCTTTCATATTCTAAGCCGGTTTGATTGAATCCAATCCAACTAATCATGCCACGAATGAAACGATGCCTTTCATTCATGGATGTAAGCACAGCAACTACTCTTCTGCTCATGATGCGAAAATCTCCTGTATCCACAGGGATTTCAACATTGGTAAGTTTCTTGAGTAATCGATAAAAGAGTTTTGCGGTAAAGAGTTTGAATGGAGTTTCACCCTCTCGTTTTTTTCGCACTGCATAGACTACATCAAAACCTTCTTGCATTTTCCCATACAGATCAACAATAGTTTCAGGAGGATCTTGCAAATCGCCATCAATAACTGCAACAGCATCTCCTTTTGCCAAATCGATGCCGGCTGTAATGGCTATTTGATGGCCATGATTTCTGGATAAATTCAACAATTGATAATTGGCTTCTTCCATGCATAAAGTTCTTAATGCATCAAAAGTGCCATCGGAAGAACCATCATTCACGAAGATGATTTCAATATCAGATGGCATCATTCCGAACTTTCGATTGAACAGTGCTTTTGTGTGCTCCAATCTTTGAAAAAGGGCATGAACAATTCCTTCTTCATTATACATTGGAATGACGATGGAGAGTTTCATTGTTGGGCCTCCGAAATCTCTGTCGAATAATGTTTGAATTCTTCTTCCAATTGCTGTCTTTCATACATGTCAAAATACATGCCTTTTGCTGCAAGTAAATCATCATGTGTCCCTTGCTCAACAATTCTTCCATGATCCAATACGATGATAGTTTCGCATAAAGCAACTGTTGAAATTCTATGAGCTATAATGATTGTTGTACGATCAATCATGATTGATTTTAAACCACGAATGATATGTTCTTCAGTTGCAGTGTCCACAGCAGAGAATGCATCATCAAAAATCAACATTTCAGGATTGCGAATGATTGCTCGAGCAATCGCTGTTCTTTGTTTTTGGCCACCTGATAAAGTAATGCCTCGCTCTCCAACTATTGTGTCATAACCTTTTGGAAAGGTAGTTATATCGTCAGAAAGTCCCGCCAAATCGGCAGCATGTTTTACTTCTTCGATTGATGCATCTGGTTTTCCAAATCGGATATTATCAGCTAGTGACATCGAAAATAAAAATGCTTCTTGTTGCACCAGACCAATTTTTGAACGCAATTCTTGCAATGGTATATGTTTTACTGATACATTGTCAATCAATATCTCGCCTTCCGTGGCATCAAACAATCTTGGGAGTAATGCAGCTATTGTTGATTTTCCGCTCCCGGTGGCTCCGACTATTCCTAGTGAAGTCCCACGTGGAACAGTAAAATTGACATCATGCAATGCGGGAATGGTTCTTCCCGGATATTGCATGCCAACATGACGAAACACTATGCCTGAGTGATCATAAACAGAATTGTGAACATGTTTGGAATCGCTTATTTCAGATGCCATGTCCATGATATCGCCAACTCTCTTTGCTGATGCAGCTGCTCTTTGAATAAGATTCGTAACCCAACCAATTGCCGCAACAGGCCAAATCAATTGATTAAGATAGATGAAAAATTGTGATAAATCTCCTATGGAGGCTTGTCCTTTTATGACAAGCATGCCTCCATAACCCAATACGAGTAAATTAGAGAATCCCACTAGAGCCATCATGGAAGGCATAGTTAATGATTGCAAAAAGGCGAGTCGTATATTTCTTTGTTGATATAAAGCACTTTCCTGTTCGAATTCTTTTGTCTCATGAGATTCTCTTCTATATGCTCGAATCACTCGCACTCCGCTGAATGCTTCTTGAGCTTGAGCAGTCAATGAAGAAAATTGTTCTTGCACTTCGCGGAATCCAACATGGACTTTTTTCCCAATAAAATAAGTAAGAAATGCCATGAATGGGAGAGGAAGCAGGGCAATCATGGTAATGGATGGATTTAATGCACCCATGAATGCCAAAGCGAAAGAAAATGTTGTGAGAGTATTTGCTGAATACATCAAAGCCGGACCAAGAAACTCACGCATTGCTGCGATATCATTGGTGGTTAATGCCATCAAAGATCCGGTGGAGTTTTTATGATAAAATGAAAGTGATTGTCGCTCCAAAGCCGAGAGTAAATCATTTCGCAATTCATATTCAATCAATCTTGAAGAAACGATGATGGTTTTTCTCGTCAAAAACATAAAAAAACCGGAACCGATAGTCAATAGTAGAATGATTGCAATGGATGTATTGACTTCATGTTGATTCATGTTTGACCGTTGCATTCCGTCAACGATGGACCCCACAAATTTCGGAATGGATGTCGAACATATATTGGAGATTGTAACGAATAAAAACCCTAGCATCAAGCGGAGCCTGTGCTTTTTGAGATAGGGAAATAATCGTGAGAGTTCCTTCATTGCATTATGCCACGGTAATCTCATTACAGAGATATACATCCTGTATTGCATGAAGTAAGGCAATGCCATCTTTCATTGGTCTTTGAAATGCCTTTCTACCGGAAATCAATCCCATGCCACCTGCTCTTTTATTTATCACTGCAGTTGCGATTGCCTCTGCCATGTCATTATCACCTGAAGCCCCTCCGGAATTGATGAGTCCTATTCTGCCCATATAACAATTTGCTACTTGATATCTACACAAGTCAATGGGATGATCACTGGATAAATCAGTATACATTCTTTGATCGAGTTTGCCATAGGATGAGCCGCCCATGTTTAAGGCAGCATATCCACCATTGTTTTCAGGAAGTTTTTGTTTGATGATGTCGGCATTGATCGTTACACCAAGGTGATTCGCTTGTCCAGTCAAATCTGCTGACACATGATAATCCTTTTCACTTGTTTTGAATGCGGAATTGCGAATATAACACCACAAAATTGTCGCCATACCCAAATCATGCGCCATTGCGAATGCTTCTGAAACTTCGATGATTTGCCTTGAACTTTCTTGTGAACCAAAATAGATCGTTGCACCTACTGCAGCTGCTCCCATATCGGATGCTTGCTTGATGGTTCCATACATGATTTGATCTGCTTTATTGGGATAAGTCAGTAATTCATTGTGATTGATTTTAACGACATAAGGAATCTTATGCGCATACTTACGACTAGTCATGGATAAGACGCCAAATGTTGAAGCAACTGCATTGCAACCGCCTTCAATGGCAAGTTCTATAATGCGCTCAGGATCGAAATAGGCAGGGTTTTTTGCAAAACTCGCTCCGGCAGAGTGCTCGATGCCCTGATCCACGGGAAGAATCGAAGTATAACCCGTTCCTGACAAACGACCTGAATCTGCCATTCTTTGAAGATTGCCCAAAACACGATTGTTTCGATCCGACATGCCAAATACTTTATCGACGCTATCGGCGGAAGGAAGATGAAGCTGCTCTTTGGAAATCGTGGTTGATGTATGATCGAGCAAATATGAGGCTTTGTCGCCCAACTGAGAGACAATGAAATCGATCATGCTGAATATCCGTTTGAGTGGAACATAAAAGGCAGAATTACCCACAAAAATAGTGAATTACTACCAATGAATCGGCTTGGTAAAGCAGAAGTTGTTCACAACAATGAAGGAAGTGAATAGGGAATCCCATCGCAAATATGAAGAGAATTTATTACCTTTGTGACTCGTTTTAAACCAAAGCACATTGGAAAGGTGCAAGAGTGGTTTAATTGGCACGCCTGGAAAGCGTGTGTACCGGCAACGGTACCGCGGGTTCGAATCCCGCCCTTTCCGCAAGCCGTCCTGAAAAGGGCGGCTTTTTTTTTATGGAGTTTTGTGGATAAAAATCAGAATTTCTTGATGATTTTTCCGTCTAAAAACATGCCTGAATTGTGTATTTTTGCACCATAAAATAGTCTTCATTCAGTTTCTGAAAATATACCTATGTCATCGCTTCTCAGCGAGCGCATACTTCCGGTTACGCTGGAAGATGAAATGCGCGATTCATATCTTGATTATTCCATGTCTGTCATCGTTTCGCGTGCACTTCCTGATGTGCGTGATGGACTCAAACCCGTGCATCGCCGCATATTGTATGCGATGTATGAATTGGGATTGGTTCCAAACAGACCATATAAAAAATCTGCACGTTTGGTGGGGGAGGTATTGGGGAAATTCCATCCTCATGGCGATTCCTCTGTATATGATGCGATGGTAAGACTTGCGCAAGAATGGTCAATGCGCTATCCACTTGTCGATGGACAAGGCAATTTCGGATCGATCGATGGCGATCCTCCGGCTGCGATGCGCTATACTGAAACAAAACTTGCCTCGCTTGCAATGGAAACATTGCGTGATATAGACAAAGACACAGTAGACTTTAAGCCTAATTTTGATGATTCTCTTGAAGAACCAAGCGTATTGCCTACATCACTTCCCACGCTTCTTGTCAATGGAGCAGGTGGTATTGCGGTTGGTATGGCAACAAATATTCCTCCGCATAATCTCAGTGAAATCGTTGATGGTTTACAGGCATTGATAAAAAATCCTGAAGTCACGATTCCTGAGTTGATGGAGCATGTCAAAGCTCCTGATTTTCCAACCGGAGGAATCATCTATGGTTATGAAGGTGTGAAAGATGCATTCATGACCGGTCGTGGGCGTGTTGTGGTAAGGGCAAAGGCAAGTGTTGAAGCCACAAAGACAAAAGAAACAATTGTCATTACCGAATTGCCTTATCAGGTCAGCAAAGCTTCGCTAATCGAGAAGATAGCAGATTTGGTTCGCGCAAAAGTGTTGGAAGACATCTCTGATGTTCGTGATGAATCTGACCGCGATGGACTTCGTATTGTGATTGAGCTCAAGCGTGATGCAACGCCAATGGTTGTATTGAATAATCTCTATAAGCATACCCAATTGCAAACCACTTTTGGGGTAATCATGCTTGCGCTTGTTGAGGGCAGACCAAGAGTTCTCAATATCAAGCAAATGATGGAGGAATTCATCAAGCATCGCAATGAAGTTATTGTTCGTAGAACAAAGTATGAATTGGATGCTGCTGAAAAGCGGGCACATATCTTGGAAGGTTTTATCATTGCATTGGACAATATCGATGCTGTGATCAAAACAATCAAAGAATCAAAAGACACACCTACTGCAAATACAAATCTTCAACAACGATTTGGTTTATCAGAAATTCAAGCCAAAGCAATTCTTGAAATGCGTTTGCAAAGACTTACAGGTCTTGAGCGCGAGAAGATTCAACAAGAATATCGTGAAATCATTCAA
>Ga0129333_10002922_pt1 | contig 16012 bp, 14 predicted proteins | sample CPB6_08_DNA_FD_94474 | JGI IMG/M metagenome (GOLD analysis project Ga0129333, IMG submission 94474) | Freshwater to marine salinity gradient microbial communities from Chesapeake Bay, USA - CPBay_Sum_0.6_0.8_DNA | ecosystem: Environmental > Aquatic > Marine > Coastal | place: USA: Chesapeake...
GATCTGCTGAGTGCCGATTCTCCCACGCAACGCGTCGGCGGGAAGGCCGTCAGTGAGTTTCCGGAAGTTTGGCACGATCGTCCGATGCTTTCCCTGAACAATGCCTTTGAGGCCGGAGACGTGGAGGCTTTTGACCGGCGCGTTCGTGAAGCGCTGGGAGTGGATGTTGTCGAATATGCAGCAGACCCGAAGTTCGATGGATTGGCCGTAAGCCTTCGCTACGAAAATGGTAGGTTGGTGCGCGGTGCCACACGGGGTGACGGGCACGCCGGAGAAGACGTTACCGCCAATCTGAAAACGATACGATCCATTCCATTGCGCTTGTTCGGTGCGACATTTCCGCCGGTGCTGGAAATCCGCGGGGAAGTGCTGATGCTGCGCCGTAATTTTGAGCTGTTGAACCAGGCGCAGGCGTCTGTCGGCGCCAAGTTGTTCGCCAACCCGCGCAACGCAGCCGCAGGGTCCTTGCGGCAAATGGATCCGGCGGTCACCGCCGGGCGCAGATTGACTTTTTTTGCGTATTCGCTGGCCGATGCCGGCCAGGCGGAAACGTGCCAAAGGCATTCAGAAGTAATTGATTATATTGATAAAATTGGTCTTCGTGTGGCGCGTGAGCGCGAGGTGGTAAAAGGTGTCCCTGGTTTGCTGAATTATTTTGCACGCATGGAGACGCTGCGCCGCAGCTTGCCGTATGACATTGATGGAGTGGTCTACAAGGTTAACGGGCTCGCCGACCAGGAGCGGCTGGGTTTTGTGTCTCGAGCCCCCCGGTTTGCCATAGCCCACAAGTTTCCGGCTGAGGAGGCCAGCAGCACGGTCATTGCCATTGATGTTCAGGTCGGGCGGACCGGGGCGCTGACACCGGTTGCGCGTCTCGCGCCAGTTCTGGTCGGCGGGGTGACGGTCACCAACGCCACCTTGCATAATGAGGACGAAGTGCGCCGCAAGGATGTGCATATTGGTGACGTGGTTATGGTGCGGCGGGCGGGTGATGTAATTCCGGAAGTTGTGCGTGTATTGCGGCAGGGAGCGAGGGAGATCGACTCCCGTTTTGTCATGCCGGAGCGTTGTCCGGTCTGTGATTCCGCTGTTGTCAGACTGGAAGGCGAAGCCGTCGCACGCTGCTCTGGCGGCTTGTATTGTCAGGCGCAGCGGACGCAGGCGATCATCCATTTTGCTTCGCGGCGTGCCTTGAATATTGAGGGATTGGGCGAGCGGATTGTTGAGCAGTTGGTTGAACAGGATTGGGTGCGAACGCCGGCCGATCTCTATGCACTCGATGCGGCGCGTCTGGCGACGCTCGAACGGATGGGTGAGAAATCAGCGGCCAATCTGGTACAAGCCATCGAGGCGAGCAGGAGCACGACATTACCCAGGCTGGTTTACGCGCTGGGTATCCGGCATGTTGGCGAGAGCACCGCGAGAGATCTTGCTCAGACGTTCCGCAGCATGACAGCGTTGAGTGCGGCAACCGTCGATGAGCTTTTGCGTGTGCAGGACGTCGGGCCGGTGGTGGCTCAAAGTGTCTGCGCTTTTTTTGCGGAACCGCATAACCGCTCAGTGGTCGCCGGTCTGGCGGCAGCGGGTGTCCGGTATGAAGAAATCGCCGTGCAGGCCATGCAGGGAGCGCTGGCCGGTAAACGTTTTGTTCTGACGGGGACTTTGCCTGGGTGGTCACGGGACGAAGCGAAACAGTTGATCGAGGCAGCCGGCGGTAAAGTTGCAGGCAGTATTTCAGCGAAAACGGACTTTCTGGTTGCTGGTGACGAGGCCGGCAGCAAGCTGGAGAAAGCCCGGGCGCTCGGGATCAAGGTCATCGACGAGGGAGAGTTGCGTGAGCTGCTGGCGATGCCGAGCGAAAATCGTTAGTTCCGAAACGACTGGTTTTTCGCAGGATTGTTGACTGTCGCGATCCGCCCGATATCGCGCATCAATCGCCAATGCGCGGACGGGCGTGTTTGGTCACTGCGGCAAAACGGTAATGCTGAAATATCATAAAATGCTAATATGAATGTTTGACACAGGAGGAGACTCACATGGCCAACAAGCTGATGATTATCATGGTGAATACTGACCCCACCAATTCGTCTGAATTAGGGGCACCCTTTTTCCAGGCCACCGTTGCTGCAGCAATGGATTACGAGGTGGAGGTGATCCTGACTGCACGCGCCGGTGAATTGGCGAAAAAGGGGATTGCCGAGAAGCTGTTCGTAAAGGAAGGCTCGTCAAAGAGCGTTTACGATTTCATCAAAGACGCGCATGAAGCGGGTGCAAAGTTCAAGGTCTGCACGCCAACGCTGGATTTGTGGGGGGATGATCTGATCCCGGAAATCGACGAAACCGTGGGCGGTGCCTACGTCATCGAACAGGCAATGGACGACGACGTGGTCACGTTTACCTATTGAGCGAATCTTCATCTGAAAGCGCGCGCGACCTTCTCGTGCGTGCAGACTGCCTGTACACGGCGGATGCGGTGTCGGTGGCGGTAGCGCGCCTGGCGCTATCGATAGCGCAGGATATTGGTGGTGCCAATCCACTGGTATTGATTGTCATGCGCGGAGGCCTTTTTTTTGGTGCTCGACTGCTCCAGAAACTGTCGTTCCCGCTGGAGCTCGATTACGTGGATGCCAGCCGCTACGGCGATGCTGTGACCGGTCGAGTCTTGCAGTGGCGGCGCGATGTGCCGGCGAGCGTCCGCAATCGAACCGTATTGCTGGTAGACGATATCCTTGATGAGGGAATCACGCTCCGCGCAATTCGAGATCGCGTTCTGGAGCTGGGCGCCCGCGATACCCGCATCGCCGTGCTGGCTGAGAAGCTTCTTGGGCGCGAGAAACCGGTAACGGCGGACTATCATGCCTTGACCGTTCCGGACCGCTACGTATTCGGTTTCGGGATGGACGTGCGCGGCCTGTGGCGTCATCTGCCGGGTATTTATGCCTTGTCTGACACTGATCTTCGGGGGTAGCGATGCTCGCAATCATTGGTGGTAGCGGACTTGATCAATGGGGCCGTCAGCACGCCGGTGAACAGATTCCGGACACTCCATACGGGCAATGCTCTGCCGCGTTAGAAACGGTTCACCATGGTGACGGGAAAGCCTTGTTTTTGCCGCGTCATGGGCGCGCACATGCGCTGGCACCACACACGATCAACTACCGAGCAAACCTGTGGGCATTGCGCGAGGCGGGGGCGACGAGGGTGGTCGCAGTATGTGCTGTGGGAAGCATTCGTGAGGCGTGGATGCCCGGGACGTTGGTATTGCCCGTCCAGATCATCGATTACACTTGGGGACGGAAGCACACCTATTTCGAAGACGATGCCCTCCCGTTGCAGCATGTCGATTTTACTCATCCGTTTAGTGAATCCCTGACGGCGGAATTGTCCGCATCTGCCTGTCAGGCAGGTGTTTCGCTGATCGTCGATGGTGTATACGGCGCAACGCAGGGGCCTCGTCTGGAAAGTGCGGCCGAAATCAATCGCCTCGCACGTGACGGTGTCGATCTGGTCGGAATGACCGGGATGCCGGAAGCCGGATTGGCTCGGGAACTGAGTCTTCAGTATGCGATTCTTGCCGTTGTGGCCAACTTGGCCGCAGGGCGTGGACAAGGGCTTCCGCTGTCATTGGAGGAGATTCACGCCACTCTCGACAACTCGATGACTGACGTGAAGGCTGTGCTGTCCAACTGGATATCTCTGTATGGGCATTAGAACCATTTTGCGTATGGGGGACCCGCGTCTGCTTCGGGTCGCGCATCCGGTAGACGATTTTGCGACACCGGCACTCAGCGAATTGATTGCCGACATGGAGGACACGATGCGTGCCAGCCATGGAGCGGGGTTGGCTGCGCCCCAAATCGGTGTAAATCTCCGGGTGGTTATTTTCGGGGGCGCTCCGTCACACCGTTATCCGGAGGCGGAGGCTGTGCCATATACCGTTTTGATCAATCCGGTAATCAGACCGCTAAGTGAAGAGATTGAGGACGGATGGGAAGGCTGTCTTTCAGTCCCGGGTTTGCGGGGAATGGTGCCGCGCTACAGGCGGATTGCTTATGGCGGCAAGGACCCTGAGGGAAAGCCGATTGATCGCTGCGTGGAGGGTTTTCATGCGCGTGTTGTGCAGCACGAATGCGATCATCTGGATGGAATCCTGTATCCATCCCGCATGCGGAATATGAAGACCTTGGGTTTTGTCGAAGAACTATTTCCGGACGATGTACCGGAGCGAAGCGTTTAGGCGAATTGGCTGAGCACAGCTTCAGGTGCGAAGGGCTTCCAACAGTGCCTCTTCGAAGCGCACGGTATCCTTCGCATTGTCGAATACGCTACCGCTGACGATAAACACGTCTTCGGCGCGTGATCCCAGCGTGTTGATGCGTGCCAGATGCAAGGAAATGTCGAAAGTGCTCAGTGTTCTTGAGACTCGCGATAGCAGTCCTGGGCGGTCGCCTGCAGTAATCGACAGGATGCGCCATTTGTCTTTCTCGGCCTGTTCGATCTGAACGTCCGGTGTGATTGGGAAATGCTTCAGTTGTCGACTGAGTCGGGGTTTCGAGAGTGGCGGGAGCGGTTGCTTCTCGGTCAGACGTTTTTCCCGTTCGAATTCGATATAGTTGATGATGTCGCGGTATCCCATTTGCCTGTTTGAGGCGTCATTGACCTGAAAGGTGTCGAGGGCGTATCCGTGTCGTGTCGTGTGAATCTTGGCTTCGACGATATTGAAGCTGATTGATTCGAAAAAACTGCAAATGCGTGAAAACAGTTCTTTCTGGTCTGCGACATACACCATGACCTGCAGGCCCTCGCCAGCAGTGGACAGGCGTGCCCGAACGACAGGCTTGCTGCTTTGCGTGTGCACGTTCAGCAGCCGTGTGTGCCATGCGATTTCCTGAGCATCGTGACGCAGGAAGTATGCGGTGTCGAGTTGACGCCAGAACTCAGCGTATGAGGCATCGGGAATCGCGTAGAGGCGTAGTCTGGCTCGCGCTTCCTCCTGGCGTGCGCGTTGCCCGCCAAGATTTTCCGGCATTTCCCCGGCCAGAACACGCAGGGTACGATGGTAAAGGTCTTCGAGAAGCTTCCCTTTCCACGCGTTCCAGACCTTGGGGCTGGTCCCTCGTATATCCGCCACGGTGAGAAGGTACAGGGCAGTCAGGCGTCTGGGGGTGCCGACAGTCTGCGCGAACTGTGAGATGACAGCCGGGTCAGAGAGGTCCTTCTTTTGTGCGGTAGAGGACATCACCAGATGCTGCTCAACAAGCCACGCGACCAACTCGCTGTCTTCCTGAGACATGCCGTGCAGTTTGCAAAAACGCAGGGCATCTGTCCTGCCCAAAGCTGAATGGTCCCCGCCACGGCCTTTGGCAATGTCGTGAAACAGCCCGGCCAGATACAGCAACTCTGGTTTATCGAATTCGCTGTGTAGCCGGCTGCTGAGCGGAAATTCATGCGCCAGCTCAGGAACCGCGAATCGACGCAGGTTGCGCACGACTTTTAGAATATGCTCATCGACGGTGTAAACGTGATAAAGGTCGTGCTGCATTTGGCCGATGACCCGCCCGAAGGCAGGAATGTAGCTGCCGAGGATGTCAAACTGGTGCATGCGGCGCAGTTCGCGGATCATCCGCGTCGGGCTTTTCAGGATATCGATGAACAGCTGGTGCATTTCGGGATCGCGACGGCAGGCCGGAGTGATCCTTTTGCGTGCGCGCCAGAGCGCACGAAGTGTGACGGCGCCGATGCCCTTGAGTTCGGGATGCAACTGGAGCAGACGAAAGCTTTCGAAAATGGCTGAAGGATTATTTTCGAAGATATTCTCGTCGCGGGCTGACAACAGTTCCCCCCGCATTACAAACCGTTCGTTAAGCGGTGTAATTTGTGTGCGATTCTTGGGCGGATCGATGCGCAGCGCGAGATTCTGCAGCAATATGGTGTTGATTTGTGTGACCGACTTGGCTGTCTGGTAGACGCGCTGCATCAGCTGCTCGCTGGCCCTGCGGTTGGCGTCCTCGAACCCCATGGATCTTGCGAGTGCATCCTGATGATCGAAGAGCAGGCGGTCTTCGCGTCGGCCGGCAAGGTGATGGAGGCGGATCCGGAGGAGGGACAGCGTTTTTTCGTGTCGCTTGATACTGCGCGCTTCGTCTGCCGTGATCAGGCCACGCCGGCAGAGTTCATGCCAGGTGCGCCCCATGCCAGAAGCGCGTGAAATCCAAAGTATGGTGTTCAGATCACGAAGGCCGCCGGGGCACTCCTTGATGCTGGGTTCGAGGTTTGACTCCAGCTGTTTTTGGTGCCGTACCTGTTGTTCCAGGCGTTTGGCGCGCAGAAATGCGACCGGATCAATTGATGCGGAAAAACGTTTCGAGAAGCGGTGGAACAGGGCACGATTGCCTGCGATTAATCGCGACTCGAGCATGGTCGTCTGAATGGTCACGTCGGACTGAGCCATCGCCATGCAGTCGTCTATTGTCCTGACACTGTGTCCGACTTCGATGCCGGAATCCCAGAATGCGCCAATCACTTCTTCAAGGGATTGCTGCAGAGCAGTATCCGGCGGCCGCGGAAGCAGAATCAGCACGTCAACATCCGAGTGCGGAAACAGCGCTGCTCGACCGTATCCTCCGACGGCAATCAGGGCAAGGCCGCCCGGCATGTCGAAGGCCTTCCAGACGGTTCTGATGTGGCGGTCTATGAGCAGTGACTGCTCACGGAGTATTTCCTGTCCCAGTTCTCCGCGCTCGAAGCGCTGACGCAAGGCGTCACGCCCCAGTCTCAGCTGTTCGCGCTGTGTATCGACAGCTTTCTCGGGCGGTTTGGGGGTATGTGCGGTGATCGAATTGGGCGGCATTCTACTCAGGCCGGCGGGGCGGGCATGCCAGACGAAACGGTCAGTACTTCGAATCCGTTATCGGTCACCAGCACGGTATGCTCCCATTGCGCGGAAAGACTGTGATCTTTGGTCACGATAGTCCATCCATCCGCCATTGGACGGATATCCGGTTTTCCGGCATTGATCATTGGCTCCACCGTAAAAATCATGCCTGGTTTTAGCGTTAAACCGGTGCCCGGACGCCCGTAATGCAGAATTTGCGGTTCCTCATGAAATTTCCGGCCGATGCCGTGACCACAAAATTCACGCACTACGCTGAAGCCATGTGACTCGGCGTGGCTTTGAATGGCATGACCGATGTCGCCGAGCGTGCGTCCGGGGGCAATGGAGCGAATACCGAGCCACATGCACTCGTACGTGACATCGACGAGGCGTTTGGCCTGAATCGGGGCAGGCCCGACAAAAAACATCCTGCTCGTGTCGCCGTGAAATCCGTCCTTTATGACGGTTATATCCAAGTTGACGATGTCACCGGCTTTGAGCCGCTTTGATCCCGGTACGCCGTGACAAACCACATGATTGACGGAGGTGCAGATCGATTTCGGATAAGGACTGTATCCGGGTGGGGTGTAATTCAAGGGCGCGGGGATAGTTCCCTGCTGATTGACCATGTAGTCATGGCAAAGCTGGTCGAGTTCACCCGTTGTTATCCCAGGTTTTACAAAAGGCTCAATAAAATCAAGTACTTCCGATGCAAGTTTGCCTGCGACACGCATGCATTCAATCTCGGCGGGGGATTTGAGAGAAATGGACATCGTTTTGTATAGTGAAAACAGTCGTAATTGAGATTGTGAGATTGAGTCGGGAGTGTAGCAGTGGATATCCCACGGCTTTAAGGTGTTCAATCGGAAAATCAAAAAAGCGGGGCGTTAACAACGGGTTAGCCAGTCATTCCTGCGCCGGTTTGCTTGAGCGTTCTGCTCCCCCGCGGTATAATTTAAAGTTAATCAGGCGTCCTTTCATTGATGCCCGATAAATTCACACACTCGTCCCGGTTCAGGGTGCCCGCATGCGGGTTTTGGCTGGCGAGTGGCGGATAAACCCTAACAGGAGTCGTAAATCATGTCAGTCACCATGCGCGAAATGCTGGAGGCCGGTGTTCATTTTGGTCACCAAACGCGTTACTGGAATCCGAAAATGGCACCGTTCATTTTCGGTCACCGGAACAAGATCCACATCGTCAATCTGGAAAAGACGATGGAAATGTACCAAGACGCAATGAAGTTCATCCGTCAGCTGGCGTCGAACAAAGGCACGGTAATGTTCGTCGGCACCAAGCGTCAGGCTCGGGAAATCGTCCGTGAAGAGGCTCAGCGCGCTGCCTGCCCTTATGTGGACTACCGCTGGCTCGGCGGAATGCTGACGAATTACAAGACGGTCAAGCAATCCATCCAGCGCTTGCGGGATATGGAAACGATGCGGGAAGACGGTTCCATCGAGAAGCTGTCTAAAAAGGAAGCACTGGAGTTTGACCGGGAGATCGAGAAACTTGATCGCAGCCTCGGCGGCATAAAAGGCATGACCGGATTGCCGGATGCCATTTTCATCATTGATGTGGGGTATCAGAAGGGGGCGGTGTCAGAGGCCAACAAGCTGGGGATCCCGGTTATCGGCGTGGTCGATACCAATCATTCGCCCGATGGGGTGGACTATGTGATTCCCGGAAACGACGACTCGAGCCGTGCCATCAAGCTGTATGCGCGTGGTGTGGCAGATGCCGTACTGGAAGGGCGTGCCAACAGCATCAAGGAGATCGTCAAGGCCGACGGAGATGAGTTCGTTGAGGTAGACGAGGACGAATAAGCGGCCCGCGGCTGCTAAAGAAGGGGCGTCAGCCCCTTTTTTTTAACCTGAGACAGAATTAATTGCGAGGAACAGAAGATGGCGGAAATTACAGCGGGTATGGTCCGCGAGTTGCGGGAAAAAACCGATGCGCCGATGATGGAATGCAAAAAGGCATTGACCGAGGCAGGCGGTGACTTGGTCAAGGCCGAGGAAATTCTGCGTGTCAAGCTGGGAAACAAGGCGAGCAAAGCGGCATCACGCGTTGCGGCCGAGGGGGTCGTAGCGGCGTTCATTACGGAAGACCGCAAGCAAGGGGCATTGATCGAGATCAACTGCGAGACCGACTTTGTGGCAAAGAACGAGGACTTTCTGGCGTTTGCTGCAACCCTTGCCCGTATGGTGGTAGAGCGAAAGCCGGCTGACGTTGAGGCACTGAGTGGGCTTCAGTTGAATGGCGCATCAGTCGATGAACAGCGCAAGGCGCTCGTTGGCAAGATCGGCGAGAATCTGAGTCTTCGCCGATTCGCGTGCATTGATGCGAAAGGTGAACTCGCGACATACATACACGGCGGGTCGAAAATCGGTGTGCTGATTGATGTTTCCGGCGGTTCTGAGACACTCGGTAAGGATCTTGCCATGCATATTGCTGCCAGCAAGCCGAAGGCGCTTGATGCGACGGGCATTCCTCAGGAAACCCTTGAAGCCGAACGTCGCGTTGCCTCGGAAAAAGCGGCTGATGACGCGGCCAAGTCCGGTAAGTCCATCCCGCCGGATATCCTTGCCAAGCGTGTCGAGGGGTCTGTTCAGAAATACCTGAAAGAGGTCACGCTTCTGGGGCAGCCATTTGTGAAAAACGACAAGCAGACTGTAGAGCAGTTGCTCAAGGAATCGAAGGCTTCGATTGCTTCATTTGAGTTATACGTAGTGGGCGAAGGCATTGAGAAAAAGAAAGATGACTTTGCTGCAGAAGTGAAGGCACAAGCCGAGCAAGCCTTGAAAAATGCACAGTAATCTGGAGATTCGCTGATGTCATCCGGGCCCGCATACAGGCGTATTCTGGTCAAGTTGAGCGGCGAGGCGCTCATGGGCGAGGACAGCTACGGCATCAATCGCGAGACCATTGAGCGCATCGTGGCTGAGATTGCCGAGGTGGCGCAGATGGGGGTTGAGATTTCGGTTGTCATCGGTGGCGGGAATATTTTCCGAGGCGTCGCGCCGGGTGCGGCGCACATGGATCGCGCCACCGCTGATTACATGGGGATGCTGGCTACGGTGATGAACGCACTGGCCCTGCAGGACGCGATGCGTCAGGTCGGGCTGAACAGCCGAGTCCAATCGGCGCTGAACATCGAGCAGGTGGTTGAGCCGTATATCCGTGGTAAGGCCATGCGGTATCTTGAGGAAGGGAAGATTGTCATATTCGCCGGCGGAACGGGCAATCCATTTTTTACGACTGATACAGCGGCGGCGCTTCGCGGGATGGAGATGAACGTGGAACTGGTGCTGAAGGCCACCAAGGTTGACGGGATTTATACGGCAGACCCGAAGAAGGATTCTGCTGCCACACGTTTCCAGGCGCTGACCTTCGATGAAGCCATTTCCCGGAACCTGCAGGTCATGGATGCGACAGCACTGACCTTGTGTCGGGATCAGAAACTCCCGATAAATGTTTTCAGCATTTTTAAAGCCGGTGCGCTTAAGCGCGTGGTTACCGGTATGGATGAAGGAACCACGGTCAGGCCCTGACAGGAGATCAAAATGATTGCCGATATCCGAAAGAATGCCGAGCAGCGAATGTTAAAGTCGCTGGAGGCGCTGAAAACCGATCTAGGGAAGGTCCGTACCGGACGTGCTCACGCAGGCATTCTGGATCACGTCATGGTGGATTACTACGGTAACCCTACGCCGCTCCCGCAAGTCGCCAATGTCACCTTGCTGGATGGACGTACCCTCGGTGTCAGCCCCTGGGAAAAGAAGATGGTATCAACTGTAGAAAAAGCGATACGCGATTCGGATCTCGGGTTGAATCCGGCGACGCAAGGGGATCTTGTCCGTGTGCCGATGCCGCCACTGACCGAGGAGCGCCGTCGCGACCTGATCAAGGTGGTGAAGCATGAAGGTGAAAATGCAAAAGTGGCCATTCGAAACGTCCGTCGCGATGCCAATACGCAGTTGAAGGATCTTCTGAAACAGAAAAAGGTCTCCGAAGATGATGAGCGGCGCGCGCAGGACGAGGTGCAAAAGCTGACCGATAAGTTCATCGCGGAAATTGATAAGGCTCTCCAGGTCAAGGAAGCTGACCTGATGGCTGTTTGAGACTGAATCAATGTCGAGTTCGACCCAGAGTATTCCGGAAGAGACGGTAGTTCCTCGTCACGTGGCCATCATCATGGATGGCAATGGTCGTTGGGCCAAACGCCGATTTCTTCCCAGGATTGCCGGTCATCGAGCGGGTGTGAACACAGTCAGGGAAATCGTTGGGGCCTGTGCACGTCAGGGGGTAGAAGCGCTCACCCTTTTCGCATTCAGTAGCGAGAACTGGCGGCGGCCGAAAGATGAAGTATCGCTGCTGATGCAGTTGTTTGTGACGGCGCTGCGTCAGGAGATCACCCGGTTGCATGAGGCGAATGTACGGTTTTGCGTGATTGGGGATATTGAGCGCTTCGATGCGATTTTGAGGGAACTGATCATTGAAGGACAGTCTCTTACCCGTGGAAATAGCGGACTTCGCCTGAATATCGCTGCCAATTACGGTGGTCGTTGGGATATTTTGAACGCCGTAAACCAGTTACGAAGCAGCCCTGACGCACCGCAAGGAAAATGGACGGAGAATGATCTTGTCCGGCATCTCGCCTTGGGAGATCTGCCGGAGCCGGATCTGTTTATACGCACCGGTGGTGAGCGGCGGATAAGTAATTTTTTGCTGTGGCAGCTGGCATACACGGAACTTTATTTTACGGATCTGCTTTGGCCGGAATTTGATGAGGCGGCATTGCGTGCGGCCTTTGCGTCCTTTGCGCAGCGCGAGCGCAGATTCGGTCGCACGGGAGACCAGCTTTCTGTCGACAGGAAGGAAGAGCGCAGTGCGGGCGCGTAACGGTAGTGTTCGGCTTCTGTTCCGCTGATGCTGCGCACGCGCATATTGACGGTTGCAGTTCTGTTGCCAAGTTTCCTGCTACTGTTGTTTTTTTCGTCTTTTGCCGTTTGGAGCCTGTCGCTGTTGCCGGTGGTTGCTGCTGCCGCTTTTGAGTGGGCGAAATTGGGGCGGTGGCGGGCGAATGCAGCGTTTGTTTATGCTGTAGCGCAAGCCGCATTGTGCGTTTTGCTTCTGACTTTTACTGATAATGGCGAGAGGTTACCGGAATTTTTCCTGATTATTTTGGCTCTGTCGGCCTTATTCTGGGTTGGTCTGGTCTTCCCGTGGTTAAGATTCAAGTGGCAAACGCGTTCGGTTGCTTTGCACGGCATGCTTGGTATTGTCATGGTCGTTCCACTCTGGATATCGTTGGTCCTGCTGAAGGGGAACCCTGTCCTGATGCTCGCTGCGATGGCTATCGTCTGGATTGCTGATAGTGCGGCGTACTTTGCGGGACATCAATGGGGGCGTCGAAAGCTCGCACCGGGGATCAGTCCCGGGAAAACCTGGGAGGGGGTCTACGGCGCGCTGATTGCTGTGGGAATGTACGCGACGGCTGCAGCTGGAGCTTGGCCGGCCGGGAACTGGATGCATTTGGTGGCGGTGGTTTTTTTATCTCTGTTTCTGGCTATTCTCGGGATCCTCGGCGATTTATTTGAGTCACTGGCAAAGCGGCAGGCTGGTGTGAAAGACAGTGGAAAGTTGCTGCCCGGGCACGGCGGGGTTCTCGACCGGATAGACGCGTTGCTTCCCAGCATGCCCGTCGCCGCATTGGCTTACTGGTTCTTCATCCGCTGACCGTATGCAATCGATCACGATTCTTGGTTCGACAGGCAGCATTGGCGTCAATGCGCTGGACGTGATCAGTCGGCATCCCGAAAAATTCCGCATCTTTGCGCTCACCTGTCATACACAGACCGGAAAACTGCTTGAGCAATGCCGTCAATTCACGCCTGCGTTTGCAGTAGTGGGTGACGAGGCGGCGGCAGACCAGCTGCAGGCCCATCTGGGCTCTGCCGGTCTGCCGACCCGCGTGCTCGCAGGCGCCGATGGATTGATCAAGGTGTCATCAGACAGCAGAGTTGATTGCGTGGTCGCCGCGATTGTCGGCTTCGCAGGGCTGCGTCCGGCCCTGGCTGCTGCGAGCAGCGGCAAGCGTTTATTGCTTGCCAACAAGGAGGCTCTGGTAACGGCTGGTCATCTGTTCATGCGAGCGGTGGAAGCCGGGAAGTCGCAGTTGATCCCGTTGGACAGCGAACATAGTGCTATTTTTCAGGCACTGCCTCACCGCGACAGCAGTGGTCCGGATGTGTCTGCAGTGAGGCGAATGATTCTGACCGCTTCAGGCGGGCCGTTCCGTGAGGCCTCTCTGGAGGATATCCGGAATGCCACTCCTGAGCAGGCCATCGCTCATCCCAACTGGTCCATGGGCAGAAAGATATCCGTCGACTCTGCGACGATGATGAATAAGGGACTTGAGGTCATCGAGGCGCGCTGGCTCTTTAATATGCCGGTCGATAAGATTGAAGTGGTCGTGCACCCGGAAAGTGTCATTCATTCCATGGTCGAGTTCGGGGACGGTGCCGTGCTCGCACAGTTGGGCGACCATGACATGCGGGGACCGATTGCGTATGGGCTGGGTTTCCCGGAACGTATCCATTCCGGCGCTGCATACTTGGATTTCCCCCGTCTTAAACGCCTGCGTTTCGAAGCGCCGGATTTCCAGCGATTTCCCTGTCTCAGGCTGGCCTTCGAAGCACTCCGGTCCGGTGAATGGGCAGCGGTGGTATTGAATGCGGCGAATGAAGTGGCTGTTGCTGCTTTCCTCGATCGGCAGATCGGCTTCCTGGATATCCCGAGAGTCATTGAAGACACGCTTTCCTTAATTCCGGGCTGTGATATTGGCTCCCTCGATGATATCGACCGAATTGATGCTGAGGCGAGAGCGCGCGCTTTAGTCTGCTGCGGCGGTGCAAGTGGACGGTCTGGAGTCCGATTGTGAGCGTACTGTGGTCAGTCATCTCCTTCCTGGCTGCGCTCCTGCCTTTGGTGTTCGTGCACGAATTGGGCCATTATCTGGCGGCCCGTTTCTGCGGTGTGAAGATACTGCGGTTCTCAATCGGATTCGGTAAGCCGGTGTGGCGATTGCGGGTGGGCAAGGACGCCACCGAGTGGGTCATATCGGCGCTTCCGTTTGGTGGTTACGTCAAGATGCTGGACGAACGGGAAGGGAGTGTGCCTGAACACTGTCTTCACAGAGCATTCAATCGCCAGTCGGTTGGAAAGAGAATTTTAATTGTCGTGGCAGGGCCGTTGGCTAATCTGGTTTTGGCTTTTGTTTTGTACTGGGCCATCTTTTTAAACGGGATTCCCGGATTGGTACCGACGGTTGGCGAGCCGAGGCCGGGAAGTGTGGCAGCCGCAGCTGGATTTCGTGCGGGGGATGTTGTTCGATCCGTCAACGGGAAGGATGTCTCAACATGGCAGGACTTCCGATGGGAGATGCTCCAGGTCGGCCTGAGCCGAAAAACGGTTTCAGTTGACGTTATGCGGGACCGGACGGTCAGGTCTTTGCAGTTCGATGCCTCGACGCAGGCGACTGATCCAGGAGAAACCGATATTCTGGATTACCTTGGATTTCACCACCGGCGCGGCGATATACCCGCTGTGGTGGAGGCGGTAAGCCCGGGCAGCGCGGCGGTGAAGGCGGGGATTTTGCGCGGCGATGAGATTCAGGCTGTTGATGGGCAGCCAGTCTCCTCGTGGATGCGTCTGGTGGAGAAGGTCAGGGAGGCTCCGGGCCGTGAACTGGCTTTGCGGCTGCGCGGTCCGGATGGTGATACCCGTATCGCGCGGGTGACTCCGGATGCTGTCAAGCAGAAAGACGGGAAAATCATCGGCAGAATCGGTGTTTCCCCTCGCGTGCCAGAGGCGCAAGGCGCCGCGTACGTGGTTCACCGTGATCTTGGTGTTTTAGAGGCCTTTTATCGGGCCTTGATTCGGACAGTTGACATGTCAATGTTCAGCTTGAAGATGCTGGGCAAAATGATGGTTGGAGAACTTTCGCTGCGAAATTTGAGTGGCCCGGTCACCATTGCCGACTATGCCGGGCAATCGGCGCAGAGCGGATTTATCAGCTTCCTGTCATTCCTTGCCCTGATCAGCATCAGCCTGGGTGTCTTGAACCTGCTGCCGATACCCATGCTCGATGGGGGGCACTTGATGTATTATTTCGCAGAAATCGTCATGGGCAAGCCGCTGCCTGACCGGCTGATGGAATTGGGGCAGCAGGCCGGGATGGTCATTCTCGTATTCATGATGGGCTTGGCCTTGATAAATGATCTCAATCGGCTTATTGGCAGTTAAATGAAGCAACTCATTCGTTTTGCGTTTTGCGGATTGCTGGTCTCGTTTGCCACGCTTTCGGTCGCTTTGGAACCTTTTGTCATCCGCGACATCCGGGTCGAAGGTTTGCAGAGAACCGAGGCAGGAACGGTATTCAGCTACCTTCCGGTGAAGGTGGGAGACCGAATGACCGACGAGGCAGCCTCGCAAACCATTCGGGCGCTCTTTGCAACGGGATTTTTCAAGGATGTGTCACTCGAAGCATCCGGGAATGTGCTGATTGTTCTGGTACAGGAACGCCCGTCGATTGCGCAAATCGAATTCAGCGGAATGAAGGAATTCGAGAAAGATCAGGTGCTGAAGAGCTTGCGTCAGATCGGAATGGCGGACGGCCGGATTTTCGATCGTTCGCAACTCGAAAGGGCAGAGCAGGAACTGAAGCGCCAGTACCTGGGGCGGGGGCACTATGCGGTGGCCATCAGCACGACAGTCACGCCGCTCGAGCGGAACCGTGTTTCGATCAACTTCTCGATTGACGAGGGGTCTGTTGCGAAAATCAAGCAACTCAGCATCATTGGGGCAAAATCTTTTTCTGAAAAAGCGCTGCTTGAGCTGTTTGTTCTGAGAACGCCGGGTTTAATGACTTGGTGGAGCAAACATGATCAGTACTCCCGGCAGAAGCTTGCTGCAGACATTGAAACACTGCGGTCGCATTACCTTGATCGCGGGTACCTTGAGTTCAATGTGGATTCCACACAAGTCACGATTTCGCCGGACAAGAAGGATATCTATATCAGCGTTAGCATTTCCGAGGGACGAAAATACACGGTATCGGAAGTGAAAATGGCCGGTGA
>Ga0129333_10002923_pt1 | contig 16010 bp, 11 predicted proteins | sample CPB6_08_DNA_FD_94474 | JGI IMG/M metagenome (GOLD analysis project Ga0129333, IMG submission 94474) | Freshwater to marine salinity gradient microbial communities from Chesapeake Bay, USA - CPBay_Sum_0.6_0.8_DNA | ecosystem: Environmental > Aquatic > Marine > Coastal | place: USA: Chesapeake...
TGTTATATGCGAAATAAGTTTAGCCGCTAATATATAGAGGATGTCTATACAAAATGAAATGTATAATCTAGAGCAAAATAATTATAAGCAAATACAATTATTGAAATCAATTTATAATGAATCATATGATAAGGCGCAAGAATTTATAGGCAATCGACGAATTATCGATGATAAATATGAAGAAGACGATGATGATGACGACTACGACGAAGAAGAAGATGACGATGATGAAGATGACGATGACTACGATGAAACCGGTAATATAAAAGAAGGACTTAAATCCAAAAAGAAGAAAAAATCAAAGAAGAAGAAGAAAAAATCAACTGCAAAACCATCGACAACAACATCAGCATCGACATCTGCAACAGTATCAGAAAAAATAAAAAAAAATGATAAAAAATCCAAACCATCCATTGTTGAAACAAGCGTGAATGCAATTAATACCCTTTTTAATGGAGAACAATTGAAAGAAAAACAAGACGCGCAAAAAATGAACGAGTCATATTATTTTGTATTATTGGGATTAATTGTCCCCATTATGTCGTTAATTTCTTTCTCGAAGCTAACCGGTATTGTAGAGTCAAATCCTATAGATAAATTTTTCGAAAACAAAATTACAGAACTTGTTTCATTTTGGAAAAATGTTTATGGGTTAACTAATAACCTTCTCGATATTGGAAAAACTGCTACAACATTTTTAAAAGGTGGAAATAATGATCAATGGGACAAACCATCAACGTGGAATACTAATAAAAAATCAACGCTATATTTTTCGTTATTTTTCATCTTTACATTTATATGTACGTTTTTGTTTGATAAGATATTGGCGGCGATAAATTTGGTAAGTGGACGTAAAAAACTAGATCTGTATAAACTTCCAAATAATCCTTGGTTGATAGCATTTTTCACTATCATGATTATTGGATTTATAATTAATATGTTTGCGCAGAATATTATGGTATTCGTCACAATTATTTCGACCATAATACCTATAATTATTATTTGTTTGATTATTGGTAGTTTGTATAGTCCATTTATAAATATATGCATTGGTTTATTGGCGCTTGTTGTGTTTTCATATTCGATGATTCCGCCTGCCGAATTTTTAAATGAGAATTTTTTCTCATCTTGGACTGCCGTTATGCATAAATTGTTTCCTGATGAAAACAAACCAATAAAAATATTATTGAATTCCGTTCATAGAGTATATTTATTATTTGCGCTTTTTTCAAGCATCTATATTACATCAACAATAAATGCATCGCGATTAAAAATAACATTTATTACTTTTGTATCGTTTATAATAGGTTTTGTTCTCTTATATTTTGGGAAAGATTATGGTGCGGATTTTATTCCAATGACCGGGGCTATTAATTTTACACCTTTACCAGTACCTGAATCTGATCTAGCCTCTAAGATCCCTATTTCTGATCTAGCATCTAAGTTTATGCCCGAATCAACTATATCTAATCTTTTATCCGAAACAAATGCATCTAATCTTTTATCTAAATAAAATACATATTTATTGTTATTTACAAAAGGTGTAAAAAACAACATAAAAAGATAATAATCATAATCTATTATGCCGAAAAAAGTCGCACACACACCAAAATTAAAAAACAAATTTTACCCATTGGTAAGCGTTTGCACCCCGACATTTAATCGTCGCCCATTTATACCTACAATGATCGAATGTTTTAATAATCAAACATATCCCAAAAATCGCATTGAATGGATTATTGTGGATGACGGAACCGATAAAGTACGTGACTTAATAGAGGCCGCTAAAATCCCTCAAATCAAATATTATGAGCTTCCCGAGAAGGCTACTCTTGGTGCAAAGAGAAATTATATGCACACCAAATGCACTGGGTCAATAATTGTGTATATGGATGACGATGATTATTATCCGCCAGAGCGCATTGAACACGCGGTTGATATGCTCAATGAGAATCGACAAGCTTTGTGTGCGGGGGCAAGTGAAATATATATTTATTTCAAACATATACAAAAGATGTATCAATGTGGCCCATATGGGCCTAAACACGCAACTGCAGGTACATTTGCTTTTCGCGCCGAATTATTAAAACAAACGCGGTATAATGATACTGCGGCATTGGCCGAAGAACGCGAATTTTTGAAAGAATATACGGTTCCTTTTGTCCAATTGGATCCATTGAAGACAATCTTGGTTTTTTCACACGAACACAATACTTTCGATAAGCGTAAATTGCTGGATAATCCTCACCCCGATTTCTGTAAGGAGAGCAAGAAAACCGTTGATATGTTTATTCGGAAAAAAGAAGAAGTTGGAATCAAAAAATTCTTTATGGAAGACATTGATAAATTATTGAATGCGTATGATCCAGGCAAATCAACAATGAAACCGGATGTTTTGAAACAGATTAAAGAAATTGAAGAAAGCCGTGCAAAGATGGCTGCGGAAGAGCAAGCAAAAGCTGGACAAATAATTATGCAGCAGCCAGGACAACCGCCGATTGCATTGAACCAGGGACAAGTGGTTGAACTTATTAAGAACCAACAATCGCAATTAGAGAATATCTCAAAGGCTGCTCAACAACTTGATCAAATGAACCAACAATTGCAGAAAATGCTTATTGATAAACAACAAGAAATATCCAAATTAAATGTTGAATTGAAAATGTTGAGGGCAGCATTTGAAGCAATGAACAATGCTAATACTAATGTAGCACCTATGTTGTCTTCGGATTCTGCTTTACCGTCGGCTTCGGCTTTACCGTCGGCTTCGGCTTTACCGTCGGCTTCGGCTTTATCGTCGGCTTCGCATTTACCTTCATCTAAATCAACACCTTCTGTTACAATCTCCGATCCAAGTCTACTATAAGTATAAATATATATATTTTGAAACATATATTTATTCATCATCGATATCATCGATATCTTTAACATCAGTCTTCTTAACATTGCGGTCAATATATCTGTATATTCGTTTTATATCAAGCTTCGTGATTTCATACATTTCGAACATTTTCTCAAATGCATTCATAATAGCAATATTATTAACAAAATCATCACCTTCCAACCCATATTGTGTGCGAAATTCTTGAAAATATGAGATCACATCTTTCTTTTCCATATCTAATTTCTGGCACAATGAATATATAAATTCAGTATTGTTGTATTCGGTAGAATATTTTGTAAGCACTTTGGTGAATCTTATTTCGGGTGTTGGTTTTTCACTTGAAACATCCAATGGTGTAAAAATTTTGTGAAATATGCGATTATTATTAAACGTCTTCATTAAACTGCTCATTTCGTTGAAGTGCCATATTTGATTCTGAAATGTGATCCTATCTATGTAATCCGAAAAACACATATTGTCCAAAAATCGTTGATAAAATGGTAATGACTTGTTTGGGTCTTTTGGTATATGATCCACGATATTTTCGTGCCATAAAAGCGCAACAGTAGTTCGGTCTGTTTCATTCATTAATTTATTATGATCATTCATATTGTATTTGCGCATCAAAAGTGATTGTGTGATTTTATTTGTATCTTCATTGAACGTTTTCACATTCAATATTTTATTTAATATTTCGGGGTCAATCGATTGTGGACTTTTCTTATAAAGCGTCTGAATAAATTTGAGTTTTCGCAAATCGCCCATAACATATTTCTCTATTATTGGTTTTTTACTCTCATCAATATTTGGAAACAAATGGGTTATCAAATTCATCATTTGGGATTCATTCGGTGTCTTTAATTCAAAGACATTGCACACTTTAAGCAGCTCTTTAATTTTCTTATCCACATTGTAATTACCAATGCAAAAAATGGGATTCAGCGTCATATTCTCCAATTTCTGTTTTTTCGTCTTTTTTTGACGAATCAGTTTGATGAGTGCAGTGAGTCCGCCTTTGTCGCCGCTGTTCATACCGTCAATTTCATCCATTACAATAGCAATCTTTCTTACTTTCTTATACATCATATCCAACACATTTCGGGATGAAATATTATTACTCGCAATGTTATCTATGAGACTTTTATTTCGCGCGTCACCGGCATCATATCGTATTACGTCATAATTCATTTCTTTCAATACACTCGTCACAAATTCGGTTTTTCCAACACCAGACGAACCATATATATAGAATCCTTTTTTGAAATTCAAATTATTTATATTCTTATCAAAATTTGTAAGAAGTGATTTGATTTCGTTTGCTATTTTGTTTCGGTCAAATATATCGTTTAGTAATTCAGTTGTTATAGACATCGCTTGAATAGTAAATATATTTTGTTTGTAATTACTATTCGGATACAATATTATTTTATCTTTTGAACGCGCGCTTATTTGCGGAATGAACTGAAATCGGTTGTGATCGGTCTATAATTAGACGATCCTTTATCCGGAAGCGCACCATATCTGGAATAAATATCTACATTTGATCCGGGCATAGATCCCTGATTATATGTTCCCGATGTGGCCATATAGCTTTGCTGAGGAACATATCCATATGATCCCACGTTGTTTTGGTTGGGGCCTCTGTATGATTGGTCATATCCAAATCGATTGGGGTTATTAAGTCCCAAAAGATTACCGACTCCACTACCGGCAGACTGTATAATATTTCCTGCGGTGCCGACGGTTCCACCAACAATATTACTTGCCGCATTTACGGTTCCACCAACAATGTTTCCCGCGGTATCTATTGTCTTACCAACAAGGTTTCCTGCAGTACTCACAGTATTATTTACAACATTTCCAGCAATCATTCCGGTTCCGAGAGCTGTGGCTCCAAGAGCAGAAGCAGTTCCGATAGCGGTTGCTCCAGCCGCGGCAGCAGTTCCTTCAATCGCAGATCCAGCACTTTGTCCAAGAGACGCAATACCGCTGGATGGACCTTTCACATCCGCCAGTGATCCGCCGTTATGTAATGTTCCAGAACCACCTTGACCGCCACAATTAGTGCAAGATCCGCCGGCGTTAGGACAAGCGGGGCAAGCAGGGCATACAGGAGGTACGATTTGGGTCTTTAATAAATAATCACTCGAATTACCCGAACCAACTGCACTGGTATTGAAATAAATATACCATCGTGAAAAAGCATCTAATAAAGCATCATCAATGTCGTTTCCACTACCATCGAGTTTTTTGTCGTTTGATCCTTGATCTTTAGAACCGCTACCACTACCACTACCATTACTACTATCATCATAAATTCCATTATTTGTGAATCGACGAACTTTCAATAATGGGATACCAGAACCAGTCACAAATTTATTTGAAAATGCCGCAATAATAGTACTTGATCCAGATGGCCAATAAATAATTGTATTATTATAGAGAGGATCTCTAACAAACCATGGTTCCGACGCCGCAGTAGTAAATCGTTGTCCGGAAGCTGTTTTTGCGGGCTGAACTGTTTCAGGAGCAGTAGATGTTTTCAATGAACTGGTTAATACAACATCAGCGGCATTGAGTAATCCATTGTGATTACGGTAATAGACATTTACAGAAGGAGCTGTTGCTGTTGTTGATGTATTCATCAATAAATTACCATTCTTAACATCATAATACACATTTTTCAATACCTTGTAGAGGTTTGTGCTCATATCGTATGTTTCCTCTACATAATCTTTATCAACGGTTGCATCATCGGAATATGAATATGCAGAAGACTGTACCATAGGAATATCAATGTCGTATGTCTTAGTAACACCTGTAACGCTTCCGGTATAGCTATTTGCTATGCATAATTTATATGAAGGCACTACAGGAGCAACATATCCAGTTCCACCAGGAGTACCAACTTGAGCTACCGGCTGCAATTCGGCATTAGACAAATCAAATACAGACAAAAAGGTATTTGTTCCCCAAGACATATAGTTCAATTGATTTTTCTCAGGAGTCAAAATAGTCCAGTCTTTAATCATTGATGGGATTGTAGAGATTTTACTTTCGTCGGTTGTTTGCTGGAAAGCAGTTGTGTTTTGAGCACCGGTCGATGAAGTTGATACTGTAGCAGGAGTGCTATATCGGGCACTTGCTCCGCCTTTTCGCTGATAAACATCAATTGCAGTTACTGTTTTGCCTTCCGATTCAGTGGATAGAGCAGGTGTCGACGCTGTTCCTGTAATAATAACACAGTTACCATTTCGGTGATCATAATAAATATCATCATAGAGTTTAATAATGTTATTTGTCTTATCATAAGCAGGAACTTTGATTTGAGTTAATGATGGAGTTACTTGATTGAAAGCCACAAAACCCTCTATAAGCCCCCAATTTCTCGCAAATGTCGCGACAAGTAAAATCAATAATAACATAATAAATAAATGAAATGGACTCAAATACATTATTGTGCGCGAATATATATTCTATGACGAAAAATAAAAGTAATAAAATGATAGTATAGCCTGTATAAATTCCAGAAACAACATAAAAATAAAACCCTAAATAACACTACTAATGGAATCGGATAAAAATACAACAAATCTTACTATAAAAACACGAGGCAAACCACACAGTCCTCTAAAACCATATTTCAATGAGCACACGTCATTTGAAATCGGGATTGATGAGGCAGGGCGCGGACCGCTATTCGGTCGGGTTTATGTTGCTGCCGTTATTTTACCTAAAGAACCCGAATTATTTCATCACGAATGGATGCGAGATAGTAAACAAATCAAATCTATTAAAAAAATGAATGAACTAGCCAATTATATAAAGGCAAATGCTCTATCTTGGAGCATAACATATGCAGAAGCCGATGAAATTGATAATCAAAATATTCTAAACTGTGTTATTCGGTGTATGCACAAATGCTGTAATGAGATCTTCTCAAAAATCGATCGTAAATATTCCGGTGATGGGTTGCTATTGGTTGATGGAAATTATTTTCGGCCTTATATGCATTTTGATGCCGTATCAGAAACGTTTGTAAATATTCCTCACGAAACGGTTGAAAAAGGCGATGGTAAGTATTCATCTATTGCCGCTGCCTCAATTTTGGCTAAACACGCGCGCGATTCATATATTGCCGATTTGTGCGTCCAATATCCGGTTTTGGCTGAAAGATATTCGCTGGACAAAAATATGGGATACGGCACCAAAGCTCATATTGAAGGAATCCATACTTATGGAATCACTCAATATCATAGAAAAACATTCAATATATGTAGAGGAGAACGCGAGACAATATTATGAAGAAAGTGAATCCAATGTATCTTCGTATGACCGCACAAATTTGGGTGCGTTCATATATTCGGTAAAAGCTTTGTGTATGCTGTGCTTATATTTCTCAATTTGTGTTGCATTATTAATTAGTGCAGTGGCTTTAATAATATATTCTTGAACACTGTATGAAACCAATTCGGGATATCCAATGCGTATTAGTATCGACGAAGACACATTATGCGAATGATAGTCTTTGTTATAATATGTGATTACTGGGATCGAATTGTAGAGGGCATTACAAGTTGTCGTGGTTCCAGAATACGGGAATGTATCCAATAATATATCTATTTTTGAAAAGAGATCAATATATTCCGATGGTGATAAACTTTTATTCATAAGTATCATTCGGTCTTCGGGAATATCAAGCCATTTTTTATAATGCTCAGTGCGATCTATTAATCCATTGGTTTTTATAATTATTTTTGTGTTTGGGTTTTGTTTCATTATTTCTTTCCATGCACGCAATACTTCAGGGCTGCTTTTGTTTTCCTTATTTATCGACCCCAAATATATGGTTTTGTCTGTTTTTTGCGGAACTATTGGCTTATCTTGTAATAATGATTTGAATATAAGAAAAAATGACGGCAAATATACCAGTTTTTCCGAATATTGTTGCGTTGTTTCGGGATTGTCTGAAATATTGTCCGTTAATCTATAATGCATCGATTTTAGACCGGTGGTATTCGGGTATCCAATATATGTGCATTGAATTGGTGCGGGATTTAACGCAAACACGTCTAGTCTATGTCCATCTGTGTGCCCATTCAAGTCGATAAGAATATCTATTTTGTCGTCGTAAATAAGTTTGGCGGCAGGTTCGCTCTCCATATTGTAGATGTATTTTATAGGGAATCCAAGATCTATAAATATTGATTCCACGTGTTCTTTTGTACTATATAAAAATATATCATACTTAGTCCTATCGTGATTTTCGAGAATCGGTAATATGAAATTGGCTACTGCGTGATATGTAAAATCGCTTGATACATATCCTATTCTTCGACGCGAATTGTGATTGTTACGTTTGCTGAAATAATAACAGTCTTTATACATTTTGTTTATTTCTTTTATTATATTCGTTTTTTCTTCATTATCAAAATATATATAATCTGATGTAATCAATATATTTCCCAAGATTTGTAAACGTATCTTTGTTTCGGTTGAAATATTATATGCTTTTTTCAAAGAATATATTGCTTCCGAGAATAGATTCAACTCGTTTTTTAATATACCCAAGTTCTGTAGCGCATAACAGTCGGTGCTATCGTTTGATCCATTAATCGTTTTTTCTAATATATTGATTGCATCATTGTATTGGCCGCTTTTAATAAATGTCGTTCCCATTAGCAATAAAATACGTCTGTCCTTTGTATTTTTCAAATTATTACATATGCGGATTGTTTCTTTGAAGTTGTTGTTTTCGAATAATAATTTCGTTAGATCCAATATGTTCTCTTCATATTCGGGGTTTATTTCATACGAGCGTTTAAACCAATATAGAGCCTTATCGGTAGAAACTTGTTTATTTATAACACCCATAAAATAACATAATCTGCAGTCATTTGGATATATATTCAACAGTTTGTAGATGATATCTTCTTTTTTGTCGAGCGTGTCTGCATTTATTATTAGATCTATCCCAATATCATAAAAATCATTATGTGGTTTTATATTTTTATACACATAATCATTATAAATATTTTTGAATTTATCCATAATACAAGATAATATTATTTGTATTATAAGTTGTATTTATATTACTATGACTCTAAATTAGAAACAGCTTATCGATCGTTTTCTTGGAAACCATTTTGAAGTCGGTTGTTCGATCCATCTTGCTATATCCAATAAGGAAATCGTCACCACTCTTCACAAATCCCAATACATATTCTACTTTCTCTTTTTCCAATGTGAACAATTTTGTCCATCTATTAATAAGACCTGTATCTACATCAACTGATACAATAATATGATAATAATAACGGCGATCTTCGTAACTGACCAAATGACATACAAACCAGTTTTCGTTATTCACGCGAATTCCGTGGGTTGATCCGCGAATATGCTCAAAAAAGGGCGGCATTTTTTGCTCACACTTATTGATGAGCGTGTTTGAGTGTCCAATATCATACGTCGTAAAAGGTGCCCAGTTATATACTACTTTTAAACCATTTTGCTTGTCTGCAAATAAGATCCAATTTTTCTCAATATCGCGTATACCATCTATCTTTGTTAAAACAGAACTTACTGTGGATTTTTCTTTATAATCAATGCGTCCATATTCAACGCGCATTTTGCCGTCTGGTAAACCTCTATTGGCCGTAAAAAGGGTCTCGCCATTATATTCAAATAGACGAATATCCTCTAATCCCACATAACGTGCATCTAAATCAGTATTATATCCAAGTTCGAAAGATTCTTCTCCATTTACAGACATCATATTTTTAGTAATTATTTGGTCACGATTCACATAACCGCCATTTTCATCAATATAATAATTTACATGTCTACGATTTACAATTAGTTGGTCTCCATTATAACAAAATGTCGGCGTGCTTGTGTTGAAATTAGGCGAAACCGCGGGGTTTGAATTATTAAGCATATCTGTTAATTCATCAGTATATGTCTCTATTATTGGCGAATAAAATTTATAGTTGGATAATACATTTGTTAGAATACCCTTCTCAACAATTGGACATTTTATAATACGCATACTTAGCTCCGACAAATCAATATTGTCCGGATTATAATAATAACCAACAATGGAGTACTCGTAGTCCAATTTGTATTGATACACGTCGGTATGCAGAAATAAATAGTCAATAGTGGATACATCGACTCCCACCAGTTGAGTCTTCGCCATCTTGTAAAATTCATACGCCAATTTATGTTTTGATGTGTTGCGATAATAATTAATTATGTCGTGAATATTCTCTAGACGTTTGGGGAAGAAATCATAAGCCAACATCCAATATGCAATCGCCTTTTCTTTTTCGCCCAACCAATTATAGCATTTTCCGATATTATAATAACTTTGCCACACTTCCTCCCACCATCCGCCGATTTCTATGCGTTTTTTATATGTTTCGATCGCCTTCTCTTTCTCGTTATTATCGCGATAGCTGTTCGCCAAATAGAATGTGTAGCGATCATTGTTCGGTTTCTCTTTGAGTCCTTCAATCAAAAGCCGGATATCACGCGTATATTTGTCGCCTTTTGCACCACCATCTCCAATATCGTCTATAAAAAGGGTATTCTTCTCTATTGTTTGGTAGTTTGTCCCGTCTGGTGTGCTTATAACTTCGTGCGTGACGCCCCAATACTTTATATCCATTTTATTTTTCACGATTCGCACATTCTTGTAATAAAAACTATCGCTACCTTGGAATAAATAGAAGACATCACCTTTCTTCAAATTTAATTTGAAATTGATAGGATCATATTGAGCCCCCTTCTTTAATACCATATCTGCATCCAATAATAGAATATAATCGGCATCAAGTTCTTTACATGCTTGTAGGGCAAAAGTTCGATTATATTCAAAATTCTTGAAGGGCTCTTTAATTACTTTTCCGGGGATGTTTTTGGATTTGAAATAGTTCTCTATTAATTCAACTGTATTATCGGTGCTTCCCGTATCGCAAATACAATAACAATCAATAATATTCTTTACCGAATCAAATAAACGTGTGATAATTTTACTTTCATTCTTAACAATCATATTCAGACACACTTTAGGCAATAATTCAAATGTAATAGCGTCCATTGTATTATTAATAGAGGCCTCTATCATTTAAATTGTTTTATTCATTATATTTTCCGGATAGCAGTCAAAGTACTTTTTATCAGTCAAAGTACTTTTTATCAGTCAAAGTACTTTTTTATCAATTACTTTCAATTCTTTTATAACGATATATTCTATATTGTATTATAAAAATGTCTTGCACGCGATATAATAATGACCAAGGACGAATAGAGAAGAGCAATGCAATCAGCACTTTTGCCGGAAGATATGCTTTAGACACACCCGGTCCAGGTGACGTGATGCCTTTTAATGCGGATCCTCATTTACGCCTTCAAGGATGGGCCGCCAATTTCAAAAACAATATGATCGACATTAATAGTGATTTGCGAGGAATGACCCGACCATACAATAGAGATTTAGTAGGAACAAACGAACATTCAAAATGGAGTGTTAAGCCTGAATCGTATTCTATGACGTATGAGACGGTTGATTATGTGACTGACGAATCGCGCGCAACACATCCTGCTTGGACTTACCGCGATATTGAGTTGGATCGATGGGAACAGCCTTTTTTGAACCCCCTTGATAAAGTTGAAGTGCCTATTATGCGCGACTTAAACACACGTATTTTAGAAAAAGATTATTTTTCAAGGAAGGCGACGAAGTCTGTATTAAATACAGATCCGATCCCTTATAACCAATAAATTCGGCAGTTATCAATCGTAATGAGATTTATCACAAGATTTATTCAACTATGTATTATATATATATTTGAATAATAATAAATGGAAGTGATAATACCTTTAGTTGCATTAGGAAGTCTTTATATTGTATCAAATCAGTCTAAAAAAGATAAGGATGTAGAGGGATTTAAGAATTTACCAAACACTGATATTCCCGACAAAAACTATCCCACTGACGAAATTGTTGAGCCTGAAACCGAATTGTCGTCGCGCCTTTCTACTACCAATAAATACGAGGGTAGTGGTGCATATACCGACAAATACTTCAATCCTCTATCTCAGAACAATGTTATTAATAAAAAATCTGATGCCGACATGAATCAATACTATTCTCTGGCCGGTGAGAAAGTGGAATCTGATTATTTCAAACATAGTAATATGATGCCTTTTTTTGGAGGTAAAATTCGCGCACCTGTGAATGAAAAAGCCAATGAGTCTATTATGGATAACTATTTAGGAAATGGATCGCAATATATTGCGAAAACTGAACAGTCTCCTCTATTTTCGCCAAATGAAAAATATCAGTGGGCTCACGGAGCGCCAAATTCAAATGACTTCTATCAGTCTCGTATGAACCCCAGTATGCGAATGGCCAATGTGAAACCATTTGAGGAGATCAAAGTCGGCCCCGGTCTTGGTCTTGGTTATACTGCCGAGGGTTCCGGTGGTTATAATTCTGGAACTATGATGCGTGAATCGTGGATGCCCAAGTCTGTCGATGAATTGCGAACAGCAAATAAACAAAAGTCCACCGAGACTATGTTACTTAATCACGAAGGTCCCGCAATGAGTCGTGTTACCAATGTTGGTATCATCGGTGCTTATCAGAAAAATCGACCCGACACCGCATTTGAGTGGGGCCACGATCGCCTATTTACCACAACTGGTGCTGAAAAGGGACAAACTATGCACGCCATTCCTATTGAGAGACACGTTGTGCGCCCCGAAACGACAACTGATTATGGGGGTGTGTCTCATAGTATCCATCATCAATCCGCGACCCCTGGTGAGGTGATGCCGTCGCATCGTATTGAATTGGGACAACAACAGCTTGGCGTTGCTAATGCAAATGGACGCAATTTTGCAAGTGAAGGTGATTATGGAAGCAAATCGTTTCAAATGTATAATAACAACAGAACCGCCAATAAAAACACAGAGGACTATTTTGGAAGTGTGAAAAGCGGTATTGGTGCGGTTGTTGCGCCTTTATTAGAGATGATGCGCCCATCGCGCAAAGAAAACGTCACTGGAAATATGCGTGTTTATGGCGACGCAAAGACCGCCGTTAATCAATCTTATTTATATAATCCGAATGATGCTCCCGCTCCGACTATTCGAGAGACTACTGGTGAGGCACCTATTCATTTAAATATAAATAGAGGACAAACCAATAATGGGTATTTATCTACAGGCGCAACAATTGTTAGTCAAGAAAGAGATACCACACTTATTAGTCACGTTGGTGGTGCCGGATATTCCAATTCGGCGCTGCGCCCTTACGATGCCGAATATAATCATGTCCCCAGTGATGTGAAAGCCTCTACTATCAACGGTCGATTTGGTAATTCAAACACCAATATATTTAATGGACACGTAAATTATGTAGGTAAGGCGAAGGAGCTTGATTTAGAGAATAATCGTGCTGCAATTCCTCGTATGCCTTCGTCGATTCAGTCTGTTAATCAATTGGGTTCTTTTCAACAGAAAAGTCAGGATCTGGGAGAGATTAATAGAAACACGCCCGATCTTTACAGTGCTTTGCAACAGAATCCTTATGCATTGAAACGTACATATGTATAAAAATAAAACATAACAATTATAAAATAGTTATAGGCAAAACATAAGTATAAATTAGTCATATTTATGTTTTTACAAGTTTTATTCATCATTATTGGATACGATTTGTGGTTTTACGCATCACATATCCTTTTACACAAGTCCTTTTATAACATTCATTCATTACACCATAAAATCGTAGATCCCGTTTTTGCCGATGCATATACTGGTCATTGGATAGAAGGCCCTTTTCAAGGATTGGGTGTTTTATTACCCTATTTATTTATGGAGTTTGATTTAGTTGCATTTATCATTGCAATCATACTCATCAATATCCGTGGAATGATGAGACATGATTCTCGTAGCAATTGGCTTATAGGAAATCATCATTTATTACACCACAAACATCCGAAATATAATTATGGCGAATATTGGATTGATTGGTTATGTGGGACACGATATATGAAAGACGATGAATATGAGTATGGATTGGTATATATGTAGATTTTTCTACGATTCATATATTACAAAAAGTTACTATATGAATTATACGATTGTGTCTTCTTTATCGATGTGAGTTGTTTTCGCAATGCTCTTGATAATCTTTTTGGAATTTGCGTCTTGTTCTTGATCTGTGCTTCCGCCCATCAAATTTTTGGTGAGTTTAATATATTCAATGTTTTTCTCGCGATTTGTAAGATAATTGGGATTTTCTTCTTTCCATTTTTGCATTTGCATATAATTGCGCGTAGACAAAATAGTAATTGCTTTATCTGAAATGTGACGATTTTCGTCATTGTGCCATTTACCGTCGTCTTTAACATAGATGACTTCGCGTTTTAAATCGGTACAATGAACCGGTCGTTTTGTTAAGTCCATTTTATTGAGTTCTTTGTTGAATATTGTTGAAATTGCATCCGCATATCCTACCTGATTATGTAGGATCATATCATTGAGTTCTAATTGGATTCCCTTAACAAAATCGATGAGATTTATAGCGTCTTTGCATTGTTCGTTTAAGAAGAAGTTCAGATTGAATTTGTTTTTAATTTTGCTGTTGTTGTTATTGTTACTATTTTGATTTTGTATGACGGAATTACTATAAACAGTTAGGTTTTCGGCAACAGTTGCATTTGATTTAACCAGCGTTAAACACATATTCATTAGTTGCTGGAAATTATCATTTTCTACAACATTGGATGATGTCTGTGATTGTTTTAATAATTCGGATTGTTGATGTATTAATTGTGTTTGTAATTCCAATTGTTTTGTCTTTTGTTCATTTTCCTCTTTTAATATCATTAATCTGCGTTCGACTTCTTCTTTTTCTATTTCCAATTCTTTTGATTTGCGCTTCTTTCTTAGAGGTTTGCCGTTTTCATAGTAATTTGTGTTCGCCATAAATTTTTCGCGATAATCAATATCAAACCCCGATGATGGCGTTAGTATTGCTCTATTATTGAAAACAGTTCGAGAAACCGAATCAATATGTCTTTGATATTTGAACCGGATAAAACCTTGGATTTTATCGGCGGTCTTGCTCATAATTATGTAATCACAATCATTTTTAAGATTGCATATAAAATCCCAATTATTATTTATATTGTCTGTTTCAAATAAATAGGTCTTATGTTTTGTATTCATTTGTATATTGTTTTGGTATATTTTTTATTTCGTTTTTGCACGTATTTGATTATTTTATGGTATTATTTGTTTCCTACATTGGCTTGGTAGACGTGCCCGGCAATGTTTGTAACAAGTTATGTAGGGAGGGAAATCTTGGCTACGTTATGGCTACGTTATGGCTACATATCCATAATGTAGCCAAAAAGACTTTTGGACTTTTGGGATTTTCAAATTTTTTCAAATTTTTTATAAAATGCATAAAAACAATTGGATTCTTCCTTACCAGTTTCAGTGCGCCACCCAATCAATATTTGATGCCCCCGATTTTTCAGTGCGACCAAAAAACATTTCATCGCCGTTTTTCATTTTGGACATTTATTAATTTTTCAAAAATGTCCATTTTCAAAAAGTCATCATGTCTTTCACAAAAAACCCTGGTATCAAGGCTTGATAGAATATTTGGAGACTTTTTGAACGATTTTTCTCCTACATAATGTAGAGGAGTGCCCTAGAATGACGTAGGTGACTAGTTTGTGGTTTATTTATAATTTCCTCCTACATAATGTAGAGGATATGTGCATTTTAATAAGCCTCCTACATTCGCTTGATAGACCCATCCTGGAACTTTTATATCAAGTTATGTAGAGAGGGAAATCTTGGCTACATTATGGCTACATTATGGCTACGTAGCCAAAACGTAGCCAAAAAAAGGGTTTGAATTTTGGATCTTTCAAAAAATGCAAAAAATTCATAAAAACAATTACAGAACTCCTTACTATTTTCAGTGCACTGACCTACTAATTTTTATTTTCCCGATTTTTCAGTGCGGCAAAAAAACATTTTATCGCAGTTTTCCAAAATGGACATTTATTAATTTTTCAAAAATGTCCAAAATCAAAAA
>Ga0129333_10002924_pt1 | contig 16008 bp, 3 predicted proteins | sample CPB6_08_DNA_FD_94474 | JGI IMG/M metagenome (GOLD analysis project Ga0129333, IMG submission 94474) | Freshwater to marine salinity gradient microbial communities from Chesapeake Bay, USA - CPBay_Sum_0.6_0.8_DNA | ecosystem: Environmental > Aquatic > Marine > Coastal | place: USA: Chesapeake Bay...
AATAAAAAGGGAAGCCTAACAAAAGACTACGAATACGGAGAGAAATTAAGAGTATTAAGCTCTCAAGAAACAAATGGTGCCGCTATATATCAAATACCAAATCTTTCCGCTACCAGAAGCCCAGTAACTAAAAACTCTCTAGTTTCTTACATAGTTAGGAGAGATGCGAACATGATAGGCAGAAGCGTGAAAACTCAAGCCTCTGGAGGCGGTGGCGGAGTAGGAGTATGGAGCTAATATATGGAATTTACTAAAGCTAAAAAAGTAGCAGTCAATAAAGCAACAAGCCATTACGATCATAATAGATTAGCTCAAGCTATAAATGAAAAAATAATGTCAGGCGTTGGAGACTGCGCTTGGAGAATTTTTTACTATGCCTATTCTACTTTTAGAGGAGTAAGAAATCCACAAGACTCAGCTTTCCCAGCTCAAGATGAGTGGTTTAAATTTTATGCTAATTTAGAGCCTAAAATGACTTGGGGCAAGTTTGGATGGCCAGAGGTGCAGGCTGGAGAAGCTCAAGGAGCGAATATAGCAAATCCATTCATGGCTTGGATATTTGGAAATAAGTCAAGAACAACAAAAGCAGACGGCACAAAAGACGATACGAAAGACGGCATTCATGGATACTGGTCAGAGCCAATAAGGTTAGCTGGATTAGAAATCCCAGTTCCAAAGGACATGCCAAGAAACATAAGTGGAGATCCAAATTTAAATAGAGTTTGGTACGATTCTCAATTACAGAGAGGATGCGCTGCTTTTATTCCTAACTATAAATATCTAGAGAGGAATGCTTTTACTCCATCCACAAAAGAGCTTTCTCTTGTTTCTCTAGGGATATCAGCAGCAGCAAGGAGACATCTTAGATATGTTACTGAGGCTCTTTCTATGGGCAGATATGCCCCGAGTTATGTTCCTAGAGCAGATGGAAAAGGAGGAGTTTTCAGAAAAAAGAATGCTTCTAAAGATCAAATAGAGCAAGCTATATTTTATTATTTAAGTTACTTTAGAGGAACAGAAGACCAAAGAGCTAAGCATAATCTTAGCGGCAAAGATGTTACTGTTAATGGTTTTGATTTTGAGACTTTCTTTTCTAGACAGTTTTTATTAGCTCCAAACTATTCTAAGCCAAAATATGAGTTGCAAGCTGATGGTCAAACTCCAATAAGAGATAATTTTGGAAACTTTAAGATAAAGTATGACTCTTTTGGTTATCCAGAGCTTTTCCCAGAAGGCACAGCCAGCTTTTTATGGTCTTACCCATTAGCTTTCGCAGATAAGGAAAATATAATACAAACTCAAGACAACAATAATTTCTACTTCAGTGGAAACACTAAAGAAGAGACAGTCTTTAATACTAATCCCAATCCTTCTGTAGATAAGAATAGATTTTGCTTGTCTTCTATATTTATTCAAAGTTCAGATATAGCAGTAAAATTTACAGGCCAAGAAAGTCAGTTGCTTGCAGGAATGTTCATAGATGTTTATGTAAATGGTACTATTTATGAAAGCATTCCGATGCTGCAAGAAGATATTTATAAGGTATCAAATAGAACTGGAGTTGTAAATGATGCTAATGTTGATCAATTCAATCAATACAGAATTTTCCAATTCAATAAAATCCACTACTTCAGATATCCAGTCAAAGGAAAAGTAAGTTTCAAAGTCAGAGGATCTAAAAACGTAAGCATACCAACGTCAAGCTCTTTTGGCACTGTCTCATTGGGATACAAAATAAAGACGCCGCAAACATCGCAGGAGAATTTCTCAATATGCATAAAATTTGCTCATGTGCTAGAAATGAAGCCAAATGCAGCCGATGCTTATGTTATGATGAGAGTCGCTACTACAGAAGGTATGGGAACTGATGCTGGACAAATGGACCCTGTTGGCCATTTTAATTGCGACTCAGCAAAGACAGTTTTCACTAATTATATTAGGTATGGTGTAGCATACAACTTTACAAAAAATACACTATATCAAAACGATGCGTATGTTAGTGCAAATCCAGTCTACGAATCTGCTAGAAAATTTATATCTAGTAATGTAAGAATGGCAGACAGAGTTTCTTTGGTAGATTATGAATTGAAGACTGGGCCTTCTGGAGATCAATCTATATTGTATTTTAATAGATATGCGATGGGCATGAAAAATACAGGGGTTGATATATTTAGAAACATGGGTCCATCTATTACTGAAGTGGGTAATAGAAGTATGATTGGCACAAAAATAGAGACTTTCATTCCGATAATAAAAGGCAAGAAATACATTGTCTTAGATTTAAATAAAAATACATCTAATTACATAACCTATATAAAGGGGAACGTAAAGATAAAAATAAAACACGGCTCGACTTTTGAAGGAGGAGATTATTATTACGTTTCTGAATATTCAAGTCCATCAATTGGAGTTTACGAGATGGATGGAATCACAAACAGTTCCTTAATTCCAGACTTTAAAAAAGCAAGCATTCTAGTAGATAAAATAAAACAAACTTCTAATGGAAACATATCCAATCAATGGGCTATGTTCATGAGTTATAACTTGTATCATCCATCTTCTAGCTCTGCTTGGAAACCTGATTCTTATGGAGATATATTAGGAGCGTTGAACGCAAGATGCTTGACTGCAAGCTCGGCTTTAAATCCAAATTCTAGATCATCAAGAAATGTAAAGAAGCATTTAGCGAGCGTTTCTTGGAGGCCAAATGACTTGCCATTAGTTGTAGAAGGGCCTTCTGGTTATAATTATATAGAGTCTGCCAATTCTTCTGTAGGATATGGAGACTGGAGTGGAAACGTAAATTATCCACAAGATTTTGCTGCAAGTTGTCCTATTTATCAAGCTCCTTATTTGATAAATTCTATAGAAAGAGCAAATCCTTACGATCCAAAAAGTGATATAGTTAAAGTAACTTTAAATAGAAGACTTAGAACAGCAGATAGCTTTAGATTTAGAGGTAAGCTTAGCGAGGATACTAACTCTTGGAATTACGCATACAATGACTACGAAAGAAGACCTTACCGCACAGACGAAAATGCTTTGGTGGATTATTTAGTTCATCTTTTAGCCGGTCAATCATGCCCAAGAAACGTGGTGGGAGATGTTTCTATGAGCAATAACTCGTTCTGGTCCAATCATAGGCCATTTGGATGCTGCTACCCAAGATTTTATTTTGTTAAATTGATTCCTTTTGTATCGGCAAATACAGTAATGTATTCAGATCACTATAGACAAATTGAGTATTATTTAAGAGCCATGTGTAATGGCTTTGTGAATAAAGGAACAGAAATGAGCGCAGAAGAGGTAATTTCAGCAATAAATAACAACGATACTGGTTTAAATTATGAGGGCGGGCTTGACTCTGCCGTGGGAGATTATTTATTTGAAGATCTAATGAGAAATAGTTATGATAATTCAAGCCAAAATAGCGTTGGTGTTCCTCCAAACGTAGTAGGAAGACAATAATATGAGCGTAATAGCCGATAACAAATCTTTCGTTTCAACTGTGGCTGGAGTGGTTTCCCCAGACTTCGACAAGGCCACTTTTGGAATTTGGGTGTCTTTCTTCCAGCATGTAAACTATAGCGAGAATGGATATACAGATCCGCAGCCACTTGTAGAAGATATCGTGGCTTCAGAATTCACTGTGACAGGAAAGAGGTTCTCTATAGTGTCTCCTGATGGCAAGGCTCCAAAAGCAAGATTTTTCTTAACTTCTGGCATAAAGGGAATAAATGGATACGACTCTCTAGACGCACTTTCAGAAATAACAAACACTTATATATCTGGGTATAAGCCAGAAATACTCCTCCCAGACCTCGACTTTACCGGCAAGATCTTCAGAAGAACAGAAATAGAGTCTACATCTAAATCTCCAGTTTCAAATACTAATGTATTGGCTATCGCAGCAGAAGACTGGCAGCAAACAAATATCTCATTAAACGTAACAAACACAGAAGAAAACTTTGCATACATAGATACTGGATATGTTCCATACTCTAATGAAATAAATACTAGATATAAATTTTTATACGATGATAGCAGCAAATCTATAGATTCTAATTTTTCTAGCTTTGAGCTGCCAATACAATTAGAGCCGGGCGCTGTATTTAAATATAGAATTAGTAGAAAAAGCGAGCCTCTTGGGCAATCTTATTTCGTTGATCTTACTGCCGATGGCAAAGGGGTAATAGATTATTCTAAATATAAGGATGAAGTGTCTGGGTCTTTGAATGGAGATTTGTTTTATGATTTTCAGAACATAGCTACAATTACTATAGATAAGAATGAGCTTTTATATGATTCAGATAAAACTAATATAATCAAGTCAATTCAGAATGATAATAATTTAGAATCTTTAAAGATATCAAAATCTACCGCTGAAAATGGCGAAGAAATGTATAATATTAATTTGATTTCTTCCAATGAAGGATTTAATGATATTTATAGAGTAACAGTAGGTTTAGATATATTTAAATTGAACTCAAAGGAAGGCGTGACTGGGTATGTGATGTCTTCTTATAATACTGGAAATGGAGCTTCTACTAAGACCATAACTTTGGCCCAAGGAGATTCAGTTTATCCAAGAGTCTCAGAAGACGGAAAGATTTATAGAGCGGGCGACGTAAAAGATTTAATAGATATTCAGCAAATTCTAGAGTCGGAAACGTTTGCTCAAAATGTCGAACTCCAAGACACAGCGACCGAGGAGTCAGAGAGCGTAGTTGGCAAAACGATGTCGAACTATTTCGAGGCTTTAACTGATGCTTTGAGCGATAAGTATGGAGAAGAGCCTGTAGAAGAAGATAAATCTGAGGTAATAAAGGTTAAAAACGCTATTGAAATTAAAGACGCTCAGAACTTGCTAAATGAGAACTCTAGCACAATAAGAAACGAAACCGCATTACCAAGTTTCCAACTACCAAAGAAATTAATTACCAGCGACTTCTACTCTAACTATTTAAATTCAGGAGAAAAGTATGTCGCTTTGCCTCTTTCTAAGTATAATCTTTTTTCTAGTTTAGCTTATGGAGATTCTTATGGAATTCTAGGAGTAAATATTTCAGAAGGCAATAGATCTGTTTATAATTCTACTTCTGAGGGAGTTTATATTAATGAAGTGTCTTTTTGCAGAGGAGACACAGCTACTCAAAAATTTAGAGCGCCAGTATCTAGTGAAATATCTTACTCTAAAGGATCTGTTACAGAGATTCCTTACTCTAATGGAATAATTAGAAAAGAAAATTACGAAAATCAACTTAGCTGGCAAAATGCTTTAAATTATTACTATACTAAAAACTATGTAGCATCTTTTGATGTTTATCCTTCTTTCTCGGAGTCAGACTATGCTAATTTATTTACTCAAGCATTAAGTAAAGTAAAATCTGCAATTGGTGGCGCGAATGCTAATGTCTCTACCACTAATTCTTTCTTGGCAAAAGGCGGGGTTGAGCCAAGAATATTCGTAGAAAGAGAAATCTATACAGAAGATTACAATCCAAATCAAGATCAAGAATTATCTAAGAGATTATTTGCAGAAATAAATGCTCCAGATCCTACAGATATATCTACTGAAAAAGAAGAAAAATTATACTGCGTTCAGAACTACGATACTTCTAACTTCATAAGAGATAAGCAGACTTTCTTCTATCCTATACATAGTTACAATGAGGAAATAATATTTGATTCATTTGTTCCAAATTCTGAAATTCATAGCTATACTATAGCAGATCAGTCTACTTTTGGGGTCATTCTTTTTGCAGATAAAAATCCAAGCACTAAGAAAATATTCAGAGCAGAAAGCGTGATTGGCAGCGACTCTACATTCAGCTACTCTAACTTTTCTTCTTCCGCCGCTTGGACTGGATTAAATGGGGACTCCATAAATATTGTAGATCAAGACACTCAAAAATACGGATACCATCTTTATACTTATACTAATAATACAGATGCTCTAGTACTAGTTAGAAGCAACGTTCTTCATAATGAAACTGCAACTACTTCTCAGCCAAAAGCCGTAGTAATAAAATTCAACAAAGAAAACTTCGTATCTAATCCAAGCTCTATAAAAGAAACGAACTCGGCAGGGGAAGAGATTGAGTATTTTTCTTTATTTTTATCAGCCGTTGATTCTAATGGAGCTGTATACGATGCAGCTAAAACGAAAATCAACGTACAAATTTACAAATACAGCCTTTCCTCAGAAGAAGTTTATCAATGGTATCTATTTAACAAAAATCCTATTAATGATAACACTTATGGCGTAACAGACAATAGCCAAGAAATTAAGCCAAGATTTTTTGAAGACGCTTCTGAAGAGAGCAGGGCGGCAGCTCAGCAGCTTTTCTTTTTTCCAAATGGTCCATGCACTTCAAAAAACTATGAAGGATCTCCAATCGGAGAGGGTTCTATTAATGGACTAGCTGATGGATTATTTGAAAACAATATCTTAGTAACAGAAGAAAGAGGATTCACTTCTGCTTACGAATCAAACTGCTCATTAGATATAGAAGAAAATGGAGTAATCAATAAACAAAAATCTCCAGCAGCAGGCACTAGATCTGTAACTTTTGATAAGGTCAAGAGGTTAAAGATCACAAGAGTAAAATATAACTTCTACACAAAAGACTTAGTTCTAATTGGAGACGCTGGTTTTCCAAATTCTCAAGATTTTAATTATGGATGGCAGTTTAAATTACAATATAGAAACAAAGGATCTTCGGATGATTGGGTGACTTTAGAAGAGAAGGGGTTGTTCAATAATTCAGAAATAACAGCTCAGTTCTCTCAGCTTTCCCCATTCTATGCTCTGCTTGGACTTTTGCAATTTCCTTATTACTTGCAGATGATTGCATTCAAAACAAATATTCCATTGTATTTGGATGATAATAATTATGAGTTTAGGATAGCTAAGTACGAAAAGCTCGCAGTATTTTCTTCTGATCTAGACATCATTAAAAAAGTAAACTTCTTACCAATAAAAGTACAGTGGACAGCAGATCCAGACTGCCAATACTACAACATATATCAGAAAGATAGCGGCAATAATTTGACATTTTTAGCTACAGAGAACACAAGAAATAATTTGTCTTATGCTGTTCCTGATGTGAAGCAGTCTTATATAGACTTAGGCCCAGCAAATTTTGGTTCTCCGAATTTTTCTGGCTATTACGATATTAGAGTGTCTGGAATAGTTCCTAGCGTAAAAGAGACTTCTAATTCTATTTCTTCTGAATATGGTTTTGACGTTGGTAACTCTAACGACCAATTTTCTATAAGTAAAATTAGCAACGAAGCTAACTCTGCGTTTGCAAAGCAAATCAATAATCCAACATACACTCCATTAATCAATTTCAATAATCCAGAGTCTAAAAACTCTACTTTTGCGATTAATCAAAATTATAATCAGTATTATTTCGTATCTAATAGCGCAAGCGCTTCTTTGGAAGGGCTGTCGAATATAGGTTTTGAAGGATACGTTGCTAACACTGGAGCTTCTAGTTGCTCTGTAGGCGCTCAGTCTGTGTCTTCTAATACTGTAGCATCAATATCTAATAATGGAGCAATTTCTACAACTTCTTTGCAAACATTGCCTTCCTCGGCATTAGACCTGAAAGACACTGAAGACAATCAAAGTTTGTATCTGACTGCTTCTCTTACAATATCCAATTCTGATTCTGTAAATAGAATTCTTAACATTGTTAACGATAGCTCATCTTCTATAACAATAAGCTATAATGGATCTATAACAGTTCAAGCAAATACAACAGCAGAGATATCTTTTTCTTCATCTAGCGCTTCCGTAAATCTAGTAAGAAATAATATAGCTGTTCAAGATGACGAAATAAACTATCCAGTTCTCGGTTTTGTAAATATAAACCATTCAAGAGTCAATCTAGATCCTTCTAATCCTTCTAGTAGCTTGCCGATCTATAACGTATCAAATAGCAAGCTTTCTGTGAATGGAGCTTTAGATTTGAATGCTAATTCTTTCAATTTAGTAAACTGGAATGGATCAACAGCGACAAACTCTCAAAAGAACTTATTCGACACTATCAAAATATTTATTCTTGGCACAGAATTAGAATCTGACAGAATAACTTTGCTAAAAGACGATACGGATATAATTGTTTCCAATTTCCAAGGAGCAGAAAACTCTACAGAGGAGTACTTCTTCATAAAAGATGAAACCATTAATAGATATTTCAATATCAATATAATTAATGGATCTTCTACATATACTTTGCCGACAAAAAATCAGGATTTCAAGCTTACTGTCTCTAAGAAAAATTCAATAATAAGCTATAAAATTCTATATCCATCGGACTCTCCATTCTTTGATATCTCTGATGATATAGAGCAATTAGTGCTAATAACTAAGGATAATGTACAAAACATAGACTTAAATTATCTTGAGGCTTCTATTCCAAAGCAGTCTTTTATCTATATTGTAAATAAAAGTCAGTCAGATATAATATTTTACAAGGGAGACGTGACTCAAGCGGCGTACACTGTATCGCCAAATCAAATAGCTAGAGCTTCAATATCTACAATAGGAAATGCTAATGGGGTAAAAGTGGACATTATAGATTCTGCTTATAGTCATTTCGTCTTTAACCTTAATGCCGCTACGCATCTAAGCGATACAATTAATATTTTAGATCTTAATTTCTGCGGCACTTCAATTACGCTTCCTTCTGCGTCATCTTTTGCTTCTAAAAATACATTCTTGTTATGCAGAAACAGATCTACACCAAATAAAATAGACAATCAATTTGTATCAGCAGAAGCTGGATTAATTAACAATGAAGATGATCCATCTACAAAAGAAATAAGCGAAATAGGTCAATTGTCTTCTAATTCTATATCTTTGTCTCTATATAGAAAAAATGTATCTGACGCTTTGCCAACTTTGCAAAGAACAAGTTTTATTAATCAAGGAATTGCGGGGCTAGAAGATAGTATAGAAAATGCGGTAAATACTTTCTTTTATATTAAAGACGATAGCTTGAAGAATTTCTCAATTAGAGACTTCTACAATAGAAAGAGTTCGTATTCAGGAAAAGTATTTTTGCCTTCGCCAAGAGAGGTGAGAATAAATTCTTTTGATGATAATCATTTCTATAGAACAAAGTCTCAGTCTGTTTCTTTTGACTATTCTCCTGATGGATATGTTAATGGAAGACTTTTCTGTCAAGATGCTCAAGACTCAACAATAATAAGTAGAGACACTGAAAAAGCTTCTGTAACAAAAACTTTCCCTAATGCTTTGGCGGCAGATCAAATTTTAATTAATTTTTCTTATGATACTGTTAGCGTAAGCGTCTCTAGTGTTTCAAAAACTATAAAAAAGAACAGATTAATTAAAAACGACAACGCTGATTTTATCTATCCAGTCTATAATAATAAAGAATTTTTTATAGCTGACTCTAATTCAGATAGAAGAAATACCGTAGTCGGCGGCGGAACTACTTTATTTTATCAGATTATAGGCAAGGAAATGGATGTAGAGTCTATTGTTTTGCCAAACTCTTCTGCAACTCTAATATTTGTAATAAAGAATCTTTCCTCAAGAACTTATCCAATATATACTTTGACTGGTGTTTTAGTTCATAATTTAGAACCAAATACTCAAAAAGAGTTCGTATATAATGGCTCTTCCTACAACGTTAATAACAACACTACTCCTTATGACGACAGGATTTCTTCGACTTCCATAAAGACTGAAAATCAAGCTCTAGAAGTTGACACATCTCACCCTCTATCTTCTCTTTGGAGTTCAGGATTTTCTATAAATGCAATAAGAGAGGGTTTTATCGTAGAAAATTCTATAGAGCTTATTATGGAAGGAGCTGCGTATCAATATCAATTATTTGATGTTTTAGATACTGTCGCTTCTTCTTCAGATAGAATAGTTTATTGCTATGGAAGAAAGCCCGGAATTTTAGATATTGGAGATAATAAATATTTAGTCAATGCCTTTTACTTATACTTATCTTTTAATGAAACCATAATAAAAGAAAATGAATTTTATACTACAGGAGATGAAGTAACTTCTGCTGGAGCGTATCCATTATCAGTAATAGAATACAAGCGCATAGATTTGCTGAAGCTCTTGCCGACTTATCAATCTGTAACAAATTTACCAGATGTAATTTTAATTCCATTAACTTCTCAACTAACTCATTTCTACTTACCAAACTTGAGCGTAGTTTATAGCAATGGTGGTCAAGACTATACTTTGGCGAGCCTATTGTCTGGCAAAAAGATCGTATTCGTAAATACTGTAAAGGCAAATTCAGGGGCAGAAAATAAAGTAACTAATTATAATGGCGCTGCAACAGAGTCTCTGATAGATATAAATTCTGTTGTTATGTATGAAGTATCTGGTGGACAATGGATAAAATCCACTTCTGGGGTTCCAGTCGTGAAGCCAGTTTATCCAACACTAGACAGAGTTAAGGGCTTATCTTTAACGCAAACTAGCGAGATTGCAGATGGAAGTGAATTTGTATATTTGCCAAATTTTAGTAGATTTAATATTTCTGTTGATAGCTTTACAGACAAGGAGTTGAAAAACTTCTACGTTTTAAATAGCGCATCGAATAGAATATTTATAAATTCTAATGAGTCTATGTTGAGTTCTAGTAGATTTATGAAGATCTATCGAAACTTGACAGCCGATTCTTTTGGTTCAAGGGATATAGAAATAGGCGGCACTTCTTCTTTTGCTTCAGTGATAATGATAGGGTTAACTCAAAATGAAGTAGTAGACGATAAGGTAGCTAAGGACTATCCAAATTTAAAGTTTGGCACCTCTCTAAAGGTAACTGCGGTGTATGGAAGCGGAAGTGATGCAAGAAAATACACAAATTTTTATAGATACAATCAATCTGGAATGCCGGTGAAGCCTTCTATTAAAAATCAGTTTTTTGGAGATTTAGATCTATTTAACTTAAAGAGCTATTCTCCAAACGATAAGCTATTCGTTTTTGGTTCTAGTAATGTAAATGCAGAAGGTGTTTCTTTTGATGAATATGATTTGAGAGTTCTAAAGTCAGATTCTCTAGGAGGAGATAAGTTTTACATTTATAATAACTCTAGTAAATTTTTAAGAGTATTTTTTAAAGAAAGCGATTCAGACACATCTTCGAGTTTCATAGCGGTTCCTTCTAAAAGAATGATTGAGATTTCTGACAAAGCAATCTTCTTAGAATACCATGAGAAAGGTAAGTTCTACATAGGAGCCAAAAAGTCAAACAAAGCGTATGTAAACAAAATAGATTTACCAATATTCCTAGACGCTTTCCCAGACTACCAGTCTTTAACTGGAGCTTTAGAAGAGATTCCTGTAATCAGTCCAGTAAATTCTATAGTCTTAGCTCTTAGCAAATATAAAGAAAAGTCAACCTTCTATTACAATGATCAGGTAGATAAAAAAATAATAAACTTCAACAGTAATTCTTCTCTTGGATTATCAAGGATTGAAAGCTTTAGTCTAACAGCGCCATCGCTAATAAAAATTAAAAAGCCAACTTATTCTATATCTAGCGGCGGGCATTATATTCTAAATAATTCAAGCATTAATGTTTTAGTAGACTGTTCTTCGTTGTCTCAGTCTTTATTCTTAGTTAACAATTGCGCAGAGAACATATTAGTAACAAAAATAGTAGCTTCTGAAGAAAAAGACGTTTTGTTATATAGAAATACTGTTCTAGTGTTGACTTCTACTGGAGACTTTAGATATTTAAAGAAAGCCAAGAGAAGAGATGAATTTTACTGCGTCTTTAATCCTAAGACAGCTATATCAACTCAAAACGAAATATCATTTGTAGAAGGAATAGAAAGAAACATAGATATCCAGCCAATCCTGAATGATGATGGAGTCGAACAGCAATCTTATTTAAAGCTATTGTCTAGATACGGCTCTTCTTCTACAATTTATTTGTCTCTTGAAGATTATTACAATGGAACAGATATCCCAACAGACTCTCCAGAAGGAATAGTAGCTTATGAAGTGGGCATAGGGCATGAAACTATTAGTAAGTTTTTATTCTTTGATCCTTCTAAGTCTACATACACTTTGCCCGGAATAGTAGATGGACAAAGCTATAGAGTAGACATAGACTACGCTTTATTTGATAATATCTCTAAATTGAATGGAGAAGAAACGCTAAAAGAAGAGCAAAATCCATACATAATTTATAATGGTGAAAAATACTCCAATAATCAAATTATAAAAGGATCTTCTTCGTCATTTTATGAAGTCAAGTATCCAAATTATGTAAGACTATTTAAAATTACTGAAGATCAACCACTAGTAGAAGATCTAGTCGCTAAAGAATCGGATTTAGACGAGTCAATACAAGAAGAAATAATAGAGCCATTAGATAAAACGGCCATCTTCCATCAAACAATAAATGAATCAATAAATCAAGCATTGGGAAGCTCTCTGAGCTGGATACCAAGAGCTGAAGAGGCTTTTTGGATGTCGTCTGATGCTGCAAAAGATCTTTGGGAAATTGAATCTGTCAATTCTGGAGTTACAAAGCAGTTTGTTTATGATGACAGGCAGGTTACTTTTACAAGATGTACATTAAAGAAAACAAATTTGAGAACCAAGATATTCTCTAATTCTTTTGTAACGTATTCTGCCCTACAAGAAAGATCTAGGACCAATCTTCAAGGATTAGGAGCAGTAGCCGATGATATGATTTTACTTGGAGCAGAGATGAATGGAGATCAGCAGCTAAAAATAACTGACAAGTTAAGAGCCGCGAACAACGTCGAAGATTATATTATTCCAAGCAAGCAAATATTCTTAGGTGACATAAAAAAGACTTCTCTATTCCCACCGCAAGAAGACAAAACTCAAATAACAAATACAGAATTCGAATTAAAGATTACTGTGGATAAGATAAAGAATTTGCCATCTGTATCTTTCGATGACTTTTCTAAGTCTCAAATAATAAAAATACTAAACGACGAAGCATGAGATTTTTACAATCAACTTATTACAACGAAGAGTATATTAATAATGTTTATAAGATAGTAAACATAGAAGATATAAGCTCCAACTCTTCTGTAAGAGCTTTTGCATTAGCGTATTTATCTGATATTAACTCCTTATCTAATTCGATAGATAGTTCTGCTGCTAGATCTTTAGAAATAGATGGGGCATCTCTTGATACGACGTATTTTTATATTCCATTCAGCTATGCTCCGGGAGTTGGTTGTTTAAATATAGACTCGTCTTTAACTACGGCAAGCATAAATGTAAATAAATTTCTGCTAAAAACTGGAATTCTTTCAAGCTCTACTTATTTGTCCAATGGAGATCCAACAGCCGGTCAAGGAGGCTCTAATGGAACTTCGGGAAATGTTAGGATATCTTATAGCTATTCTATATATTTTAGCGACGCTGTTCTTATTAATAAATCTTATGTCAAGATAGCTAATAGACTATCTGATTATTACAATATAAGCGACGAAGAATTTAATAACACTCAATTCATAAAAGATAACTCTTGTTATGTTAGCTATAAAAAATGCAAAGTTCTTACATATACTCTTAAACCAGACGTGGGAGATTATCCAATAAGGCAAGAGTGTTTAATATTAGCCTCTCTTCAAGATTTCGAATATTTAGAGGATTTTTCTAATGATGTCTACTATTCTGTCGCTAATCAAGATTATTACGCTGATCCAGCTTTCACTCAGCAGTTAAATTTAAGAATAAAGTATGACTATTTTCCGTATTTAGTATTGAACGAGTCGACTATTCTTCACGGCCCAGTTTCTCAAAAATTAGATATAAATACAGATACTAGTCTACAAGATACCACTGATTATATCAATGAAGATTCTTACGTTTCAATCTGCAATTTTACTGCTGAACAAACAAATCCTCCAGCCGCAGGGACAGGAACTATATTTTGTAGTCTTACCGACCCAAATAGAGCTGTCGTAAATTATGGTGGCAATGCTTATTATTTTCTAGATAATCAAATTTGTGGCACTCCAGCCAAAACAGTTCTTGCAGTTTTCGCCCTTAAAAATTATAAGACACTACAAGCATATAAAGACTTCACGATTTTGACTTCTGTTCTTTTTGATGTTTATGCTTATAATTTCAGATACATAAAATATAGACAAGGAGATACTTACTACAACTTCCAAGATAATGGAAGCGTGGCAACTACCACCGTCAAATATTCTAGCCAAGTATTAGATTTCACAAAATACTTTTCTTTGAAAGAGCAGAATGATGGATTAAGTAATATAACAATAAATGCTATCTCTTTTAATTTTCTAATATACAAAATAGCCACGACAGATGCGGATGCAACTTCTTATATTTTAGACGTACCAATCCAAGTCTTGAGTCCTAGATACGTTGGCGCAGAAGAAAGGAGTCCAACCAAATTAATAATAAAAACAGACTATGCTACAAGAATTTCTTATTATTTTGGAGATGATCCATCTACAGCGGTCAGTGTTCCTATAACCACTGATTCATTAGATGGCTCCAATCAAGAAACTGAAATAGATATTACTGGAAGAACTGGAGATGTTCATGTAGATATATTTAACTATTTCTATGACGTAGAAGGCGGCCAGAGAGAGCTTTACGCTAATAGAGGCAACACTTATCAAATACAAAGAGATCTTGTTATTCCAACTTTTACATTTTCTATAAAGCAGGGTGGCTCAACGGTTAGCTTCTACGAAGAGTCAAATTTAACCACTTCAATAAATCAAATAAATATAACAGACGCTAGTCAATCTAGTTTTAATAACTATATACTTTACTCAAATTATTCAAATGTTGGAGATTTCGAGTTTATATTAACTTTCTCTTTGCCACCGACTTCTTCTTTCGTCTCTTTGTATTTGGGCTCTTCTGCTTTTCCTCTAAATACGAAAGTGCAAAGTGGAGTTGGATCTGTAATATCTAAAGAAAATTTATTTAAATTGGCCAAAATAGATGGCTCTATAAATATTAATTTTTACTTAGATGGAAGGATAGAGTATTCTTTGCCTTTTAAATTTAAGAATTTCTCAGCTAATTCTCCTGCTTGCGATCCTATTTCTGCGCCAGACATCTTATTGAAAAATACAGAAGCTTCAGCAGAGTTTTCTTTTGATTATAGATACGCTGATTCTATTACTTATTCTTTGATAGATAATAATAGTAATATCCTATATGGTCCTTCTGTTATTTTAGAGCCTTACTCTTCAGCTTTAGCGACTTATTTTATTAATGGAACGACTAAATCAAGATCATTAAAAGTAAGCAATTTTCCTGTATTTGATAATTCTACATCTATAAAAGTTAGAGTTACAGTAAAAAACATAAACGCATCAAGAGAAGACGTTGAGGTGACAGTGGATTCATCGTCTTTTTCAGCTATCCCTCAAAAATTAAATAGAGAAACTCCAGCAGAAATACTTTTCTTCTCGGATCAAGCAATGACCACTACTGTTTCGGCAATAAATAAAGATATCTTGTATTATGCTTTTTTACAACTGTATGATGTAGATGGCAATGCCATAAACTCTGTAAACTATGGCAACTACATATCTACAAATCCCCCACCTACTTTCGTAATGATAGAATCAAATGGAGATAATATAGACTTACAAGGTGTAATCCTCAATAAGGTAAATGATTATTTATATTCATTTAAAATACCAACCAATAGCTCATTTAACGATGAAGCATTCGTTATAGACGCGCTATATCTTCCTATAATAGATTTAGATCAGAAATAATATGAGCTTAAAAACAGCAAGAGGACAAATATTAATAGCAAATGGATTCGAAGATCCTTCCTCTTTAGCGTTGCCGAATATCATCAGCTTCTCGTCTTCAATCGATCCAGAGAATAATAAGTTTGCTGTTTATTTTTCGGTAGAGAGGAATTACGTTTCTCTTCAACTGGTGTGCAGATTTTTAGATGAAGACAATAAAGAGATCCAAAGCTTAAAAACTATAATCAATGT
>Ga0129333_10002925_pt1 | contig 16007 bp, 23 predicted proteins | sample CPB6_08_DNA_FD_94474 | JGI IMG/M metagenome (GOLD analysis project Ga0129333, IMG submission 94474) | Freshwater to marine salinity gradient microbial communities from Chesapeake Bay, USA - CPBay_Sum_0.6_0.8_DNA | ecosystem: Environmental > Aquatic > Marine > Coastal | place: USA: Chesapeake...
AAGCAGGGGGAGAAGAAAATGACTAAGCAAGAACTGTTACGCCTGATGCGCCTTCTTTCGGCGCTTGAATCGGTCGGCATCTATCGGGACACAAAGACGCCTGATTATCTGATTGAGGAGATTGGTGCGATGGTCGAGATCTTGGAGCGGGAGATTTTGAAGTGACCAGAGACGACATTATCCGCATGGCGCGGGAGGCTGCTGAGGCAACCGGAACGCTGGTTCCAGCCGAATGGAATGAGCCGTTGCTTGAACGCTTTGCCGGCCTTGTCGCCGCAGCGGAACGTGAGCGCAATCACTATCTAAGTAGTCTCGCAGTTAGATGGTTAAGAAAGTTTCAAACCGACATGCTTCCGACGCCAGAAATGCTTGAAGAAACTCACGCGCTTATTAAAGACGTGCGTGCGACAGTTCACGGATCGCCGTTCGAACACATCGGAGAAAAGGGGCAGCAATAATGACAATAGACGACATCGAAGCTCTGATTTCAAAACACGGCAGCATTACGGCGCAGCCTTTGAAGGATTTGGTTGTGACGGTGGTGTTAGAAGCTATCGAAGTAGAGCGCGAGGCGTGTGCTCAGACTATCGAGCGTGCTCGGCTCCGACTTGGCCTCGTGCCGTTCGTCGTGAATTTTCTGGCAGCGGCTATACGTAAACGAGGAGAACAGGAATGAAAAAAGTTATAGCGTTGGGTTTGATGGTGTTGACATCGGTCGCGCATGCCGCGTCCGCAGTGATTGAATGGACTCCACCCGACTTTTATGTGGATGGAATGGAACTTCCCGCATCGGAGATCCTGTCATACACGCTTTACTACGGACAGGAGCCGGGTAATTACACGCAGCAAGTGACCATCACGCCGGATGCCCGAGAGCATACGATCAGCGGACTGTCTGGTACGTGGTACTTTGTAATGACCGCAACATCAGTTGAGCTGGAAGAATCTTCTTACTCCAACGAAGTGAGCCGTAAATTCACCAAAGGTCAACCGCGCGCGTTCACTATTCGATTCAGACCGCGACAAGGAGCAGCACAATGAAAAAAGATGCGTTATGGCTTTCCCGGTGGCTCGAAAACCAAGCCGATGTTACGGGTGAACCCGAGCTGGAAGAAGCGGCCAGCATGCTGAGAAAGCTGTACTTTGAGCACGAAGAAATGCTTGACGTGATTCGTCATATTCATGCCGCTGGGCAACTGGACGAGTTCAGCAAGGACGTGCTTGATACCATCATGCTAGAGATAACGTCATGAGAATAATCCTGACATGCGGGCATGCAGTAGACTCTTTGGATGCCGGGTATACACTGATGACCAAAGCGGCGGACAGAAACGGCGAAAAAGCCGTTTCTCACCGCCTTGTGTGCGCGAACTGCCACAGCGGATACAAAGAGCAAGGTCAGACGTTTGAAACGGAATCACAAGCACAAAAGTGGCTTTTGGAAAAAGGCTGGTAGGGGGAAAGAATGTCTATTGTGTACGATCCAAGAGTGGCTATGCGGTTTGCGATGTTTGACGCGTTCAGCGAAATGAATTCTCTGACCAAGCAAGACTTATCGCGGTCCTCGGGCCAACGCCAAGCGCGCATCTCGTTGCGTCGCATTGAGCTTTCTTTGGATCAACTGGTTGAACAAACGCAAAAACTGCGGGAGTTTATCCAAGAGGCGGAATCGAAAGAGTTTGACGATTGAAAAAATAAGAGTAGCCTTCTGTATCAGCCGACCCCGCGGGGCGCTCCCCCTCGCCATTCCAACCCGCGGGTGTTCGGCCTAAGCGAGCCAGCTCTTCGCATCTTCCCCCAAAACCTGACCCGCAATGTCAATCTTGCTTTTCAGCGCTTCCAGAATCTTTTCGTCAATCGTGTCAGGTGATACGAGGTCGATGTAGGTGACTTTGCTCTGCTGCCCAATCCGGTGCGCGCGGTCCTCGGACTGTAGTCGGATTTCCAAGTCGTAGCTGTTGCTGTAGTAGATCACCGTCGTCGCCGCGGTGAGCGTGATTCCGTAACCACCCGTGCGCGGCTGGCCGACAAAGAACCGCAGCGGACTTTCGGGATCTTGGAACTGGCTGACGATCTGCTGACGCTCGTCCTGCTCGGTGCCGCCGTAATAGACCGCGACCGCATCGGTACCGTACGCCTTCTTCAACGTCTCCGAGATCAACAAGATGTCGTGGGTGTACGTAGCCCAAATGATGGCTTTGCCGCTGACCTCTTCGATCACGTCCATCAACTCGCTGATCCGGTTGTTCTTGATGGGCTGTATATCGCCGTCGTCGGGCTGAAAATGCCCGCAGCAAATCTGCTGTAGCCGCATAATTTGCGTGAGCACGCTCGCCGTCGTGGACAGCTCACCGCTATCGAGCTTTGCCAGCGCCAGCTTTTTCATCTGCGTGTACAAGCGGTCCTGCTCTGGCGTCAGCTCTACGTTTCGGCGCAAATAAATCTTCGGCGGCAGATCGAGGCAATCCTCTTTCAGCACGCGGACGCTGAATTTGTCCAGCGTTTCAGAAAGCTCGTCCAGCCGTCGATACCCCACGATCTGGTGGAAGCTGCGATGGCCCATCGTTCGCTGCTGTACGTTGGCATACCGGCTCTGGAAGCTGAAGAAGCTACTGAAGCCCAAGCAACGATCCTTCAAAAGTTCACATTGTGCGTACAGATCCATCGGGCTCTTGGTAATTGGGCTGCCCGTCAGGATCCGCCGGAACCGGGTCCGTTCGCGCAGCTTTACCAAAGCCTTCGTCCGCTGCGCTTTGCGATTCTTGATCGTCGTGCTTTCGTCCACGATCAGAATATTGTTGGGGTTGTGTACCACGAACGCTTTCGCTACCTGCACCCCGCGGTCGGTCGAGAACGCTTCGACGTTCATCACGAACACCTTCAACAACCGCTGCTCGGGCTTTACAGTAACGAAGTCCTCAAGCTCTTCCATGTACTTCTTCGTCGTGCTCGGGCTCCACCGAAGGACGCGGCGCTCAATCCGATCGGGTAAATGCGTCGGTATCTCAGCCTTGACCCAGTTGTCATACACCCCCTTCGGCGCGACAATCAAAGCCGCGTCAATCTGCTTCGCCTCAAACAACAACCCCATCGTATCAACTGCGATCTTCGACTTGCCTGTCCCCATTTCCAGAAACAGCGCAAAGTGCTCCGCGGCCCACGAGTCTTGTAACACCCGCCGCTGGTGATCAAAAGGACGAGTCTTGAATTCGTAGGTCTGCATCGGGGCTCCAAAACAAAAGGGCTTGACAGGCGCAGGATATACGATATTATCTGAAATTGTCAAGGCTCTACCGAGCCTCAACGACGAAGGAGACCACGATGAATGATGATTTGACTCGTTTGATGGAATCGGATTTCGAGCAAACGCTCGATTCGGTGGAGCGGGTGCCGCAGGAGGGTTTGGCTACTGTTGCCACGCTTGCGCGCGCCATCCGTGATACTGAAGAAACGATCAACTCTCTCGAAGATCAATTGAAGCTTGAGAAGAACAAGCTCTTGAAGCTCACCGACGAGGAGTTGCCTTCGGCGCTCGCCGAGGTCGGTATCAGCAGCTTCAAGCTGGAAGATGGCTCGACCGTCGAGGTCAAGCAGACCTACGGTGCGTCCATTCTCGTGAACAATCGAGACTCGGCGTACAACTGGCTGCGCGACCACGGGTACGACGACATCATCAAGAACACCGTGCTCTGCCAGTTCGGCAGGGGAGAGGATGATCAGGCAAGCGCGTTCGCCGCGTTTGCGCAACAGCAGGGATACGTTCCAGAGCAGAAGACGGAGATCCACCCGCAAACCCTGCGCGCTTTCGTAAAAGAGCGCGTCGAGAACGGGGACGAGTTTCCGATGGAGCTTTTTGGGGCGTGGGTGGGTCAACGAGCCGTAGTCAAGCGAGGGAAGTGAAATGAGCAACGTTGCAAAAAAAGCGTCCACGGACGTAATCGAGTTCGATGTCAGTGTGTTTGAGGCCGATGCCGGTCGCGGCATGGAGAACATGGGGCAAGAGGATCTTGCGCTCCCGTTCCTGAAAGTGCTGTCGGGCAACGACCCGGTCCTCGACACAAACGAGAACGCTCGGAAGGGCGACATCTACAACACCGTCACCGGGGCGCTGTACAAGGGCAAGGACGGCATCCGTGTCATCCCCTGCGCCTACCAGCGCCGCTTCATCCAGTGGGCTCCCAGAGGCGCTGGCACGGGTGCGCCGGTAGCCATCTACGAAGCCACCGACAAGCGCCCGGAAACTCAGCGCTCGAAGGAGGACAACAAGGACTACGTTGTCGATGGTCAGGGCGAATACATCGAGGAGACGCACCAGCACTTCGTGGTGCTGCTCAACGAGGAAGGCGGTGCCGAAACGGCGCTGATCGCCATGAAGTCCACCCAGCTCAAGAAGAGCCGGAAGTGGAACTCGATGATGGCGGCACGGCAGATGATGGGCAAGAACGGCCCCTTCACCCCGCCGCGCTTCAGCCACGTTTATCTGCTGAAGACGATCCAAGAGGAAAACTCGAAAGGATCGTGGCACGGCTGGGAGATGTCGGTCGAAGGTCCGATCACGGACGCCAACCTGTACGTTCGGGCTAAGATGTTCGCAGAGTCGATTCTCGCGGGCGACGTTGTCGTGAAGCACACGGATGACGACGACGTGCTCAGCGATACCCCGTTCTGATGAAGTCACGCTGCGGCGGGGGCCCTACCCGCCGCGTCCTCTAGGGAGCATCCATGTCGTCGGCACAAAAATTTGCGGCCATCTTTGACGGACTCAAAGAGGCCCACGGTTATTTTCTCATCGAGAAAACGGCTGCCACGGGTAAAACCAAAGGCAAAGCAGGCGTGCTCCGCGAACCACGGACCACGAGGCATTGGGAAAACCACCTGAGCGGCAAAGGGGCTGGGCTTGGCATAATCCCGATCAACGAAGATAACAATTGCGTCTGGGGGTGCATCGATATCGATCAGTACCCGCTGGATCACGCGATGCTGATCGACAAAATACGGCGGATGAATCTGCCGTTGGTCGTATGCCGATCAAAGAGTGGGGGAGCGCACTGCTTTCTGTTCGCCACCGAATGGGTTGAGGCGAAAGACATGCAGAAGGCGCTTCAGCATATGTCCGCGGCCCTTGGCTATGGCGAGAGTGAGATCTTTCCCAAGCAGGTAAAGCTGCATCTGGACCGCGGCGATGTCGGTAATTTTCTCAACCTGCCGTATTACGATCACGAGAACGGACTGCGATACGCATTTCTGGACGACGGCACGTCCGCGACACTCGAAGAATTTTTTGAATTGCACGAGCGGTTTGCTCAAACCCCCGAGCAAGTCATCAAGCTGCAGACGACGAGCAGCGGTGAGACAGAATTGCTGCGCGATGGTCCGCCGTGTTTACAGATTCTTTGCAAGATGGGGATCAGCGAAGGCGGTCGTAACAACGGCTTGTTTAATTTGGGTGTTTATCTGCGCAAGGCGCATCCGGATTCGTGGGAGTCCGAGATCCTGCGCCACAACATGGAGTTTTTGTCCCCTCCCCTGCCGCTAGGGGAGGTGAATGTGGTCGCAAAGCAGGTTCAGCGCAAGGATTACGCCTACAAATGCAGCGACGCGCCTATCAACGCGCACTGCAACAAAGAGCTTTGTCGGACGCGGAAATTCGGTATTGGAGCAGCCGTCGCTGGAGCCACGATTGCCAACCTGCGCAAATACAATTCCACGCCCCCGGTCTGGTTCATGGACGTGAACGGTGAGCCGCTAGAGCTGGACACCGACGCGTTGATGAACCAGATGACGTTCCAACGCGCCTGCATGGAGCAATTGAACTTCATGCCCCGTTCAGTGGCGAGGCAACAGTGGGAAGGGCGCATCAGCACGTTGATGTCTGAGATGCGGGATAACGAAAGCGCCATCATCGAAGTGGCGCAGGACGCCAGCGTCAGCGGGCAGTTTTACGATTATCTGGAAGAGTTCTGCCGCCACCTTCAGCAAGCGCAGGACAAAGAAGAGATCCTGCTCCGTCGTCCGTGGACCGATGAGGAAGAACGCACCACCTTTTTCCGTCTCAAGGACTTTGAAGCGTTCCTGCGCAAGAACAAGTTCTTTGAATACAAGTCGCACAAGATTGCGCAGCGCCTGCGCGACATCAGCGGTGAAAGCGTTGTCCTGAAGATCAAAGGGCGTGCGGTGCGCGTTTGGAAGATCCCCGCGTTTGAAAACGCTGACGTTGAAATCAAGACGCCGAAATTCGGATCAGAGGAGGCCCCATTTTGACCTCGAAGAACCAATCGCGTGACCAAGAGATCTTTGCTCTCTGGTCCGTCCAGAAAATGACGTTCGCCGCCATCGGACGCCGCTTCGAGCTGAGCAGAGAGCGCATTCGGCAGATCGTCCGCAAGCAACAGAGCGGTCGTGTTTAGAATCTTCGGACCTCCGGGCACGGGCAAAACGACCACGTTGCTCAACATGCTGGATGAAGCCCTGTCACAAGGGGTTTCTCCGCATCGCATCGCGTTTCTTGCCTTCACCCGAAAAGCCGCCCACGAGGCGAAAGAGCGCGCGGCGATGCGCTTCGGGCTGGATCCTAAAAAGGATCTGATTCATTTCCGGACGCTGCACTCGCTGGCGCTCGCCATGACCGATATCCGCGCAGAGCAAATCATGCGCGAACAGAACTACCGGGAACTTGGCAATGCCATCGGCGTCCAGTTGGGCGGTGCCAAAGCCGGTAACTTCGATGATGACCTGCCGTCGCTCGTCTCCAGCAACGACCCGATTCTCAGCCTGATCAATCTGGCGCGGCTGCGTAAAGTACCGCTGCGCCAACAGTACAATGCCAGCGGCATCGCCGCCGACTGGAACACGGTCCACTACGTGGCCAAGTGCTTGGCTGATTACAAAGCCCGGATGGGGCTCTACGACTTCACCGACCTGCTCGATGAGTTCATCCGCCAGCCCGACCGATACTGTCCCGAATTCGATCTCATCTTTCTGGATGAGGCCCAAGACCTCAGCCCGCTTCAATGGGACATCGCTCACATCCTCGACGCCAAATCCAAGCGGATGTACGCCGCAGGCGACGACGACCAAGCTATCTACCGCTGGGCCGGAGCGGACGTGGACCATTTCATTAACCTGCCGGGAGGCAGCGAGACGCTTTCGCAGTCCTATCGCATCCCCGCCGAAGTCCACAAAATCGCAGAAAACACCGTGCGACGAATTAATCGCCGCTTCCCGAAGCGCTACCAACCCCGCGAAGAACGCGGGCAGGTCCAACGGATCAATACGATCAACTCGCTCGACATGACCTCCGGCTCATGGCTCATCCTCGCCCAAGCCGGTTATCACCTGAATCCCGTCGCCGCCGACCTGAAATCAAACGGCTACTTGTTCAACTACCGCGGACATCGGAGCATCGGCGAGAAACTGTCAGACGCCGTCAACGGCTGGGAACAACTGCGCAAAGGTCGCGAAGTCACAGGCGACGTTGCCAAGAAAATCTATGGGTTCATGTCCCTCGGCACACGGATCCATCGCGGATACAAAAAGCTCCCGGGCGTGGACGACTCCGACCTTCTGTCCATGCAACAGCTCGTGGATCACCACGGATTGCTCGCCACCTCGAACATGATCTGGTCCGAAGCAATGGACAAACTGCCAGAAACAGACCGCGCCTACATCACCGCGCTGCTGAGACGCGGCGAGAAATTCAATGCAGCACCCCGCATCACAGCGTCCACGATCCACGGAGCCAAAGGCGGCGAAGCGGATAACGTCGTATTGTTCACGGACCTGAGCCCTGCAGCAGACAACGAAATGCGGATCAACCCGGACGATATGCACCGGGTATTCTATGTCGGCGCTACCCGGGCCAGACAAACCCTGTACATAGTGGAAGCTGAAGACGTGACGAGGAGCTACGACCTATGAATCGAGAAACCCTGCTGCAGACCGCGCTGCAGACAATCAACGGGCCGCGGCAGCAAGACTACGGTGACGTTAAACAGAGTTTTAATCGCATCGCTTGCGGCTGGGACATGATCGCCAAAGCCGCTATTGCAAGCCACGGTCAAATAACCGCGGCCCACGTGGCGCTGATGATGGATTGGCTGAAAACAAGCCGGTTATTGACCACGATGGATCAGCCGGATTCGTGGGTGGACAAGGCCGGATACATTGCCCTCGGTTCGGAATTGCAGACGGGAGACTTGCATGGGTAAGTTACAACTGGCCATGTTCGCGCCAAAAAGCGAATGGGTTCCACCGCTCGAACTCCCCGACATCACCAACGCCACCAAGATCGCAATCGACGTTGAAACCAAAGACCCCAACCTGAAAACGAACGGCCCGGGCTGGCCAACGGGTGATGGTCACATTGTTGGCTACGCGGTAGCCGTCGATGGCTGGTCCGCCTATCTGCCGATCAAGCACCTCGGTGGCGGCAACCTCGATGAGAAAATAGTCTCGCGGTGGCTGCGAAAGGTCTTCGAGTGCCCCGCCGACAAGATCATGCATAACGCCCAGTATGACCTCGGCTGGATCCGAGCGTCCGGCTTCACCGTCAACGGCAGAGTCATCGATACGATGGTCGTCGCCTCGCTGCTGGACGAGAACCGATTCAGCTACAGCCTCAACGCCCTCGCGTACGACTACCTCAACAAAACCAAATCTGAAAAGGGACTAGTGGAAGCGGCGCGGGAGTTCGGCATCGATCCCAAAGCCGAAATGTGGAAAATGCCCGCCATGTATGTCGGGCCATACGCCGAAGCGGATGCTGAGCTGACCCTCGAACTCTGGAACTACTTCTCCGGCCAACTTTCCAAAGAGGATCTGTGGCCGATCACGAACCTCGAACTGGATCTGCTGCCATGCCTCGTTGATATGACGATGCGCGGTGTTCGCGTCGACCAAGAGCGGGTGGAACGCACGAGGGATGCTCTCCTGAAGCGGGAGAAAGAAGTCCTTCAACAAATAAAGCATATCGTCGGCACCCACGTGGAAATCTGGGCTGCGCAGTCGCTCGCACAAGCCTTCGACAAAATCGGTATCCACTACCCACAAACTGAGAAAGGCGCACCGAGCTTCACCAAATCGTTCCTTTCCGAAAACCAGCATCCGCTGGCGAAGCTCATCGTCCAAGCGCGGAACCTGAATAAAACGTCCGGCACGTTCATCAATAGCATCATGAAATACTGCCACAGTGATGGCCGAATACATGCTCATATCAATCAAATCCGTTCTGATGATGGGGGTACCGTCTCGGGACGTATCTCAATGTCCAATCCAAACCTGCAACAAATCCCGGCCCGCGATCCGGAACTCGGGCCGCTGATCCGATCCCTGTTCCTGCCAGAAGAAAACGAACAGTGGGCAGCCATCGACTTCTCGCAACAAGAACCGCGGATCTTGGTCCACTACGCGCACGTCTTTGGTCAGATGCGTGGCATCCCGCTCGAAGGTGCCGCCGATTTCGTCCGCGCCTACCAAACCGATCCGTCCACCGACTTCCATACGATGGTCGCCGAGATGGCTAACATCCCACGCAAACAAGCAAAGACCATCAACCTCGGCATGATGTACGGCATGGGCGTGAACAAACTCGCCGAGCAGCTCGACATCTCCGTCGAAGAGGCCAAAGGTCTCGTCCGCCAATACCACGACCGCGTCCCTTTTGTGAAAGGTTTGATGAACGGTGTCATGAACCGCCTCAACGAGAAAGCGTCCGGCGGCTCGCTGCGCTCGATCCTCGGACGCAAGTGCCGCTTCGACCTCTGGGAGCCCGACAGCTTTGAGATGAACAAAGCGCTGCCCTACCGTGAAGCCATCGAAACCTATGGTGCCACCACACGGCTCAAGCGCGCCTACTCGTACAAAGGTCTGAACCGCCTGATCCAAGCTTCCGCTGCCGACATGACCAAAAAAGCGATGGTCGATCTGTACAAGAGGGGTCACGTACCCCTCATCCAGATCCACGACGAAATCGCCGTCTCGGTCAAAAGCCTCGAAGAGGCAAACGAAATATCCGAAATCATGACGCGCGCCGTCCCCCTCGATGTCCCGTCAAAATGCGATATCGAAATCGGTCCGTCGTGGGGCGAAGCCAAATAGCAAATTGCGACATGGCATAAAATCCTATACTATCGCATCTGCTATTTGGGAGAAACCCAGTGGATACAACCCGATGGAAAAGCGTGCTACTCCCACGCGAAGTCTATGAAGAGATCCGAGATGTCGCAAAACTCGAAGGCCGTACTATCGGCGGCCAACTGCGCCTCGTCTTCGAGTGGTACAAAGCTCAACGCGTCGAACGCAAAGAACCGCTGCAACCCTAACAGTATGCGATTACATGTTGCTTTTCCCATACGTTCTGGTACAGTTCACCTCGTGGCAGCCATGCCACGCTCCGTTGTTGCTTGCCCCCAGTCCGTTCATTACGGCTGGGGGCTTTTTTTTGGGTGATTTATGGAAAACCAAAAAGTATTCGTTGACGGACTCGTCGCCAAGAAACCACGCGACGCGGCACCCGAATGGGTAAAGGCCAATCTGAGCATCAAGCGCGAAGAACTCGCACAGTGGCTACAAACCCAAACCGATGAATGGATCAACGTCCAGATTTGCGAATCACGTAACGGAAACTGGTACGCGGAGGTAAACACATGGAAACCAAGAACGTAAATTCACCCCCATGGCAAGACGCGGTCGCCACCGTCGAAGCGGTCCTTCACGCGTATGCCAAGCAGCTCGCGCAGCTTTCCAACAGCGAGCCACAAATCAAAATCATCGAAGCCGCGTGGAAAAGAATCCTCGCCGGTTAATCGTTGACATGATCCGATAACGTCCCATATTCTCTCATCCCAACCCTTACCGAGAGCCCTCGTGAAAGACCTCCTCGATATCAACGAAGTCTGTGAACTCACCAACGTCTCCAAACCCACTATCTATCGCCGCGTCAAACTCGGCGAATTCCCACAACCCGAAAAAATAAAGCGCTCCGCCAAGCGCGGTCCGCCCGCTAACCTCTGGCGAAAATCCGATGTCCAAAACTGGATGAAAAAGAACATCAAACCCGTACCCGACGCCCCCGTCGCAACGCCCACCGAGCAGGTAAAACCCAGCGCCGCTCACGGCCCACTGCGCGCCGATACCGTCGTCCCACCCGAAAAACAAAAACCGCGGTTCATGGTCCACGCCGTCCTCGCCGCGATCATCGCAGGCGCTATGCTCCTTTTCTTCCAAACGCAGTAATCGCCTCCGCAGGTGTCAAGTATTCCTTGACACCTGCCTCCCTTTCGCCTTGTTACACCTTCCAGATACCCCTATGATTGAATAAATCAACCGGAGTATCTCATTATGCCCATCGGTGCCGCCCTCAAAGGGAAACTCATCAAAGAGATGAAGACAAAAATGGACGCGCAAAAAACGCGTACCACTTCTTCCGCCACGCCCGTCGCCGCTCGCGCCAGCACGTCGTCCACCCCGAGACCCGTCTCACGGACCACGGCCGTTTCCGCAGCCGCTGCAAGTCCGCAAGCTCGCGCCAAAGCTCGCGCAAACCGGAAAATGTCTCTCGGTAAACTCATGGAAGACGCTCAAAACCGCGTTTTCAAGAAAAAACCCGAAGAATCCGTCGGCATGAAAAAAGGCGGTGCCGTCAAACCCGCCAAGAAAACCACCGCCGCCGCGCCCGCCAAAAAGGCCCCGGCTAAAAAAGCACCCGTCGCGCCAGCCAAGAAAAGCGCCAAGGCAAAAGCACCCGCCACCCGCAAATACAACATGGGTGGACCCGTCACCCCAACACCCGTTTCGTCCAGCAAACCACGGCCCGCGGCTCCTCCCGCACCCGGAGCACCCGGTGCCGCACCGACGCCCATGCCCTCCCGACAGATCGCCGCTACGGGGCCGATCAATGCACGAACCCCCGTCCCGCCCAGTCCCGCCAATATGGCCGGTCTCGCCAATGCTCAAAACAACGCGGTAACCAATGCACGGACCCCGGTTCCCCCCTCCGGCGGAATCCAACAAACGCCCATGAACCAACAAATGCTCGCAAACTTCAACGCCATCGCCGCGCGCGGAGCTAATCCGCAAATCTCCCCCGCAGACCAAGCGCGGTTCGCCCAAATCTCACGCATGCAACAAATGCAAAGACAGGCGCAACAGGGACAGCCCGGACAACTCGGAGGGCCTAGCACCCCAGCACCCAGCAACGCCCCCATGTCACAAAGCGATTCCCGCGCCCGCCTCGCCGCAATGGCTCGCGCTGCCGCCGCACGAAAGAGTCGCTAACCCAACCCCAACCCCCCTACAGACCCCACAGACGCCCCGGTATCCCCGGGGCGTCTCGTTTTTATCTGCAACGACCAGCCAGATACTCAAACAAAAACAACAGCTTATCCAAAAGCGGCTGACCTGACTTTGTCAACAGACCCCGCACTACCTCTGCAAACAGGCCGCAACGGTCACGGAGCACGGCTCAAAGATGGGGGAGACGGGGGCAGTGCAAAGGTCGCGGTACACGGGGGGCAGTACACGGCTCACGGTGCTCTTTGTATATATATAGCTAGCCAGAAGAAAAAATAAAAAACCTCGAAAATGCCCGTAACCGCCGTAACCGCGTAACTTCGGCGAAAAAAGCCTTTATATATATAGACTTACTGAGTACACAAAGTCATTTTCAAAAGTGTAACGAAACCAGAGTTCATGTAACTCCCAGAGGGCGGAAGTGCGTTAAGGGGGGTGCTGGACATTTTTTTTTTTTTGCTCTGGCTAGCTATATATATAGGGGACGCATTTTTCGTGGCAAACTATCGAAAACTCACTAGGATTTAGAGGTATGGCGCAGAGCAGGTCCAAAACCATCCCTGTCCCGGTCGTAAGGAAGCGGGGAAAGCCGAAATCGACGGTCAACTCACCCCTGACCCGGAAGCAGGAACTGTTTGTGCGGGAACTGGTTTCAAAGGACGGGCAGATCACCCTTCGCGAGGCAGCGATCAACGCAGGCTATTCGGTCAGCAGCGCCCATACGCGCGCCTATGAGATGACCAACCCGCATATCTGTCCCCACGTAGTCGCTGCTATCCAAGCGTACCGCTCAGAGCTGGACCTTAAGTATGGCGTGACCTACCAGCGGCACTTGCGTGATCTGCAGCTTATCCGTGATCTTGCTCTGCAGAACGGGGCCTATTCTGCCGCCGTGCAGGCAGAGTATCGGCGCGGTCAGGCGCATGGCGACATCTATGTCAGTAAGAGCGAGATCCGCCACGGCAGCATTGACTCGATGAGCAAAGACGAAGTCCTACGAGCCCTTGAGGAGCTGAAGCAGAACTATGCCCCGATCACAATCGACATTACTCCCGACAGTGCGCGAAATGCCCAAAACCGCGGAAACGCGCGAGAGCGGCTTGTGGCAAAAGATGAAGAGCGCGATAGCGAAGAGCCCGCGGAAATTGTCAGCGACGAGGGTCGAGACGTGGGCTATGCCGGGGATCCCGGACGTTTTGATTTGTGATGAGCAGGGGCGGTTTCACTTTGTCGAGCTGAAGTCTACGGGCGGCAACGCCGTCGATCTGCGCCCGCATCAGGTTGCTTTTATGTCGAGGCACGCGCATGCCAGCGTCTGGATACTCGTTCGCAAAGTCCGCACCGAGACTCTCCCGCAGCGAATCTATTTGTATCGCGCGGAATCTGCGATGGATCTGAAGCTTCACGGGTTGAAAGTACCGCCCGTGTTTTTTTTCGAGGGCGACCCGCCGTGGGAAGAACTGTTCGGGTTGATTGCTCCCATATGATCGCATATCCTCCGCGAGGTCGGGGCGACCCGACGCAACATCAACGGAGGAGTGGCAATGGCCAAATACAGGGATGCGCTGCAGTGGATGCTCGATCACCCGGAGGAAGATCCGGAAAGGCATCAGGAACGACTCAGGATGGTCGCTGCGCTGTTTAGTAAGCGGCTCGATAGGGTAGTGGAGGATCTGCGCTTCCAAGGCGTCCGAGCCTTCTACGCGGCGGTAACGGAAGAGCCTGTCAGGAGGGGGTGATCGATGTTTTTTCTATTCCGATGGATTGCGATGCTGCTTCATGGCCCCGATGCTGTCCGCGACTTTGAAGAGAAGGCGAGGCAGCCCAAGCCGATGCGGCGAGGGCAAACCCGGGCGCTGCGAAAGGCGCGCCGTTGACTTCGAGACCCCGCTTCGGCGGGGTTTTTTTTCGCCCTTAATTTTTCAGAAAGTAGTCTTGCGCGGTATGCGATCATATGCGACGATCTCTCTCGCTGGATTCCCCAGCGCAACCCGGAGATCGAAAAAATGGCATATCTCACGAACGCAATCGCCCACGGGATCAGCTCGGCGGTTAATGGCGCGGTCACGAGCCAGTGGTCGTCACGCCCGGACGATCAAAAATTCCTCACCCTCGATGAGCTGGTGGATTACAAGCGCGCCGATGCCGAGCGCATGCGGTCGGACCTCATCGATACCCACAAGCTGCGGGTCGTGGTCGATCAGAACGACGATCCGCGTTATGGCGACCTGCTGCTGGAGTTCCGCGATGTCCACGGCCGCGAGCGGACGCACGTCCCAACCAACTGGAGCTTCGGACAGCTTTCGAGCTTGGCCGGTGCGCCTGCCGGGTACCTCAAAGACCTCCCGCCGTCACTCGCCGCGGATTGCGTCCACTGGGGCCTGCACTTCAACCGCAGCCGCGAGCTGATCAAGCTTTATTCGGAGGAGGGCGAGCGCGGTCAGATCCGGGCAGCGACCGGCCCGGACTACGGGCGCATCTATGACTGGCAGATACTGGCCCCGATCAAGCGGCTGGTGGACGAGACCGGCGGCCGGTGGAAGGTGCCGGGCATGATGACAGGGAATCGAAACGGGCTGGCGGTGTACGATCCGGACGTGCCGGTCACGCTCGACACGACGACCCTTTACGCGAGCGACCGTGACGTTTTCGTTTTCCTCGTGGACGACCGCAACCCGATTTCCATCGGGACGCTTCCCAACGGCGAACCCGATCTCATGTTCAGGGGGTTCTACGCGTGGAACAGCGAGACCGGATCCAAAACGGCGGGCGTTGCCGCGATGTACATCCGCGGCGTATGCCGCAACCGCAATTTGTGGGGTGTCGAGAATTTTCACGAGGTCAAAATCCGCCACACGAAATTCGCCCCCGAGCGCTTTGCCGCCGAGGTCCGCCCGGCCCTCGCGAGCTTTGCGAACAATTCGACGGCGCGCTTTATCGAGGGCGTGACGGCGGCCAAGGCGGCCATTGTCGCGACGGACGACGACGCGCGGCTGGAATTCCTCACGCGGCGGGTCGGCCTTTCCGCCCGCATGGCCAAGGCCGCGGCGGCGCGCCACGTGCAGGAGGAGGGCCAGCCCATGCGGTCCGTGTGGGATGCGGCGCAGGCGATCACCGCGCTTGCGCGGGACATCCCTCACCAAGATGCTCGGGTTGAACTGGAGCGCAAGGCGGGCGCGCTGCTGGATAAGGTCGCGGCCTGATTCTGGATCGCACGTCGGGGCGCGCCTTCGGGCGCGCCTTGATTCCTATTTCAAAATCGTGCAGATTCGCACGGACCCACACAACCGAGGGGCTCACCATGCTGATACACAAATCACGCCGGTATATCTTACGCCGCGAGGCGCTGCTCGACGTGCTCGCGTCGGTCGCGCTTGTCTCGCTTTTTTCGGCGTTGGTCGGGATGTTCGTTTACGCGGTCGACCGGTCAATTGCCGAGCGCGAGTGGCAAAGCCGGTGCTGGGCTCGTGAATATCTGGACGGAGTCGAGCTGGATTGTCGCGACGATGAAATCGAGGAGATGTTGAGATGACCCGCAGAGACCTAATGGAACTTTTCGCGGAGGAAGAGGAGCGACTGTTGGCTGCAGCGCGCTTAGAAATGGCCCAGGAATCGCAGCGCGTTCTGTCGGACGATGCGGACGATGCGGACGATGCGGACGATGCGGACGATGCGGACGATGCGGACGATGCGGACGATGCGGACGATGCGGACGACGA
>Ga0129333_10002927_pt1 | contig 16005 bp, 16 predicted proteins | sample CPB6_08_DNA_FD_94474 | JGI IMG/M metagenome (GOLD analysis project Ga0129333, IMG submission 94474) | Freshwater to marine salinity gradient microbial communities from Chesapeake Bay, USA - CPBay_Sum_0.6_0.8_DNA | ecosystem: Environmental > Aquatic > Marine > Coastal | place: USA: Chesapeake...
GGCATCCTGGCCACCGACGAGGCCCGGGTGCGCCACTGGGTGCAGGCGGGTGTGCGCTTTGTGGGTGTCGGTCTGGATGCGGTGCTGCTGGCCAATGCAGCGCGCACGCTGCTGGCCAGGTACAAGCCAGGTCAAGGGGCTGCATGAAACGCTCTCCCCTGAGTCGCAGCGCCTTTCTCACCCTGTTGTTGGTTGCCAGCATGATGGGCGGCAACCATGTGGCTGCGCGGCTGGCCTTCAATCATGGGGTGGATGTGGCCACCGCAGTGGCCGCCCGAAGCAGCATCACCACGATGGTGGTGATCCTGTTGTTGCTGTGGCAAGGCGTCTCCCTCAGGATCGAGTCGCGTCATATCCGGCCCCTGCTGCTGATCGGTGCATTGATCTCGGTGCAGAGCCTGACGCTGTATTCATCGGTGGCGCGGTTGCCGGTGGCGCTGGCGCTACTGGCCTTCAATACCTACCCCTTGTGGGCTGCATTCTGGGATTGGTTGTTGTACCGGCGCACCCCTGAGCGTGCTGTTCTTTTGGCCATGCCGATACTGCTGCTTGGATTGTCCTTGGCGCTGGATGTCCTGGGCGCCGCTTCAGGCTTGGGTGCTGCCGGCCAGTGGGGACGGATCGGGGCGGGCGTGGCCTTTGCGTTGACTGCCGCGTCCACCTTTGCCCTGGCCCTGGTGATCACCCAGCACCGGGCCGCGGAGGTGGATGGCAGGGTACGAACAGTCACCACCCTGGGCATGGTCGGGGTGATGGCTATGCTAGTCGTCACCTTGCAAGGCGGGCCGCATTTGCCGCAGTCCATACCGGGATGGTGGGGCCTGGCGCTGCTCACATTTTTGTACGGTACCGCCTTCACCATCATGTTCACTGTACTGCCCAAGCTGGGCGTGGTGGGCGGCTCACCCATCATGAATGTGGAGCCGATTGTTGCCCTGGTGCTGGCCTGGATCGTGCTGGACCAAAGCATCGCGGCAACGCAGGTTGTCGGCGGCCTGATGGTGGTGGGCACCGTGATGGCACTGGGTTTGCGACGCTAGCCATGAGCCTGGAGGTCATGCTGGTAGTGCTGTTTTCAGCCCTGCTGCATGTGGGCTGGAATGTGCTGGTGCGCACCTCGGGTGACAAAGTTTTCAGCACACTGGCCGTGGTCCTGGGCGCTGGGCTGCTGGCGCTGCCCCTGCTCGCCGCGCTGCCCTTGCCGGCCATTGACAGCCAGCCGTATGTGCTGGCTTCGGGCGTGCTGCACCTGGTTTACTTTTCTCTGGTGGCCCTGTCCTATCGCCACGCCGAGCTGAGCGTGGCCTACCCCATCATGCGCGGTGCCGCCCCGGCGCTGGCGGCCATCGCGGCCCTGCTGTTCCTGGGCGAAACCACAACCACGCTCGGCTGGCTGGGCGTGGCGCTGATCAGCCTGGGCGCACTGAGCCTGGCCGTGGCCGCCTGGCGCATCAGCCCCATGCATGCGGGCGGGCTGGTGTTTGCACTGGGCAACGCAGGCGTGATTGCTGCCTATACCGTGGTTGACGGCCAGGGCGCCCGACTCTCGGGCAACGCCCTGAGCTATACCGGGTGGACCTTCGTCCTCACCGCCATCTTGCTGCTGCTGACAACCCGGCTGATGCGTGGCCAGCAACTCTGGGGGGCGCTGCGGCCGATGTGGCGCACTGCGGTGCTGGGTGGTGCGGGCACGCTGGGCGCCTACTCCATGGTGTTGTGGGCCATGGGCCATGCGCCGATTGCTGCGGTGGCCGCCTTGCGCGAGAGCTCGATCGTCTTTGCCGCCATCATCGGCGTGGTGTTTTTACGCGAGCGTCTTGGGCATGCGCGGCTGGCGGCCATTGCCATGGTCTGCGTCGGGGCGGTCTGCATCAAGCTGTCCTGAGGCCTGACCGGCAGCGGCGAAGCCCCGCTACACTGGGGCCCGTTGCCAAATTTTGACCTTCGCCTGGACATGAAAAAAGCCCCCGCCTACGTGCCCCAGATCCGCCTGTTCCAGCAATGGCTGCGCCAGCATCGTGGCCTGGACTTCAAGCGCTATGACGATCTCTGGCGCTGGTCGGTGTCCGACCTGGATGCTTTCTGGCAAAGCATCTGGGATTGCTTTGGCATCTATTCGCCCACTGCGCACACGGCCGCCCTGGCAGACAACCGCATGCCGGGGGCTCGCTGGTTTCCAGGCGCGCAGGTCAACTATGCACAACAGGTCTTTCGCCATGTGCCCGCAGCCCATGCGGCTGGCGTGCCGGCGGTCATCAGCCACAATGAAAAGAGCCTGGCTGCAGGACAACGGGCTAAGGAGCTGAGCTGGCCCGAGTTACAAGGACAGGCGGCCGCCCTGGCCCTTCATCTGCGTGCCCAGGGCGTGCGCAAAGGGGACCGGGTGGTGGCCTACCTGCCCAATATTCCTCAGGCCATGGTGGCTTTTCTGGCCACTGCCAGCATCGGCGCGGTGTGGAGCATTTGCGCACCCGACATGGGTACGGCCGCAGTGCTCGACCGCTTCAAGCAGATTGAGCCCCGGGTCCTGATTGCCTGCGATGGGGTGACCTATGCGGGGCGCGACACCGACCGGCGCGAGGTAGTGGCAGAAATCTGTGCCGCCCTGCCCACCCTGCACCACCTGGTGCTGCTGAGCAATCTGGGACTGCCCGCCTTCCAGGTGCGAGAGGGCATCTCACAGGCTGGCTTCGAGCAGGCCGCCGCACGCGAGGACGAGGCCACGCGCAGCTTCAAGCCCGAGATGCTGCCTTTTGATCACCCCCTGTGGGTGGTTTATTCCAGCGGCACCACCGGATTGCCCAAACCCATCGTGCACGGGCATGGCGGCATTCTGGTCTACGCCATGGCCCTGTCGCTCAACAGTGATATCGGCTGCAGCTACGGCCCCAATGCCTGGGGCGAGCGCTACCACTGGTACAGCTCCACCGGCTGGATCATGTGGAATATCCAGATGAGCGGCTTGCTCACCGGCACTACCCTGTGCATTTTTGATGGCAGCCCCGGCGGCGCCACCGTGGATGCGGCCGGCAACAAAAAGGCGCCCGACTGGAGCACCTTGTGGCGCTTCTGCGCCGATGTAGGCGCCACCTTTTTTGGTGCCAGCGCCGCCTTCTTCTCCAACTGCATGAAGACCGAAGTCGACATCACCCGCTGCGGCCCGTTGGGCCAGGTGCGTGCGCTGGGCTCCACCGGCTCGCCCCTGAGCGAAGATGTGCAGCGTTGGGCCAATACGCAAATGCGCCGCTTGCGACCAGCCACTGCGGAAGAGAAAAAATATCACGGCGGCGGTATCTGGTGGTGCAACTTTTCAGGTGGTACCGACTTTGCCGGTGCCTTTGTCGGCAGCTACCGGGAGTTGCCGCTGGTGGCCGGCGAAATGCAATGCCGCCTGCTTGGATGCGCCATCGAATCCTGGAGTGAGCAGGGTGAGCCTGTGACTGATGCGGTAGGCGAGCTGGTCTGTACCCAGCCGATTCCCAGCATGCCGCTGTACTTCTGGAACGACAAGGACAACGCCCGTTACCTCTCCAGTTACTTTGACATGTACCCCGCCGGCCATGGGCGCAAGCCTGGCGGTGGCGATGGTCCGGCCGCCATGGGACCGGTGTGGCGCCATGGCGACTGGCTCAAGATCACCGCGCGGGGCAGTTGCGTGATCTATGGCCGCAGCGACGCCACCATCAATCGGCATGGCCTGCGCATGGGCACCAGCGAGCTCTACAGCGCAGTGGAGGCACTGCCCGAGGTGCTCGACTCCATGGTGGTCGATCTGGAATACCTGGGGCGCGAGAGCTACATGCCCCTGTTTGTGGTGTTGCGCGAAGGCATCGCGCTGGACGACGCACTCAAGTCGCGCATCAGCAGCGCGATCAAGACCGCGCTCTCGCCGCGCTTTGTGCCCAATGAAATCCTGCAGGTGACCGAGATTCCGCGCACCTTGAGCGGCAAGAAGCAGGAGCTGCCGATCAAGAAGCTGCTCTTGGGCCAGCCGATCGAAAAGGTGGTCAACAAGGACGCCATGGCCAATCCGGGCTGCCTGGCCTGGTATGTGGGCTTTGCCGCCCGGCATGCAGCACGGCAGAGCACCAGGGCTTAGTTCGCAAGCCGTGGATGGTGGTGGTTGGAGAAGATTTCTCGCCCCACCTACTCCAATTCGATGCCCCGCCTGGCAATCACCTTGCGCAGGCTGTCGATGTCGCGCTCCACCCGCGCCTGAAATTCTGCTGGCGTGCTGGCACGCGGGCTGCCACCCAGATTCACCAGCCTTTGCCTGATTTCAGGCTGCTCCAGCACCACGCGCAGCGCAGCATTCAACTTGTCCAGGATGGCCGCTGGCGTGCTCGCCGGCGCAGCAATGCCCAGCCAGGATTCAAATACCACGGCCGGCAAGACATCCGCCACCGCGGGCACGCCCGCCAGCGAGCTGCCGCCCGCCGGTGCGGTCACCGCCAAGGCGCGCACCCGCTGGTCGCGCAGCAGGGCCGCGGTCAGGGTCATGGTGTCGACCATCACATCGACACGCCCGGCCAGCAACTCGGTCATGGGCCCGGTGCCGCCACGAAAAGGCACATGCACCATATTGACCCCAGCCTCGCTCACAATCCACTCGCCAATCAGGTGCGGTGCCGTGCCAACCCCGGAGGAAGAAAACGAGTACTTGCCCGGCTCCGCCTTGGCACGCTGGAGCATGTCGGCAAAAGATTTGATCGGTGAGCCCGGTGCCACCGACAACGCCAAGGGGTAGGTGGTGACGGTGGAAATCCAGGCAAAGTCTTTCACCGGGTGGAACGGCAGGCTTTTCTTCATTGCTGCACCGCTGGAATGCCCGCTGGGCAACAGGATCAGTGTGTAGCCATCGGGGGCCGACTTGGTCAGCATCTCGGCCGCGATATTGCCGCCAGCGCCGGGCTTGTTGTCCACCACCACGTTCTGGCCCAGCCGCTCACCCAGTGGCTGCGCCACCAGGCGTGCCACGATGTCGGAGCCACCTCCAGGCGGGAAACCAAGAAGCAGGCGGATTGGCTTGCGCGGGTAATCGCTCTCGGACGCGGTCGTCTGCGCGTTGGCCGCCACACCGGTCAGAGCTATCACGGCCATCAGCACGATCCGGCATAAGGCATTGAACTGGGGGTGCATTACTGCTCCTTGAATTGGTTCCTGGGTCACATCGTAGTTGAACAGCTAATCATGGCACTGCGGAGTCTGAACAACATTTGTCGCGGCCTCCAAGGCGCCAGTTAACTCACCTGGGTAGGATCATGTTGAACTACCTTCCCGGGTTAAACCCATGCGTTGCGCCATCTCAGCCTGCCACTGCTCACGCGCTTGAAAACGGGGGCGCTGGCAGGCGATGGCGCGCGCCTGTTCCAGCAGCGCCTGGTCGCTTTGCTGCAAATCCACCGGCTCGCGCAAGGGCTGCTCGCAATACCAGGGTGTGTCCATGAAGATCTCGATGCGGTTGCCCTCCGGGTCGCGCAGGTAGATCGAGATCGCATTGCCGTGCGTCACGGTCTGGATGTCGCTGGCGCCGCCCTCGGCCTGGGCCCGTGCCAGTACCAGACGCAGGGTCGCCAGATCGGGCACACGAAAAGAAATCTGGTTGATGGTGTTGAAGCCCGTCTGCGGCGGTCGACCAGCTGCCAGCACCAGCTGATGGTGCTCGGCAGGATCGCGACTGAGAAACACCAGGCCCACCGAGCCCAGATCGCCGCCATCGGTCTGGGTCATGCACAGCACTTCCTGATAAAAGCGCGCCATGCGCGCCAAATCGCGCACAAAAAACCCCATGTGGCTGAAAGAGAGCGAAGCGCCTGGTTTTAGCCTTGGCAAAGGCTCTGTCATGTGGCCTCCAATGCCAGCCCGTTGTTCGCGACAGGCTGGAGATGACTTAGGACTCGCATCTTACTGTGCGGCCCTGCGGCGAGGCTGTCGGTCTATTCAAACCTTCGCAGCATGGCGCCCGGGATTGGCCATTGGGCAACACGCTTTCAGGGCAAGGGTACCATTGCGATATTGATATTGAAGCTTGATTTTGGAGATTACCCATGGCCAAGGCCGCCTTTCAGTGGAACGACCCCTTTTTGCTTGACCTACAACTGACCGAGGATGAGCGCATGGTGCGCGATGCCGCCGCCGCCTATTGCCAGGACAAGCTGGCCAGCCGGGTGCTGGAAGCTTTTCGCCACGAAAAGACCGAGCCGGCGATCTTTCGCGAGATGGGTGAGCTCGGCTTGCTCGGCCCCACCATTCCCGAGCAATACGGCGGCCCCGGCTTGAACTATGTGGCCTATGGCCTGATTGCCCGTGAAGTGGAGCGCGTCGATTCAGGCTACCGCTCCATGATGAGCGTGCAGTCTTCCCTGGTGATGGTGCCGATCTTTGAGTTTGGCTCTGAGGCGCAAAAACAGAAATACCTGCCCAAACTGGCCACTGGCGAATGGATTGGTTGCTTTGGCCTGACCGAGCCCGACCATGGCTCCGACCCCAACTCCATGGTCACCCGCGCGGTCAAGACCGCCGGCGGCTACCGGCTCAAAGGCAGCAAGATGTGGATCTCCAACAGCCCGATCGCCGATGTCTTTGTGGTCTGGGCTAAAGAGGTGAGCGAGAGCGGCCAGGTGGGGCCGATCCGCGGCTTTGTGCTGGAAAAAGGCATGAAAGGCCTGTCTGCGCCGGCGGTGCACGGCAAGGTCGGGCTGCGCGCCTCGATCACCGGAGAGATCGTCATGGACGATGTGTTCTGCCCGGAAGAAAACGCCTTCCCCGAAGTGCAGGGTCTCAAGGGTCCGTTCACCTGCCTCAACTCGGCGCGCTACGGTATTGCCTGGGGCGCGCTGGGCGCAGCGGAAGATTGCTGGTTTCGCGCGCGTCAGTATGTGCTCGATCGCCAGCAGTTTGGTCGCCCGCTGGCAGCCAACCAGCTGATCCAGAAAAAACTGGCCGACATGCAGACCGAGGTCAGCTTGGGTCTGCAGGGCTGCCTACGCCTGGGGCGCATGAAAGACGAGGGCACCGCGGCAGTGGAGATCACCTCCATCCTCAAGCGCAACTCCTGCGGCAAGGCACTGGACATTGCCCGGCTGGCGCGCGACATGATGGGCGGCAACGGCATCTCGGACGAGTTTGGTGTGGCGCGTCACCTGGTCAATCTGGAGGTGGTCAACACCTACGAGGGCACCCACGACATCCATGCCCTGATCCTGGGTCGGGCGCAGACCGGCATTGCCGCTTTCGCCAACTAATCACGCCAACTGGGATCGCAACAATGAGCCCGCCCGCCGCCCTGCCGCACCTGAAGGTGCTTGACCTCTCGCGTGTGCTTGCCGGGCCCTGGTGCACCCAGATCCTGGCTGATCTAGGCGCTGATGTGGTCAAGATCGAGCGGCCGCTCAGTGGCGATGACACCCGCCACTGGGGCCCGCCCTTTTTGCAGGATGCCCAAGGCCAGGACACCACGCACGCCAGCTACTTCACCTGCACCAACCGCAACAAGCGCTCCATGACGCTGGACATTGCCAAGCCCGAGGGCCAGGCCATCATCCGGCAGATGGCCGCACAAAGCGATGTGCTGGTGGAGAACTTCAAGGTGGGAGGTCTGGCGCACTACGGACTTGACTATGCCAGCCTGAAAGACATCAACCCGCGCTTGATCTACTGCTCGATCACTGGCTTTGGCCAGGACGGTCCTTATGCCGAGCGGGCCGGCTACGACCTGATGGTGCAGGCCATGAGCGGCATGATGAGCATCACCGGGCGCAGCGACGAAGAGCCTGGCGGTGGCCCGCAGCGGGTGGGGGTGGCGCTGACCGACATCTTCACCGGGGTCTATGCCGCCACGGCCATCCTGGCTGCTGTCGAGGTGCGGCACCGCACCGGCACCGGCCAGCATATCGACATGGCCCTGCTCGATGTCGGCATGGCTATTCTGGCCAACCAGGCCAGCGGATTTCTCAATACCGGCGCAGTGCCGCAGCGCCAGGGCAACAGCCACCCCAGCCTGGTGCCCTACCAGGACATGCCCACCCAGGATGGCGCCATGCTGCTGGCCATTGGCAACGACGGTCAGTTCGCGCGCTTTTGCGATGCGGCAGGCTGCCCAGAGCTGGCGCGCGATGAACGCTATGCCACCAACACGCAACGGGTCATGCACCGCGCCGAGCTGGTGCCACAACTCCATCGGGTAACACGCCAGCGCAGCACCGCCGAGTGGATTGCCCTGCTGGAAGACAAGGCGGTGCCGTGCGGCCCGATCAATGACATTGGCCAGGCGTTCAATGACGCCCAAGTCAAGGCCCGCGCCCTCTTGCTGGAACAGGCCTGTTCGCCGGCGGCTGTGGCCAGCACTGGCGTGCCCTCGATACGCGGTGTGGCTAGCCCCCTGCGGCTGCAAGCCACCCCGCCAGTGATGCGCAGCGCCCCCCCGGCCCTGGGCGAGCACACCGATGAGGTGTTGGCTCAGCTTGGCTTGCCCGTCGAGCAAATTGCTGCCCTGCGCCAAGCCGGAATTATTTGAGACTAAGCCCCCATTCCTAGCAGGCGCCAGATGACGCGCCATCGACCTGCGCAGCGATGTCCCTGAGTTTCCTGGCCTCGTCCTTGCCTCGATCAAATTCAGCGCGCCGCCGGACAATTTCCTCAGGGGTGAGCCTCTCAATATTGCTGTAGTCGAGTTTCCATGTTGAATCAGCACGCCAGCGCAAGGGCGACTGCACGGTGGTGCGCGCGGCAGTGGCCGACTCCAGCAGCTGCAGGGCCAACGCCAAGCTGAGATCCTGCGAAGCCAGATCGCCGGGGCGACCGGCTGCGTTGCCGAGGGGAAAGTCGGTGAACAGCAGGCGCGGCACGCCCACATATTCCACTATGTCCTTGGCACAGCCCATGATGACTGTGGCGATCCCATGTTGCTCAAGCCAGCGCGCGGCCAGGCTGACCGACTGATGGCAGACCGGACAGTTGGGCACCAGGATGGCCGCCTCTACGCCGTCGGCTTGGCAGCGGCTCAGCAGCTCGGGCGCGTCCACCTCCAGCGTGGTTCGCTGGCTACGGTTGGTGGGCAGGCCATGGAAATGGGGCGCCAGTGCACCAATGCGCCCGCTGGACTGGGCGCGCCGCAAGGCAGCCAGGGGGAAGTAGGCCGCCAAGTCATTCGCATACGTGTGCTGCCGGTCAATCGCGACATGCGCGATCCGCAGATCCGGGTCTTGCGCGCAATCTCCCGAATACACCTGGTAGAACTTGGCCGCAGCGTTGTAGGGGGCGCCGGGCCCCTGGTCGCCCTTGTCAGCCTGGTAGGGTGCGGCCGTGGTGATCAGCGCAACACGGCACTGCGCCAAGGGTTGACGCAGGCGATGAAATGGCACGCGGTCAAAGTGCGCCCATTCGTAAGGGGCGCCGTAGCCCAGGCCCTGGTAATAGTCTCGAATACGCTGCAGGTAAGGGATTGGCGCGTCCTGGTCTGAACCAGGGTCTGCGTGTGCCGGGCTATTGGTCTTCATGACATGGTGGGCATGCTTTACGGTGGGCCTGCGGTGGTTTGTGTTCAGGCGGTGCGCCGCCGGTTCACCAGAACAATGCCCAACGCCACCCCAAGCAGCGCCAACAGCAGCCCGGGGGTGAGTGCCTCGCCCAGCCACCAAGTGCCAAAGAGCAGGGCAAACATGGGCGTGAGGAAAGCGAAGACAGAAATTTTTGTGGCCGGATAGCGGCCCAGCATCCACATCCAGACCAGGTAGCTGGCAAAGGCGCCGACTGCCGTCTGCAAAAAAAGCGAGCCCGCTGAAAACGCATCCACCTTCCAGCGCCAGCTCTCACCCAGGTGCAAGGACAAAAGTGGCAATACCAACGCACTCACCGCCACCTGGTAGAACAGCAGCTTGCTGGCCGACACTTGCGCCAGCCGGGTAGCGCGGATGGTCACTGTGGTCAGCCCCCAGAACATGCCTCCCGCGATGGCCAGCAAGTCGCCCAGCCATGCGTTTTCTTTTTCTGGCGCCACAAACCCTTCACGCAAGGCAAACACCACCGAGGCGAACGCCAGCAGCAAGCCCAGCCATTGGATCGGGTTGAGCCGCTCGGATCGGACAAAGAAGGGAACCACCAGCGCCACCCAGAATGGCGCTGTGTAGAGAAACACCGTCAGCCGCGATGCCGTGGTGAATTGCAACCCGCTGTAGAGGCAGGCAAATTCACCCGCAAACAGGCCGCCTGCCAGCAAACCGGCGGCCAACGTGCCGTCTTTGTCAAACAGTTTCTCGCCGCGCGCCAGACTCCAAAGCCAGAGCAGAACAGTGGCGCCGGCAAAGCGCAGGGCCGCCTGAAAAACCGGGGCGATGCTGGGCAGGGTGGCTTTGATCAGGACCTGCTGAAATCCCCAAAAAATGCAGCACGCCAGCAAGAGGCTCATCGCCAAGCCATCCAGATGCTCTTTGCGCTGGCTCATGCCACCCTGAAAAGACTGATTTCGACACGGTCCGGGTAACGTGCGCCGGTTCCGATAAAGATGCTCTCTGTCAACCACGACAGAGACGGACAAGACACCTCAAATGTTGGCACACAACGGAAATAAATCGCTGACGGGTCCACCGGCTCACCCCTGACCAATCGCGCGATGTCTTGCGCGCTCCCACGCCGCACGGCACGGTTTTGCACATAAAGATGCTCGCCAGCAAGGCCCTCCGAATCCAGCGCGATGATGTAGCGCGCATCCAGATCTGCGGCCGTGTCAGAGACGATCAGTTGGAAATCAGCGCCGCCCGGCAAGACACGACCCTGCAGTCTTGGCCCTCGGAGGGTGCCGCCGGTAATGGGAATGATGCGTCTTCGGCCACGGCTGTTCAAGCCAGCGGTATTGCCCGCCTCCACCGGCGAGCCTACGGTGACACTCAGGTCAGCAATATGTTCAAGCGCTGGGGGCGTCAGAGCCGGCCTATTAGGAGCCGGCCTATTAGTCTTGTTCATGCTGCGTTTATACGCCAGGGCGCTTAACCCTGTTGGGGTGCCCGCTGGTTTTTTGTCATCGCAGCGCAACAATGCCCGCGCTCTGCTAGCCCCGGTTCCGACGATGGTCTCCAGGCGGGACACCGCTCATGAGTGCTTAATTTGTCGCGTGGATTCCAAATATTGCCGCATAGATCCAAGTTTGTCGGCGGGCCACGGAAAATAGCGCCTTCCCGGCCCGCCCTGCGGCCTGGGTAGAAGCCCTATGGAAATATTGGGCACCTTGGGCTAGAGTGGTTAGAAGTCTTTTCCCACTTTTAAGGTAGCCCCACTTGAACGAGCCCAAGATCGACATTTACAACCATGTCATGCCGACTGCGTACATGGAACTGGTCAAACAGCACGGCAAGGAGCCCGGCATGGTCAAGCGCATGAGCAATCTGCGCCTGCTCTGGGATATGGAGGCACGCGTCAAGATGCTGCAAGCCTGGCCCGAAGTGCAACAGGTGATTTCGCTGGCCGTGCCCTCGCCCGATATGCTGGGTGGGCCCAATGAGTCGCCATCCTACGCGCGGGTGGCCAACGAGGGCATGGCTGAGATTTGCCGGCGCTGGCCTGATCAATTCCCCACCTTCGTGGCTTCGCTGCCCATGAACAACCCAAGCGCCGCCTTGGCCGAAATGGATTTTGCGATCGAGCAGCTTGGCGCCTGTGGTGTGCAGATTCTGACCAGTGTGAATGGCCACGCCCTGGACGATCCCGAACTGTTTGCCATCTTCGAGCGCATCACCAACCACCACCAAAAAGCGGTGTGGATGCACCCCACCCGCGGCGCCACCCGCGCCGACTACCCGGGTGAGGACAAGTCCAAGTACGAAATCTGGCAGGTGCTGGGCTGGCCGGTGGAAACCAGTGTGGCCATGGCGCGTATGGTGTTTTCGGGGCTGCTTGAGCGTCTGCCCAATCTGCGGCTGATCACCCACCACTGTGGCGGCATGTTGCCCTATTTCTCGGGTCGCGCGGAAACCTTGTGGGCGCAACTGGGCAGTCGTAGCGTGGATGGCGCCGAGGCCGAGGTGCTCAAGCGCTTAACAAAACCGCCGATCGAGTATTTCAAGATGTTTTATGGCGACACCGTGCTGGGCGGCTCGGCCTCGGCGCTTCGCTGCGGGCTGGATTTTTTCGGTCCCGGCAAGGTGGTGTTTGCCAGTGACTGCCCCTTCGATCCGGAGGAAGGGCCAATGTTCATCCGAGAGGGTATCCGCTCCATCGAAGACCTGAAGCTGGACAAGGAAGATGCGCGCAAGATTTATTTTGGCAATGCCTATCAGCTGCTCGGTCTGCACCACCACTCAACCAGGGAGACATCATGAAAACTACCGCTCAATATTTGTTGAATCGTCGACAAGTGATCTCACGCGCTGCCGTCATGGCCAGCGCTGCGATCGTCAGCCCTTGGGCGCTGGCGCAGGATAAATATCCAAGTCGCACTATTAGCCTGATTGCGCCATGGCCAGCTGGAGGTAGCAGCGATGTGGTGATGCGTGCTTTTGCCGAAAGTGCATCACGTGCCTTGGGTGGCAACATCATTGTTGAAAACCGACCTGGCGTGGGTGGAACACTCGGTGCGAGCGCGATGGCGCAAGCCAAGCCGGATGGCTACAGCCTGACTCAATTGCCGCTGGGGATCTACCGCCTTCCGCACATGCAGAAAATGCCCTTTGATCCAATCAAGGACCTGACCCACATTGTTTGCTTGACAGGTTACACCTTCGGGCTGGCCGCGCGCATTGATGCTCCTTACAAGTCATTGAAAGAGATGGTGGCCTATGCCAAGGCCAACCCAGGTAAGGTCTCTTATGGCCACACTGGCACCGGCACCACCCCGCATCTGGCCATCGAGGAGTTTGCGCTCAAGGCTGACATCCAGCTGCAAGACATCCCATACAAGGGCTCTGCAGAGCTGCTGCCCGCCATTCTCGGCGGGCATATTCCGATCATGAGCGGCACCACTGAGTTCGTGCCTCATGTCCGCGCCGGCAAGCTCAATCTGTTGGCCACCTTGGGCCGCGAGCGCAACAAGGCCTTTCCCGATGTCCCCACCGTCAAGGAAAGCGGCTGGGACACCGTCAGCGAATCTCCTTTTGGAATCGGTGGTCCAAAAAATATGGATCCCGCCCTGGTGAAGGTTTTGCACGATGCTTTCAAAAAAACCCTTGATGATCCCAAGGTTCTCGAAACGCTGGACAAGTTTTACCAGCCGGTGATCTACATGAACACCACTGAGTACGTCAATTACGCTGAAAAAACATTTGCCGCCGAAAAAGCGACCATTGATCGGCTCAAGGCTGCCCGCAAAATCTGAGCGGCGTCAGGCGCCTTACAGCGGGTGTTCGGCGTAGAAGCGTCCACCGTGGTAGAGCAGCGGCGATGATCCGGCGCGGTGGGTACAGCGCTCGACCTCGCCAACGAAGATCACATGATCGCCCTCCTCGTAGCGGCTGCGGTTGAAGCACTCAAAGCAGGCCACTGTACCGGCCAGCAGTGGCGCACCACCGATACCCTCGGCATATTCCACCCCGGTCCACCTGTCTGAATCCCTGGTGGCAAAGCGCTTGGCCAATTCCATCTGGTCGGCAGCAAGGACATTGATCGCGTAGTGAGATCCCTCGCTGTACACCCCCAGCGAGCCGGCAGCACGCGCCAGGCTCCACAGCACCAAGGGCGGGTTTATGGACACCGAGTTGAAAGAGCTGGCCGTCATGCCCACCAGACGCCCGTTGGCCGCGCGGGCGGTCACGATGGTCACCCCAGTGGCAAACATTCCCAATGCGGAGCGAAATTCGGGCGCCGAGAAGTCGGGCGCACGTGCGCTGGCAGAAGGGGCGTGTTGTGAGGACATGGCCTTGAAAGTTAGCTCAAATAAGGCCTCAAGCCTAATGGCTTATGCGCGCGCCTGAGTTGGCCTCTTGCGGTTATGGATGGTTTACTTGGCAAATAGCCGCTCAGGATCGGCAAAGGCCTTGAATTCCAGGGCGTTGCCGCAGGGGTCGAGAAAGAACATGGTGGCCTGCTCGCCCACCTGACCCTTAAAGCGGATATAGGGCTCAATGATGAATTTGGTTCCCGCTGCGCGTAGCTTGTCCGCCAAAGTCTGCCAGTCTGCCATGGGAAGCACCGCGCCAAAATGGCGCACAGGCACGTTGTGGCTATCGACCGCGCTGGTATTGCGGTGGCCCGCTTCGTCTGGCGAAAGATGAGCCACGATCTGGTGGCCGTAGAAATTGAAGTCAACCCATTCGTCAGAAGAACGACCTTCGGGACAGCCCAGCAAGCCGCCGTAAAAGGCGCGCGCCTGTGCGAGAGACGCGACGGGAAAAGCCAGATGAAAAGGGACTAAAGCACTCATAAGACCTTGTTGGTATATCAGCGAACCAGCAGCACCGGCACTTTGCAGTGCGCTAGCACCTGCGTAGCCACTGAGCCCATGACCAGGTTGCCCAGAGCGCCGTGGCCATGGGAGCCCATCATCAGCAAGTCGTATTTGCCAGAACTGGCCAGCTTGGCGATTTGCTCACCGGCGTGTCCAACTTTCCATTGGCTCTTGGCCTGAATGCCATGACGCACCAGGAACTTGGACACAGGCGCGAGAATTTTTTCGGCTTCCTCGGAATAGTAGTTGTCGACTATCTCCTTGCCCACAGCAGCCCGTGCGCGGGGCGGCAGCGCAGGCTGCGCTGTAAAAATAGTGTAGTCATTGCCACTGCTGAACAGCTCGCTGTGCGTGGTCAGATAGGCCAACATTTTTTTGGTGTACTCGCTGCCATCGACCGCCAAAAGTATTTTCATCAGGAACTCCTCTTTGATTCAGCCGCTAGTTTATCCACTGGCGCGCTTGCTTTCTTGATTGTCATCAAAAAATTAGGGTTGCCCGCCTTCATCTCTGGGCGCTTCATGCGCTTCGCGGCAAGCGAGCGATCACCCCGCGCAACCAGCTGTGGGCGCTGTGGTGTTGCATTCGGCGATGCCACAGGGCATCCACATGGACCGATGGCGCCTTGAACGGCAATTCGCGCAAGACCAGCTGATCGGCGATGCCCGTCACACTGATGAAGTGTCGCGGCAATACGGTCAGCAAATCGGAATTGGCCACCACCCGCCCGGCGGTGAAGAACTGGTTGACGGTCAGCACAATATGGCGCTGACGCCCCAGCGAGGTCAGCGCCTCATCAATAAAACCATAAGGCCTGCCAGAAAAGCTCACTAGCAGGTGGCGCGCTGCACAAAAGCGCTCCAGTGTCATCTCCTGATTCACCAAGGGGTGGTCGCGCCGCATGACGCACACATAGTCGCTCTCATACAGACGTTGATGCTGAAAGCTGAGCGCCTCGCCGGCTTGAGCCTGTGCGGTCAGCCCGGCGATCACCGCTGGAAAGTAACCGATCGCCAGGTCGGTGCTTTCGTCATCCAGGATGCGGCGCGGGTCGCGGGTACTCAGGGGCACGACCCGGATCGTCACCCGAGGGGCCTCGCGGTCCATCACATCCACCAGTCCCGGGATGAGTTCGGCGGCCGTCGCATCAGCCATGGCCAAGACAAAAGTGGTGCTGGACTGGGCCGGATCAAATTCACTGGGGACCAGGCTTTGCTGGAGCTGCAACAAGGCCTGTTGCACCGATGGCCAAAGGGCCAGGGCGCGTGGGGTGGGCTCAATTCCACGCGCGCCTCGTTTGACCAGATCGTCCCCCAAAGCGGTTCGCAAGCGCCGCAAGGCGTTGCTGACTGCTGGCTGAGTAAGTGCCAACTTGTTCGCAGCTCTTGTCAGGCTTCGCTCAGTCATGACCTGGTCAAACACCCGCAGCAGGTTCAAATCCAGGGTTCTAAAGTTGATGGCCATGCTTATCATCACCATTATGAATATTAAACATTATAAATATAAAGTTGAATCGCATTAGAAATAACCCTAGTATCGCTTCTACCGGACGTTTGGATTCTCAACCTGCTTGGTGACTTTTTGTTTATATAGGAGATATTTCATGAGCTACTTCATCCATATGGATTACCCAA
>Ga0129333_10002929_pt1 | contig 16000 bp, 22 predicted proteins | sample CPB6_08_DNA_FD_94474 | JGI IMG/M metagenome (GOLD analysis project Ga0129333, IMG submission 94474) | Freshwater to marine salinity gradient microbial communities from Chesapeake Bay, USA - CPBay_Sum_0.6_0.8_DNA | ecosystem: Environmental > Aquatic > Marine > Coastal | place: USA: Chesapeake...
AATTCATTTGAATATTTTGGACCTGGTGCTGGTACATTACCAGGGTCTAAATTAGGTCTTTGTGGTCTAGGACGCTTAGGTTTATCTGGTTTTGGTGGCGCAACAGGTTTTGGTGGTGCTGTTGTAGGTTCAGCAGCACCCATATCAAATTCATTTATTTGACTTTTGTCCTTTAATTTGCTTCTTAATAATTCCATGATTTCACCTTTTGATGTTAAAGGATGATAATCATTTTCTACTAAAGCATATAACCAGTTTTTAACTTCTTGCTCATTCTGTGTTTTACCTTCTCTTTTAATGTTTTTCCACATTGCTGCAGCGGCAACTTTTTTTCCTTTTTCAACACTACCATATTTTTCAGCCGCTTTTGATGCGATTTTTTCAAAACCTTTACCCTTTTGTCCAATATCTTTACCCGCTTTAGCCGCTTTTACCACTTCAGATTTTTTCTTTGCTGATAAACCTGCAGATGGTTTTTTCTTTTCATCAACGGATTCTTTACTTTTACCTCTAAGAATTTTAAAATCTTGAGAATCAATTTTTCCATTATGATTTTTATCTAATTTCTTTTGATTACCCTTTAAATTTTCTTTGATTTCTGATTCTTGTGGTTGTAAAATAGTGCTGTTTGGGTCTGCAGGGTCTTTTCTAACAGAATACCCCTTATTTGATGGGGGTACTGAACCACCCTTAGGTCCAACCTTAAATGATGGCTTAGATTGCATTGGTGTTACTTGTTCACTCAACATTCTCGATGCTAATTCAATAATTTGTTTATCACTGAAACTAGCTAAGGTTTTTTCGGTCATACCTTCTTTGACCAATTTATTAATTAAATTTGCACGATTCATATATCATTAAGTTTAATATCTTGATTATTTAAAAAATAATTTCTTTGTTTCAGTTTTTTTGAAACTGATTCAATTGTTTCGCCAAAATTGAAACATAATCTATCAAATTCAGAATCATGACTAAATTTTTCCCAACCTAATGATATGACACCATCTATAGCATCTATCATTCCAAAATAGTCTGAATTTTGTACTAATTCTAAATCTAAATCAGAGTCTTTTAAAAGACCTACAACATCTATATATTCAATATCGGGAGACAATGGGTTTATCGCAGATGATGCGGGTATTGTATACCAATCATCGTTTTCTAATTCAGCTGATTCACTAAATAGAAATTCATATTGTTTTTGACCTTTATAATCTTTACCAAGTTCATTAATAAAAATCAATATCATTATTGAAAATATTTACTTAATGTTTCACCAACACTTTGTGCTATATTTTGTCTTATTTCATCCATGTCTAACTCGACAACATCATCTTCATCCATATTTCCAATAGCATATTCAGACAAATCATCATCATATGTTTCAGACATATCGGTATTTATAAATTTTTCTAATTTTAACATAGGGTCACTTTCTTCACCTAATTCAGATTCACCACCGCTTTCGGGTTCAGGTGTTTCTTCAGGTTCAGGCGTTTCTTCACCATCTGGTACAGGCGGCAATTCTTCTCCACCCATATCTTCTTCATCTCTTTCAAATTTTTTACCAATTTCTTCCAAATCTTCTAATTCTAATTTGTCCAAATCAACAGCAGAAATGACCATATTCAATACATATTTGATATCATCACTTTCCATTCTATCTTTTTGGTCTCTAATTTCTTGCCCCAATTTACCTGCGTATTTTTGTATTTCCGCCATGTAATCAGACCTCTTTGCGTTTTCATCACCCATGTCTGATTGACCATCTTCAGGTTCTGATGGCATTTCATCACTTGGCATACCACCTTCAGCATCTGATGGAGGTGGTGGTACGTCACTTGGTGGCGCGCCTGCTGAAACATCAGTAGGTGGTGGTGGAGGCGGTGCATCCATAGATGGCGCTGGCGTAGCAGCCTCTTCTTTAGGTTTGTTTTTTAAAACATATTTTGTTGCCTCATTTAATTGCTCTTGACCTTTAAGCAATTCTAATCTTTTTAATGCCTCAGCATATGATGAAAATCTATTTTTATTTTTCATAAACATGCCGCCTATGTAATCTAAAGATGATTCGTTTATCCCTTTTTTAACATAATAACCATCTTTTTCTTTTACGATTCCATAAACACTACCTGCTTTAGATTCTTTTACAACATCTTTTTTTGTATTTTGGTTGTTTTTTACATTACTACCATAATACGTTAATTCTAATATTCTTTTTAATTTTTGGTCTGAATTTAATTTTTCACTACCAATAGGTTTGTACTCTCCCATGTTTATAAATTAATATTTATTATTCTATAATCTATAAATACAATGATATGATAAAAAATTATTTGATTACAGTTACTTGATTGATAATTTTTTATCTATTGAATTATTTTTTAAATCTATACATTTTTCAATATAACCGTTTCTTCTCAATAATTTAAAAGTCAAATTTTCATATGAAAATTCACCATTTTTAGATAACCCACATTTTCGGAATTTTTGTAGTTTTTTAATTAACTTATCAATGTCATTACTAACGTCTTTTTTTTGCGACTTTTTTAATAATTTATTATATTGATTTATAAAATCATCAGATTTTTGTAATATCTTAGTTTTGTTAATCTTTGGTTTTTCTATTTCAGGTTTGGTAATCCATTTATTTTTTAAAATAGAATATATACCAGATGATACGTGCTCCTCATTTACATCTTGAACATATAATTCAACATCAATATTTTTTATTTTGATTTCGTGTAAATTGTTCCATGCTGTTCTTTTAGCAGAAAAAAATTCTTTCATCATTTCTTCACCATACTTGCTATTTTCAAAATCAACCATAATGTGTAAATCTAAATCAGAATATTCAGACCAATTATATGTTGCTAATGAACCCGATAAAACAATATCATGAATAAAAAATTTAATACCAATATATTCTATAAATTCGTCAGCAATTTCTAATAATTTTTTTCTTACATTTTCATGCATTTTATTATAATCATCGAATATTGTATTAGATAATGTTTTTTTAATTTTAAACTTATCTACTATAGACACATCTTCATCACTATATTCATTAACATCTAACATTTCAACTAATTTTTTTATATGTATATTTTTTAGCAATATTTTCATTAAAATATTTTCCTTGGGATTCTGCCAATCTTAACCTAACAAAAATTTCCCATGGAACATCATTATACACATAAATACTATTGTTCATAAATGTGATTGTCAATTCTTTTTTTTCTGTATCATACTTTGCTTTTTTCAAATTTGAAGACGCTATGTTAACTTCAATAATTTTACCATCAATTGTTTCAGTAATGATTGCCATAGATATTTTTTTTATAAATAATACATAAAATAAAAAACCCCTCAAAATGAGGGGCTTTTTATTAGCTTATTGGAATAATTCTTTCCAATAATTTTTCTTTATCTTTTGGAATCGTAATAGTACAGATACCGTTTTCAAATTTTGCTGTTATGTTATCATGCAAAATGTTTTTTGGTAGCATGTACTTTTTTTTGAACGGTAATGTAAATTTATTTTTTTTAGCATCATCATTCTCATATGATATAATTAAACTATTTTTACTTGTCACAATTTTTAATTGCTCCTTAGTTAAACCTGGAACAGACAAGTCAATGTAAAAATTATCATCATCAGAATTAATGATGTCATCAATTATGTAATCATTAAGATTACTAAAAAGTTTACTCTCCGCGTTCAATCCACGATTGAAAAGATTCTCTAATAATAAATTGTACATAGGTATAAAATTTATATAAATATACTATCAAAAATCGTGCCAAAAAATAGTTGTTGACAAATTGTCAAAAAAAATTTTGTAGATATGACATATTGTCATTTTTTTTTACCTTTTTTTTTCTTATGTTTGTTATAACTAAAATTCATACTATGTCTGTTGATTTTTTTGAAGAAGGGCAAACACTTAACCCCAAAAAATCCAAAAAAAATTCTAATACACCTATTTTAGATAATTTTTCTCGTGATTTAATTAAATTAGCAAGTGAAGGAAAAATTGACCCTATAATTGGTAGAGATGATGAAGTAAAAAGAATTGCACAAATATTATCGAGAAAGAAAAAAAACAATGTTGTTATTGTTGGTGACGCAGGTGTTGGTAAATCAGCTGTTGTTGAAAAATTGGCATTACAAATATATAATGGTGATTGTCCAACAAATCTTATTGATAAAAGAATAGCATCATTGGATTTAACCTCATTAGTTGCTGGAACTAAATATAGAGGACAATTTGAAGAAAGAATTAAAGCAATTTTAAATGAATTGCAAGATGCACCAAATGTTATTGTTTTTATAGATGAATTACATACTATGGTTGGTGCGGGGAATGCAAGTGGTGCTATGGACGCCGCTAATATATTAAAACCCGCATTAGCAAGAGGAGAAATACAATGTATTGGTGCAACAACATATGATGAATATAAAAAACATATCGAAAAAGATGGTGCTTTAGTAAGAAGGTTTCAAAAAATTAATTTAAAAGAACCTTCAATAAATGAGACAATTAAAATTTTAGGAAATCTTAAAAAAACATATGAGGAATACCATAAAGTAAAATATGAAAATAACGTAATTGATACTATTGTACAATTATCACATAGATACATGACCGATAGATTTTTTCCTGATAAAGCAATAGATTTACTAGATGAATTGGGTGCGGAAAAAAAGATTTCAAAAAAAATGCCTGATTCTATTGAAAAATTGAAATTAGAAATAGAAGAGATAAAAAATAAAAAAATACAAGTTGTTAAATCTCAAGATTATGAACAAGCAGCAAAGTTGAGAGATGAGGAAAGAAAGGTGATAAAAAAACTAGATGATGAAAAGAACAAATGGGAAACACAACAAAAACAAAATAAAACACCAATTACTGTTGATGATGTATATAACATGGTTTCAATTACAATTGGTGTTCCTATAAATAAATTAGATAGTGTAGAATCTGAAAAATATTTAAATTTAGAGAAAACAATATCTGAAAAAATTATTGGTCAAGATGATGCAATCAAATTAATATCAAAAGCCATTAGAAGAAATAGGGTTGGTATTAAAGATTATAATAAGCCAATTGGTTCATTTATTTTTATTGGTAGCACGGGCGTTGGAAAAACATATTTGGCTAAAACATTGGCAGAAATATTATTTGATGATAAAGATAAAATCATTAGAATTGACATGAGTGAATACATGGAAAAACACCATGTGTCAAAATTAATTGGTTCACCACCTGGTTTTGTTGGATATGATGAAGGTGGTCAATTAACAGAAAAAATTAAAAATAACCCATTTTCTGTAATTCTATTTGATGAAATAGAAAAAGCGCATAAAGATGTATATAACATACTATTACAAATTTTGGATGAAGGTCATTTAACCGATTCATTTGGTAGAAAAGTGAATTTTACAAATACATTGATAATAATGACATCCAATATTGGTGCAAAATCTGTCGCTGAATATGGTAATGGTATAGGATTTCAAACAAATACTTCTGAAAAAACAAATTATGAAGTTAAAAAATCTATTATACAGAAATCATTAAAAAAACAATTTAATCCCGAATTTTTGAATAGGTTAGATGATATTATTTTATTTAATGCTTTGAATGATGATAATATTAAAACTATTATTAAAAACGAAATGGAAAAATTAGAAATTAGATTATCCAATAAAAATTATAATATATCTTTTGAAAATACAGTTCATCAAAAAATATTTGAAATGAATAATGAAGAAAATTATGGTGCAAGACCGATAAAAAGAATTATTCAAAATTTATGTGAAGATTTTATCAGCGAAGAAATTTTAAAAGGTAATATTACTGAAAATAATAAATACCATATCAAATATAAAAATGAACAACTTGTTTGTGTAAAAAAATAAGAAAATATGATATTTATATAGAAAAAATCATGAAAATTTCAGATAAAGAAAAAAATAGAATATTATACCTTCATAAAAAAGTTCTTAATGAACAAAATAACGAAGAAAATGTGTTAAGATTTGGTAATAAAGAAATATCAGTATCAAAAATTACAAAAGATTTTTATATGGCGGCAAATAAACAAAATCCTGATGCCGTGTATGCCGTAATGATAAATCAAATAAAAAACGCATACGATTTAAATTTGCTTTATGACGAATTAATTAATAAATTAAATGTTAATATTCAACAATTATTAGATAAAACATTTTCATCAAATTTTGCTGGTGGTCGTACAAAGTCACAAAATTTACTTACAAATATAAAAAGTAAATTACGAAATTTAGCAGATTTATCATGGACTACTGCAGATGGACAATATAACGGTAATTTAAAGATTACAATTAAATATCCAGATAAAAAATATGGTGCTAATAATAATAATAATAATAATAATAATAATAATAATAATAATAATAATAATAATAATAAAAGTGCCGAAGATGATGCAAAAAAACTACAAAGATTTAATGGTTTAAAACAAGCATATTGTAGTGTAAAAAATGGTAAAATAAGTATACCTGGTGCATATGTTGATGGTCAATTGTGGTCAAAATATGTAAATGATAATCAAATAACAAAAGAAGAAATAAATAGCGCAAAAGCAACATGTCCACGAAGCGAACTTGCAACAGGAACAACAAAACAAAAAGTACAATTTACTAAAGAAACATTTCCTCTTAAATTTATGATGAGTGGACCAAATGTAAAAAAATTACAAATGGCGTTGGGTATAACACCAGCCACAGGTAATTTTTATACAAAAACAGATAAGGCTGTTGCTGATTGGATTGAACGTAATGCTGAACCTATGGGTTTTGACCCATATTATGATAGAAAAAAAGGTGTGGATGAAACTTTATATAAATCTATAATAGATTATCAGAATAAATAAATATTTAACTTTTCTTAAATATTTATATATTTATATCTATTATGGCCAACTTTGTCGTTAGCCTTTTCGTTTAATTTTGTTTTGCAGTGTTGAAACTGCGCATGACCTAATACCCCCAACAAACAGTTGGGGGTTTTTTATATATTTATTAATATGAAAAAATTAATAGCATTTGCATTTATTTTAGTATCATGCAATAATAACCATGAAGAAATAAAAAAAATTGATGAATTTTACGATTCAATTAAATACATTGATGCACTTGATAGTGCTGTTATGGTCGTTGATACAACAACAAGTATGATAAAATAATAGTAGACATGAAAAAAAAAGTATTTGTTATCACAGAATCACAATATGAAAAAATATTGTTATATACTTTTGGTAGAAACAAAGTAAAAGTTTATTTGGATGATATTAGAACACCTTTGGATAAAACTTGGTTAGTTGTAAGAAATTATCAAGATTTTGTTTATTTATTAAACAATATTGATTTTACTAAAATTGATGTTATATCATTCGACCATGATTTATCCGATATTACGAATGGGCATGAAAAAACGGGATATGATTGTGCAAAATATTTAATTAAATTGTGTATGGATAATCAAAAGAAACCACCATTTACACAAGTTCATTCAGCAAATCCCGTAGGTTCAAAAAACATCATAAGTTATATAAACAACTATCTGAAACATATTGGTGAAGAACCGACATGTGGTGTTGCATTTGTACCACACAATTAATTTGTCGTTTCGATTTTTTTAAGTATCTTTACTAGAATAAATCCAATACAAAGATGGCGCAAGAACAATTAAACGACGTTTTGGAAAAAAGTATATTATGCAATGTAAATTATAAAACTTTTGAAAAGTTTTACGTAAAAAATAAAATTATCATTTATAACGCAATATACGATTCATTTTATGAAGTATCAAAAAATAAAAGTTACGATAAAATTAAAATTAAAATTATTACATCAATTGATAAAAAAGAATGGTCAACCGATATTGAGTTTAATAGAACTGACCATATAATCTTAAAAAGAGATTTGATACCATTTTACGAAAGCATAGAAGATTACGAAAAATGTATGGATATCAATAAATTATATAATGATTTGTTATATACACTTGACAAATAAAAAACATAATCTTATAATGATAGTGTGAAGTTGTTTTTTTGTCAAAAAACCCCGTGAACAAAATTTGCGGGGTTTTAATTTATAACTTCATCATCACTATAATTTGTATATGTTGTATCTGTATTCTCGGTCTTATCTTTTTTCGTATTGATATATTTGTCAACTGATGCTATACCAAAAGAACCTAGCGTCATAATTAAAAAAGAATTATATATAAAATCAGTTATAACTAATTCTTTTCCCATATATCCTGTTATAATATCAGCGATAGCAAATATTGTCATTATTCCAAAGGAAGCAAAACCAATAACAGATTTTTCATTTATATGATTGTCATCAGAAAATAAATCTTTAATAAAGCCCATATTATCTATTTTAATATAAATATTTAATATAATATTTGTTTTGTTTTTTTCAATATATTTTCACCTAATTTTATTCTGCTATCTATTAGTGGTATTGAAAATTCAACAATCTCATATACTTGGTCAACATATTCATCTTGCAAATCTTTTATTGTAAATTTATTATCAAAATAGATGTATTCATTTTTTTGTATATCAGATTTAAAAGAATCCATATGATTTTTGAATGTTATAAGTTCTGATGATAGTTTTTCCAAATATAAAAAATGTGGTGATAAAATTTTTTGATAAAAACACTCATCAACAATTTTTAAATATCCATATAAAACATACTGCTTGTATTCAAAATCAATTGGTGGTTCTATGTACCATGTGATTGAAATTAACTTATTCATAATACATATAAATATCTGTTCAATATTCGTATATATCAATCATGTACTGCGGCTTTTCTTATTTCTGGGTCATTTTGCAATCTTTCGCTTGCATATTGAATAACACTGCCATTATTTTTAATAGCTGTCATAACAATATCATAATCATCTTTTAATCTATCACTTGCATATTGTAGAGCAAAAGCATCATTTTGAACAGCTGACATAACAACATCTTTATCATCTTTAAATTTCATATTTGCGATTATTAGTGCATAAGTACTATTTTTGACAGCTGCCATAACAATATCTTTATTATTTTGTAATCTAAGACTGGCACGATTTAAATAATGACCATTTTTTTTAACAGCCGCCATAACAATATCATAGTTATCTTTCAATCTACTACTGGCATCACTTAAATAAAAAGCATCTTTTTTAACAGCCGCCATAACAATATCATAGTTATCTTTCAATCTATCACTAACATAATATAAAACAAATGGTACTTTCATGACTAATGGCATCATGATGTTATAATCATCTAAAATCTCATGATTTTTTACTTCTTTTATAAGTAACGGATATATTGGTAAAATTTTTTTTATATATTTCGGATTGTTTGTAATTCCGTCTTTTATCTTTTTAGATATTTCAATTTTGTTATAATCAAAAAAGAATAAAACATCTGGGTGGTATATTATTAAATTTAATAATACTTTATCAGATGCTGTTTTCGTAAATTCAAAAAATTTTATTTTTTCTGTATCTGTCATAAACATATTATAAGTATTTCTCCAATATGATAGAATTAATTCATCATCATTTTTAATGTATTTATATTGATTTTCAGTCAATTCTTTTTTGCTTTGCACATATAATTTCAATAGTTCTCTCATTTTTTTAAAGATTTAACATAATTTAATACACTTGGATAAGGATTTTCAATATATTTAATTGCAAGCTCATTTTGTTTGACAGCAGCAAGTTGAACTGTTTCTGATGGATTGTTAATATATTGAATTATATATCCATTTTGTTTGACAGCAGCAAGTTGAACACTTTCTGACGGTTTGTAAATATATATAATAGACAAACCATTTTGTTTAACAGCAGCAAGTTGAACTTGTTCTGATGGTATTATTCCAAAATTAAAAATCCATTCAATTACTTTACTATTTTGTTGGACAGCAGCAAGTTGAACATCTTCTGATGGTATTATATCTTTAGACAAAATATAAGCAATTACACTACCATCTTGTTTAACAGCAGCAAGTTGAACATCTTCTGATGGGTTATTGATATATTTGATACATTCAACATTTCTTTTTAGTAGATATTTAAGTTTATTTTTATTTAAAGAATTAACAAATTCTTTAATTCGCTTAAAATCAATATGGTGTTTATTACCTGCTGCCAAACAATTTAGTAACAATTCATCATCATTGATTATATAATCATATTGCGCTTTAGATATTGTTTTTTTGCTTGACACATATAACTTCAATAGTTCTCTCATTTTTTTTAAGATTTAATATAATTTAATACACTTGGATAAGGATTTTCAATATATTCAATCACATCACTATCTTGTTCAACAGCAGCAAGTTGAACATATTCTGATGGATTATTAATATGTGCAATTGCATAACAATCTTGTATAACAGCAGCAAGTTGAAGTTGTTCTGATGGATTTTCAATAAATTTAATTGCTTCACCATCTTTTTGAACAGCAGCAAGTTGAACTTGTTCTGATGGTATTATACCATTATAAATAATGTATCCAATTGCAAAACCATTATTTTTTACAGCAGCAAGTTGAACTTGTTCTGATGGATTTTTAATATATTCGATAAAATAACCATTTTGTTTTACAGCAGCAAGTTGAACTTGTTCTGATGGTGTTATGCCTTTACTAAAAATATATTCTATTGCATGACCATTTTGTTTAACAGCAGCAAGTTGAACTTGTTCTGATGGTGTTATAATAAATCGAATTGCATTACCATCATGTTGAACAGCAGCAAGTTTAACATCTTCTGATGGTGTTATACCTTTTTTAATAATATTAAAAATTACATTAGCATATTGTTGAACAGCAGCAAGTTGAACTTGTTCTGATGGTATTATACCTTTATCAATAATAATATCAATTGATTCACCATTTTTTTGTACAGCAACAAGTTGAACTTGTTCTGATGGATTTTTAATATATTCGATTAAATAACCATTTTTTTGTACAGCAACAAGTTGAAGTTCTAATGATGGATTATCAATGAAATTAATATATTTACTTTGTCGTTTTATAAGATATTTTTGCTTGCTTTCATTTAATAATTTAACATATTGTTTTATATAATCATCATCTCTATTATATCTGTTGCCAGCAGCCAAATAATATAACAACAAATCTTCATCTTTTTTTATATAATCATATTGTGCTTTAGTTATATCTTTTTTGCTTTGCACATATAATTTTAATAGTTCTCTCATTTTATACAAATTTATTTGTATTATTCATACTATTATATATATATTTTTTTTTAAAAAATCATATATATTTAACTTTTGATAACAATCAAATTATTTATAATTGTAGCAAACAAAATCCAAAAAAATGCCACCGAAAATTTTAATTATTTTAAAAAGAAGACATGATTATAATCATGAAAAACATATTAATATAAACATCAGCACGGGATTATATAATTCGGCTTATTTTGTAAATGAAATGTTGAATAATTATGGGTTGGATTCGACAATTGTGGTTGTTGTGGATAATAATTGTATTGATAGAGAAGTTTCAAAATACAAACCCACACATGTTATTATTGAAGCATTATGGGTTGTACCATCAAAATTTCATGTTTTGCAAAATTTGCACCCAAATGTAAAATGGATAATAAGATTGCACAGCGAAATTCCATTTTTGGCAAATGAAGGAATGGCATTTGATTGGATTGGTGATTATATGGCATATGATAATGTTTGGTTGGTGCAAATTCAAAAAGAACATTAAAAGAATTAAGAACATTTATCAAAACAAAATATGCACCATATATAAACAAAAAAACATTAAATGAGAAATTGGTTTATTTACCAAATTATTATCCAAGAGATTTTAAATATAAACCATTTAATAAAGATAAGGATTATGTTGATGTATCTTGTTTTGGCGCAATAAGACCATTAAAGAATCATATGTTGCAAGCAATGGCTGCGCTGAAATTTGCGGAAAAAATTGACAAAAAATTGCATTTTCATATTAACACTGGAAGAATTGAACAAAAGGGAGATGCCATATTAAATAATTTGCAATCGTTTTTTGGACACATATATAATAACGGGCATAGATTAATTAATCACGGTTGGGCACCAAGAGAAGAGTTTTTAAAAATATGTGGCAATGTTGATATTGGAATGCAAGTAAGCTTTTCGGAAACATTCAATATTGTTGCGGCAGATATGCTATCACAAGGAGTTCCGCTAATTGGTTCAAATGAAATACCTTGGATAAATCCATTGTTTAGTAGCGATGCTACTGACAGCAATAAAATTGCAAATAAACTATATTGGACATATCAATTTCCAAAAGTAAATTTTTTGATTAACAAATATTTATTGTTAATATATACACATTTTGCAAAAAAAGTGTGGCTTGATTTTTTTAAATATAAAATGTACATATAATGAATATAAAATATAGGCTTACAATATCAGATTGGAAAAATGGCATATGGGGAAATAGAAATTTATATTTTGCCAATTTGGAAGAAGCAAAAAGAATAGCAAAAAAGGAAGCGGGAAAAAAGAAAATATATAACATGAAAAATCAGGTGTTATATTCTGAACATAATGAAAATATAAATAATTATTCAAATAACTAAAAAAATATGAAAAAATATAATTATTTTTCGATACCAAACAAGGAAAAACAATCAATCTTGGAAATGCATAAAAAAGCAACGTCCAGAAATTATCTTAAATTAAATCTGCGTGAACAAGATGATGATGATGATGAAAAAAAAGATGAAATATATACATTAACACCTCAAGATAAAATAAAATATCAACAAGCATTTTCTTTATTAAGAAAACTTGGTGTGTCCGATGAGAATGAACAAGCCAAGATTGTTGAAAAATTTATTCCTTTAGACAAAAGCGATGGTAAAAAAAATGTTGACATCATGGTATGTTTCTACATTTTGGAAGGTTTTAATGAATCCTCAATTAAAGCAATAGCTGACGCCGTTAATTTATATGACATTCTTAAAAAAAGAGATTATATTGACCCAATCAGAATTATAAATGATGATAATGGCTTACGCGCATATATTGGAAAAAAAGAAATAAATTCATATGAAGATTTAAAAATGTATGTGCAACCACAAGCATCAAAATATCCACCACAAGGTCATAAAGAATTTGATTATGATAGCAATATCGAACCACTTTTGAGTAACGATAAAGTTTTTGTTTATGATGTTAGGAATATTGAAAGATGCATAACGTTAACAGCTAAAGCAAAAAACCCTACGGGTAAACCATATAGTTATTGCATAGGTCAAGAAACATCAAATCAATTTGCAAATTATAGAATTAATTATACATCAACATTCTATTATATATTTGATTTAACGAAAATATTTAGAACAGATGAAAATGGTATGCCGACAGGAGAACGTGTTCCAGATAATGAGTTGAAAAGTTCTCATATGATTGTATATGATATTAGACCAGATGGTAAAATAGAATTAACAGACGCTAAGAACACCACTGGTAGTGTTGCAGATTTTCCAACTGGACAAAAATTTGTCGATTATGTAGAAAATACATTAGGACTAAAAGAATTTAGAAATGTATGCGTAGCAAAACCTGCAACAAAGCAAGAAAAAGAAATGGAAGCAAAAGCAGGTAAAAAAATAGATGATTTGCAAAGATTTGCAAACTTGAGTTATCTTGAAAAGAAATATTATATAATTAAGGGACACCCATTGACCGATGAACAATTCTTTTATTTGGTAAATCAACCAGAAAGAAACAAGCCATCAGATATTAATGTGAGTATTCCAAATATGTAAAATAATTTATATATTTCATAAATGGATTTATATAATTACAAAGCAACCGTTGTTAAAGTAATAGATGGAGATACCGTAAAACTTAATATTGATTTAGGATTTAATATCTCTTGGACAACACCTTGCAGATTAGCGGGTATAAACACAGATGAACTGAAATCAAAAGACACCGTTTTACAGGAATCGGCAAAGGGAGCAAAAACTTATATGGAATTATTGTTAAAAGAGGGTTCCAAAGTCACAATTAAGTCCAAATCTTTGGACAAGTATAAAAGACCTATTGTTATACTACAAACTGATAAAGGGTTGAATATCAATGAAGAATTGGTATTGAAAGGGTATGCAAAACCATATATGGTTTAAAAAAATATCTTCAGAATAATTTTTTTGTTTACTAAACTTTCCATATATTTGTGGTAGAATATGTGACAGAACATATTCTGTTCTTTGATAAGACGGGAAATGATGGCCGAGTGATGAAAAGGCAGACATGCAAGACTTAAATCTTTTTCGTTTTCCTTTTTTCATAGTATTTATTATTATGAAAAGAAGTTATACGAAAGAAATTTTAGAGCCTATTGTTATGGAATGCGGTTCATTTAGGCAAGTTTTAATAAAACTTGGATTGAAAGAGGCAGGTGGTAATTATGAAAACATAAAAACCAGAATAAAAAATTTAGGAATTGACACAAGCCATTTTCATGGTATGAAATGGAATCATGGAAAAAAATGGTCAAAACTTAAAGATGTTTCTTTCATGTTAGTCGAAAATTCGACTTATTCAAGCGGGTTACCAAGGTCAAGTTATAAGGTTAAAACCCAATTATTAAAACATGGATTAAAAAATTACGAGTGTGAAAATTGTCATCTAAGTGAATGGATGGGTAATAAAATACCTTTAGAACTACATCACATCAATGGAAACAAGTTTGATAATCGTATTGGAAATTTACAAATCCTTTGTCCTAATTGTCACGCATTGACACCTAACTATAGGTCTAAAAATTTGAGTGCTCTTGGGGAAACTCAAGAAGTAGAATTCCGTAAATTCGGTGAAGGCTTTACTGCTAATACCGAGCCAAGCCTTAGCAATAAGGAAGGTGTAGAGACTAGACACGGAACACCTAAGTCATAAGATAAGGTGAAGGTATAGTCCAGACTACAAACACAATTTTTGTGGTGGTGAAAACCATAGTAGTAAGAAAATCTTGTGGGCAGTAATGCCCGTGTGGGTTCGACCCCCACCTCGGCTACAGGGTGTATTTTGTTCCCATAAAAATGATTAGAGCAATAGTCAAGGTCATACCTTGAAGGAATGCTGACAGTGGAGATGAGCGACCCATCTAATCATTTTTTATAGTCAGGTGTCGGAATGGTATCCGTTACAATGTGGGAAGACCCCTGCAATGTTCTCAAACCACACTACAGATTCGAATCCTGTTCTTACTACAAAAATAAAATTATGACAAAAGAAAAATATTTAGAAATTCTTGGAAAGGGAACTAAGTTCACAGAAAAAGCAGGTAAAACCTTGAGGTACACAAAAAAAGAAATTAAAGCGACAAATTGCAATGAAATTTTTATAACACTAAAAAATAAAAAGAAAGAAATTGAACTTCTAATTTCCGAGTTTGAATGTATTTTAAAAGAAGCAAAATAGTCAGGCGGCGGAATCCTGTCCTGACTACTAAAATTTAAACACATGAAAAATCTATTTTTTATTTGTTACTATGGGCTTATAGTTGTATTAGGTATATATACCGTTGTAAAATACATTAAAGACAAATTAAACAATTAAAACAAAAATAGTCAGGTGGTGTAATGGTAGCACGGAGTGAGGTAGACGCAGTAACATGTAGTCCCAATCTCAGGTTTAGGTTCGATTCCTGTTCTGACTGCTGATTCAGTTTGCCCGTGGTAACGGATTAATTGGAGAAATCCATATAATCTTCTGTAATCAAAATCCAATCATTGTCTCACTGGTGGTTGGGCTAAATGTGAGAAAAAAACGGGAACATAGTCAGATGTCGGAATGGTATCCGTTACAATGTGGGAAGACCCCTGCAATGTTCTCAAACCACACTACAGGTTCGAATCCTGTCCTGACTACAAATA
>Ga0129333_10002931_pt1 | contig 15996 bp, 14 predicted proteins | sample CPB6_08_DNA_FD_94474 | JGI IMG/M metagenome (GOLD analysis project Ga0129333, IMG submission 94474) | Freshwater to marine salinity gradient microbial communities from Chesapeake Bay, USA - CPBay_Sum_0.6_0.8_DNA | ecosystem: Environmental > Aquatic > Marine > Coastal | place: USA: Chesapeake...
CACGCGCACAGGCCCTCGCCCTCACCCAACAGCAATTCCGCCAGAGCAGCAATCCCACCTGGCGCCATCCCTATGTATGGGCAGCTTTTCAGCTCTCGGGTGATTGGACGCCACTGCGCTGGTGAGGCAGGGCTGAAGCCAGCTCCCCGCGGAATCGCCCCCAGACGGCCGGAACCAGGAGCTGGTGTCCTTCGTGAGCCCAGGGCCACAGGCCCGCTGTACTGATGCCCTTCAGAAATCAGGACGCTGCTGCCGAACGGCGACAGCAGCTGGCAGCCCAGCTGCTACGTGGAGAAGCCGTTGCTGTGAATCAACAGGGCGCGATCGTGCCGATCAACGCCAACGACACAACCGCCGCCGCCATTCAGATCCCGGAAGGCAAACTCGCGTCATCCTCCCTCTACTGGTACGAACGTGATCCCGAGCTGTTCGAAGCCGAACTCGGGGCGATGCAACACTTCTTCCCCCAGTTCCGACCCGATCGCCTGGAAGATGGCCGCATGGCCTGGTTTGGTGCTCTGAGCAGCGGCATTCCGGGCAGTGATCGCCAGTGGTTTTTGCAGTTGGTCTACGACCACGACCATCCCCATGCCGACAACCATGGCGGCTCCATCAGTGTGTTCCCCGTTGAACCCAACCTCGCCAGCATCGCCCAGAGCCTGGGTGAAGCCATCCCACACACCCTGGTGGATAGTGCCAGCGGTGAACTGAGCATCTGCACCGTTGAAACGCGCTCCTTTCGCCACGGGGGGGATCACTCCAGCACAGCCGCCAGCAGCCTGGCTTGGGCGGCCAAATGGATTGCCTCGTTTGAACTCTGGATGCTCGGTGAACTGAGCACCTCTGAGTTCGCTGGCCATCGCATCTGAGCAGGACCATGCACACCACCGCGTCCGACCAGGACCCATCGGAGGTTCTGTTTTCCCAGCGCGCCCACGCGGCGATCTGCGCCGAAACCATGGCACATCATCCCAATGAAACTGGCGGCATCCTGCTAGGCCATTGCATCGACAACCGCTGGCAGGTGCTGGAAGCCATCGATCCCGGGCCCGAAGCCCTCTGCACAGCCACCACCTTCAGCTACGACCAGACCTATGTGAACCACCTGGCCGCCAAGCTGGCGCGCCAATATCGCCAACCGCTGCAGCTGATTGGCCTCTGGCATCGCCACCCCGGCAGCTTTGATCGCTTCTCCTCAGAAGACGACATCACCAATCGCCGGTTTGCCCAGCAATCCGCCCACGGCGCCCTCTCCTGCCTGGTGAATCTCGACCCCACATTCCGGCTCACGGCCTATCACGTTCCTCAGAGCCTTCGCTACCGACAGCTGCCCACCACCGTTGGGGATGGCCTGCTCAACAGCGGCATCCGCGAACATCTCCAGGCAGCCGATCTCAACCCCGAGCGCCTCGCCGATCAGGCCTTTGCACAGGATCTGCAGCTCTTGTTTCAGCACAGCCCCCGTGACAAGGCGCCCCTGGAGGCGAACCTGGCAGCAGGCCTCGATGGCTTGCTGGAGCGCCTCGATCAGCAACAGCGCTGGCGCTATGGCATCAAAGCCTGTGGCTCCAGGTTGCAGCTGGCCCTGGTGGAACGCAACGGCCCCGCCAGGCAGCTCTGGGAATTGCAAGCGCCACGCCAAGGCTGGCTCTCCGGCTGGCGGAAGAACAGCCAACACCTTCAGGCCTCGCTGATCGCCAACCTCCGCATCCGCAAACGCCATGCCCACTGACCACAACACGCGCCGGGCGACGGTGCTCTATCCCAAAGGCCTTCCCGCCGATGCCGGCAACCAGGATCTCTACGGCTACGCCCATCACGACACCCGACAGATTGTGGTGGTGGCCGTTGAGAATCCACCCGCCGGATGCAGCAACCTCAGCAACGGCCTTGATGGCCCTCAGCTGGAGGCCTCCTATAAGGCCGATGGCTGGCACTTTCACTGGCAAGGTGAACCCTGCACAGCCCAGCCCTATGGGCTAACCAGCGATCTATTCTCACGCCACACCGGGTTGCTGGAAACCACAGCGATGCAACGCAGTGGCGCCATCATTTGCGGTTGTGGTTCCGTGGGCAGCCTGGCCGCACTGGATCTGGCCCGCAGCGGTGTGGGCCGCTTCCTCCTGATCGACGACGACATCCTGGCAGTCGAAAACCTCTGCCGCCATCAATGCGGCCTGCCCGATGTGGGGCGGTTCAAGGCCAAAGCCGTTGCCGATCGCATCCGCCAGATCAATCCAGCGGCCAGCGTGCAGGTGCATTGCACCACCCTGGAACGGCTGGACCCGGCCACCCTCGCGGATTTCACAACGCAGCAACCCAACCTGCTGCTGGCTTGTGCCGACAGCCGCCGGGCCGATCATTACGCCGCACGCCTGGCCGCACAGCTGCAGATCCCCTTCCTCTCGATCGGGCTCTGGGAACGGGCCTTTGCAGGCGAACTCTTCTACTGGCATTCGCAGACCCCAATGCCTTGCTACAGCTGTGCCTTCCAGGGCCTCACAGCGGGGCTGCAGCACCAGCAACCGGAACCCAGGCGTCGCTTCTACAGCACAGAAACCGAACTGGAAAAACTGAATTTCCAGCCCGGCATTGGCGTGGATATCGCCTTCGTGACCCAGATTGGCCTCAAGCTGGCCCTGGATCTGCTGAATCTTGGCCAACCTAACCACGTACCGCGCCTGCTGAATCACCTCAGCCAGTACACGCTGGTGTGCAACAGCAACGATGCACGCCTGGGTGGCGCCACCGCGCAGATCTTCTCCCATCCCCTGCAGGTCACCACCTCCATCCAGGTGAAAGCCCGTGAGAGCTGCCCCATCTGCCAGGAACAGCATTGAGGCCAGAGCCAGATGCCCTTCAACGAAAAAGGTGAGTTCGTTCGCGCCTACCGGTCAACCACCTACAGCAGCCCACACACCTATCCCCATCTCGATGCCTACCCCGAATCCAATGCTGGCACGCAGAGAGAGCTACAGGCCCCATCAAATCAACAACCCAATCATCCAAGCAGCAATGAAACCGAGGAGATTCTCGGTTGCCTGGGCGTGGCGATCGGAATCCCGATCATCCTCTGGCTGGCCTGGACGTTTCGTGGCTTCGTTCTAATCGGCCTGACGATTTGGGCGTTCAACAGCCTGCGCAAGAAAATGTGATGTATGCACCATCCAGCCGGAAACAGTCCGAGCGCACCATAGACAGCAAACCAACACACCGTTAAAGGGGCTCCATGACAGATAACAATACAGCTGAAACATGGGCCTTCTTGGGTGGCCTTATTCTCACCATTTGGCTGATCATCGAAGGGGTTAAATGGCTGCTATGGGCCATTCCGGCGCTGCTGGCCTGGATCTGGCATGGCCTGGTTGCCCTGTTGTACTGGGTGCTGGCCTGGCCCCTCTTCAGCGGTGTTCTGCTACTCGCCTTGATCACAGCAGGAATAGCTGGCGGCTTGCTGCTCGTGGGGCTGGATCTCTACCTATCCATCCGCTGGCGGCCGCGGTTCATCCATGCAGTGGTTCGCGGCAGTGAAGAACTCACAGATCGGCTTTTTGTAATCGGCGATGAAGTGCGTCAACTCACTGACATTGCCGAAGCCGATCCAACAACACGTCACATCTCCCTGGTGTTCACCCGCATGGAACGGCTGCGCCAATCCCAACCCACACGCATCAGCTTCACGCAGGTGAATCGCAATAACTTGAACCTCACACCAACCCAGCCCCTATGGTCCAAACGCCTGCACATCCTGCGCCACCCAGGGGTTGCACTCAGAAATGCACTCCAGACAGCTGGCCTGGAGTTGCTGGATTCCGAAGCGATCGAGGCCAAAGCCTGGACAGCCGCTTGCGCAGCGGTGGCCGAAGAGCAGCAGCTCCAGCAGGTGCGTGAAACCATCGACCTGAGGCTCAACGATGCCGAAAAAGTGCTCGGCCTCAGCGCCGACAACGAACTGGTGACCCACACCAGGCGGCGAGCACAAGCAATGAAACAGCGACTGGGCCGGGATCTGGAACGCATTGATCAACGTTTGGAGCAGTTGCGGATCAGCGGGCTCAAGCTGCATGAATTCCTGCTGATCCCCCGCAGCCTGCGCGCCGAACTCGAGCACGACGACATCGACCATCTGCTGGCGGCCGACGGCCAGCTCTCCAGCCAGCTGTTTGAGGAGCTCGCCATCCTGGAGGACACCTACCAGGAGCTCCTGCCACCTCCCACCTGAGCCGCCAAGCCCGGAGCCGCCGGCAAGATGGAATCAGGCGGTGGGGGCTGGAACCAGAAGCTCGCGTCCCCCAAGCGGGCCCATCCCGCAAGCGAGCCATGACCCGACGCGTTGTGACCTGCAACAGCTGGCGCGAGGCGGCAGCTGATGAGTGCGATGAATTCTTCACCAAGCTGATCGGCTGGGCCGTTCTGATTGCCCTCGGATTTGGCGCTCTGACCCTGTTCTCGGGCAAAACCCCGTCTGCCCCATCATCCTCCAACGCCGCGCCCCAACAGCCAAGCCAACCCAGCAGCCCCGCACCGGCCGAGGGCAGCCATGGATCCGATCTCGCGGCTGCCAGCCTAAATACCACCGCGACAGCACCTGAGCACACACAAACCTGCTGGTTTGTTCCTGGATCCGACGGCTCCCTGCAACCAGAACCCTGCTCCGTATCTAAGCGCATCAACGCCAATGGTGACACGGTCTATGATGTAATCAACAATGCAGGCGAACAGCAAGCCATTGTGCTTTGGGACAACAATGCCGCCGAGGTGATCCGCCATGGCGTCGTATCAAGCGGCTCCTGGAGCACGGATAACGAGGGCGACATCTGGATCGAGCTCGAAGACCGCAAGTTTGTATACCCTCCCGTCTGACACGGCGAGACATCAAGATATGCACCAACGAAGGACACCTCCATCGCAATTGCTATGCTCACAAGATCGCACAGCGGTCGATTGGGCGACCCGATCAACAGCCCGCCCTTGATTGCGACTCTTCATTCAGGCAGAACGCACACTGCTTCAGTAATCCACCCCGCGCTTGAGATCAACCCCACGTTCGGCGTAGTGCTTGTGGCACACCATCTCGGAGTGCACCGAAGCCAGATCGAAGTAGGCGGGCGGGTTCTTGCAACGGCCGGTGAGGATCACCTCGGTTTCCGAGGGTTTGCGCAGCAGGGTCTGCACGATCGGCTCCACCGGCAGCAACTCGAGATCCACCGTGGGATTGATCTCATCGAGGATCACAGTTTTGTACAGGCCACTGGAGATCGCGGCGCGCGCGATCTCCCAGGCCCGCTCGGCTTCCACATAATCGATCGGCTGCTGCTGACCGCGCCAGACGATCGCATCACGGCCGGAGCGAAGGTGATCCACCAGATGTGGATAGCTTTCGCGCAGGGCGGCGATGGCGGCATCTTCGGTGTAGCCGCTGCCACCCTTCAGCCACTGGAGGATCAGCACGCGGTGGCTCTTGTCCTGGCTGATGCCGCGGCCGATGGCCTGCAGGGCCTTGCCCAGGGCGCTGGTGCTCTTGCCCTTTCCTTCACCTGTATAAATCTCGATGCCATCCAGCCCGGCCGCCACCAGCTCACCGTCGGGCCCGGGTTCGCTGGCGGCATCGGCGCGGCGGTGGGCGCGCATCTCCGAATGCAGATCGGCGATCTGCACCAGCGGCCGCGGTGCGCCACGCCCCGTGACAATCACCTCCATGCCCGGCGGCTTGGCGGCAAGGGTGCGCACCACCTCTTCGGTATCCAGCAGGCCCAGATCGAGCACGGGATTGAGCTCATCGAGCACCACCACCGAATAGAGCTCGCTGGCGAGGGCGCCGCAGGCGATGGTCCAACCCCGCTGAGCCTCCTGAACATCGACGCGGGTCACCTGATCGGCGGAGAAGTACTCGCCGCGGCCTGTGCGCACCTGATCGATCAGGTGAGGGAAACCCTGCTGCAGGGCCTCGATCGCCGCATCCTCGTCGTAGGAGCGGCCCGGCCCCTTGAGAAAGCGCAGCAGCAGCACCCGCGTCTGCTTCTGCTCGCAGATACCCAGGCCGATGGTGCGCAACACCACACCGAGAGCCGCCTGGCTTTTGCCCTTGCCGTCGCCGTCGTAGACGTGCAACTGACCATGGCTGCGCTCGCTGCTGCCGGCGGCGGTGCGGATGCCGATGCCGCGACCGGTGCCTCGCTGCGCCCCCTGCTGCGATGTGGTCTTCACGGTCGTCGGGGAGGGCTCAGGAGGATCGGGGGCGAACGCGGCGATTGCTGGGGCGCAAGGGCAGCACGGGTTCGCGCCGATGCTAACGGGGGCGCCAGGGACGGCATCGGCCAGCCGGCCTTGCCAGGATCACCTCTGTAGTCAGCGGCCACCGCCGAGGCCACCCCGCGCGCGATGTTCCGCCAGCTCGAAACCCTGCCCGCCACACTCGACCAGTCCCTGAACCAGCTGCGGCATCGCCTGGCCGGCTACCCGGCGGTGGTGGTGGCCTATTCCGGCGGTGTGGACAGCGCCCTGGTGGCGGCGATCGCCGCCGAACAATTGGGGGAGCGCGCCCTGGCCGTGACCGGTGTCTCCCCGGCCCTGGCCCCCCATCTGCGGGCAGAGGCCCAGCAGCAGGCCCGCTGGATGGGCATCAGGCAGCGGGAGATCGCCACCGCTGAACTGACGGATCCGGACTACAGCAGCAACCCGGCCGAGCGCTGCTACGCCTGCAAGCGCGAACTGCACGGTCAGCTGGCGCAGCTGCTCAGCCAGCTGCAGCGGGAGGAGGGGGGCTGCACCGCCCAGGTGCTGGATGGCGTCAACCACGACGACCTCAGCGACCATCGGCCCGGAATCCGCGCCGCCCGCGAGCGGGGTGTGCGCTCACCCCTGGCGGAGCTGGGCATCAGCAAGGCCGACGTGCGCCAGATCTCCAGAGCCCTGGGGTTTCCCTGGTGGGACAAACCCGCCCAGCCATGCCTGGCCTCGCGCTTCCCCTACGGCGAGACGATCAGCGCCGCACGGCTGCAGCGGGTGGCCGCTGCGGAGGACTGGCTGCGGCAGCATGGTTTCACGGAGCTGCGGGTGCGCAGCCAGGGGGAATCGGCGCGGATCGAACTACCCGCGGCAGCGCTGGCAGCCCTGCTGAGCGAGCTGCGGGGCAGCTTGCGCACTGAGCTGGTCCAGGCGTTCCGGGAGCTGGGCTTTGCGGCGGTGAGCCTGGATCTGGAAGGTCTGGTGAGCGGCAAGCTCAACCGCGAACTGCCGCCGCGAACCGCCACGCTGGATTGAACCTCTGCCGCAGGGCCCCTGGCCGGCACAAAAAAGCAGCCGCCCCAGAGGGAACGGCTGCCAACAGCGTCGGTTCGACGAACTGTTCAGGCCGCGGCGAGGGCGGGTTCCCGCTCAGCACCGGCGACGGAGCTTGGCGTTTCACGGCGGAAACTCTTGAGCTTGTAATTGGCCGCGTCGAGCTCTTCGCTGAGCACGATGCAGGCCCGCTCGGGCATGGTGTGATCACCGCAGGTGAACACATCCACCGCCGCATAGCCCGATTCGGGCCAGGTATGGATCGAGATGTGGGATTCGGCCAGGAGAGCCAGCCCCGTCACACCCTGGGGATCGAACCGGTGGGTGATCAGATTCAGGAGAGTGGCGCCAGCACGCTTGGCAGCGGTGGTGATGGCGTTCCTGATGAAAGCTTCGTCGTCGAGCTTGGCGGGGTCGCAGTTGTAAAGCTCGAGAATGCAGTGTTTACCCACCATCTCGGTGGCACTGGGTGATTGGGGGCTACCGGCGGAAGTGCTCTCTGCTCCGGTCCATCCCGGGTTGGGGTGGAGGCAGGCCGCTTGGCTCATCAGATCCAGGCAAACAGCCCAACACCTTACTGGCTCGGCCGCAACTGGCCCGCCTCCACGGTCACCAATTGCGACTCTGTGTGCCATCCCTGGCTGAAGGCTCCCAGATGGGTGGCGCTCACCAGGCACTGATGCCCCTGGCCCACCGCCTCCAGCAACAGCTGCTGCCGCTCTGGATCCAGCTCAGCCAGCACGTCGTCGAGCAGCAGCAGCGGCGGATCACCCCAGAGCTGATGCACAAGCTCAAGCTCCGCCAGCTTGAGCGCCAGCACCAGCGTGCGCTGCTGCCCTGCCGAACCGTAGCGGCGCGCCGGCTGCCCCCCAAGCTCCAGCGCTACCTCATCGCGATGGGGCCCCACACCGCACTGGCCCAGCCGCAGCTCCTGCGGCCGCTGCTGCCGCAGCTGATCCAGCAACTGCGCCCGCCAGGGATCCTCCGCCTCCTCCCCCTCCAGGGCGCTGCCGGGCAGGTAGCGCAGGCTCAGTTGTTCACGGCCGCCGCTGAGGCGCTGCTGCCAGTGCGCCGCCAGGGGTTCGAGGCGCCGCAGGGCCCGCTGGCGGCGGCGATGCAGGCGTGTACCAACCAACGCCATCTGCAGATCAAAGGCTTCCAGCAGGTCATCCAGGCGCCAACCGGCCTGACCGCGGCGGAGCAGCTGGGAGCGCTGGCGCAGCAGCCGCCCATAGCGGCTGAGCAGATCGGCGTAGACGGGTTCCAGCTGCAACACCACCCGATCAAGCCACTGGCGTCGCAGGGCCGGTTCGCCACGCACCAGCTCCAGATCGAGGGCGCTGAAGCCAACGCAGCGCAGCGGCCCGATCAGGTCGTAGTGACGCTCCAGCCCCTTGCCGTTGCGGCGCGCCAGACGCCCCCCCTGACGGCGCAGTTCCAGCTCCAGCTGATCGCCACCGCTGCAATCGGCGGCGATCAGGGCCTGGCGCTGACCGTGCTGAATCAGGTCGCGGTCAGCCGAGCAACGGTGCGAACGCAGGCTGCCAAGCAGCTCCACCGCTTCGAGCAGGTTCGACTTGCCTTCACCGTTGCGGCCGATCACCAGCAACCGCGGCGCCTCCAGACGCAGCTGCAGCGCATCAAAATTGCGGAACTGGCGCAGCTCCAGGCGATGCAGCCGAATGGGTCAGGGGGCCGTCTGACGGCTAAGGTAAGGCCCGTGAGGAGGCCTGCACTCCGCGCACTGCAGCCCCACCATGGGCTTGTAGGGCCCAGTTTTGGGCATGTAGCTCAGTTGGATAGAGCATCAGATTCCGGTTCTGAGTGTCGGGGGTTCGAGTCCCTCCATGCTCGTCAGTCGCCGGTGGCAGGCCACACTCACACCCCGATCACGACAGCCTGGCGCGCCCTGCTGATCCAGTGAAGCGGCCCGCGCTCACAGCTGCAGGCCCATCGCACGGATGCCGCCCGGATCCACCACAAACCCCTGCTGACGCAGCGGCTCCACCGCCTCCGGCAGGGCCGCGACCGAAATGCTGCAACCGGGCAAATCACGCCGCAGACGGTTCAGGGCAGTGTGCACCAGCACCAACAGCAGCTGGCCCCGGTCCGGCTCGCCGGGATCAGCGGCCAGATCCCAGAGGTTGGCATTGAGGGCCAGATCACTCGTGGCCCGCACAAAGCCCACCAGGGTGCCCGCTGGGTTGCGAACACTCAGCTGCCAGAGGCTGCGCTCCAGAGCCCGCTGCAGGCGCTCCACCGGCCGCGAGGGATCGCCACAGGCCACCAGCAGACGATCCAGCTCGGCCGGATCAGGGCCATGCTGGTCCGCCAGGCTGTAACCGGGCGGGAGAGCCGGCGGCTGGGGTTGTGAGCGGAAGGGAATCAGAAGCGAATCGAGCACCGGCTGTCTGTCCTCAGCCGGTGTTGCGCATGCCAGCGGCGATCCCGTTGATCGTGAGCAGAGCACCACGCAGCAGTTCACTGCGGCTGTAGGTGCGGCCGTCATCGCTGGCGGCGGCTTCACTCATCGGGGGCTGACGGTTCTGATCGCGCAAGCGGCGCAGCAGCGCCACCTGCAGGAAGCCCAGCGGAATGATGGTGCGGTTGCGCAGCTCCACCGAGAGCTGCAGCGCCGGATCACCGTCAAGCAGGCGTTGATGCCCGGTGATCGCCAACACCAGGTCACGGGTGAGCACGAACTCGCGGGCGATCACCGCGAAGATCTGCTCGAACGCATCACGGGCTTCGGGGCGCCCCAGCGAGCGCACATAGTGATGGGCCAGATCGAGATCCACCTTGGAGAGGGTCATCTCCACCTTGGAGATCAGCATCCGGAAGAACGGCCAACGCTGATACAACTGCTGGAACAACTCCATCTGACCGGGGTCGGCATCCAGCTCCTGCTGCAGGGCTGCCCCCACACCGAACCAACTGGGCAGCAGGAAGCGGCTCTGGGTCCAGCCGAACACCCAGGGGATCGCCCGCAGGCTGGACAGATCCTTGGCACCGCTCTTGCGCCGCGCCGGCCGGCTGGAGATCTGCAGCTTGCTGATCTCCTCGATCGGCGTCACCTGCTGGAAGAAGGCCACCAGATCCGGATTGTCATGCACCAGGGCGCGGTAATGGCTGCGGGAACGGGCCGCCAGCCGCACCATCAGTTCATTCCAACTGGGGGTCTCATCCACATGGCTGGTGACCAGGCTGTTCTGGATCACAGCCGTGGTGACGGTTTCGAGGTTGTAGAGCGCCAGCTCGGGCAGTGAATATTTCGAGGCCAGCACCTCTCCCTGCTCCGTGATTTTGATGCGGCCACTCAGGGTGCCGCTGGGCTGGGCCAGGATCGCCTGATAGGCCGGACCGCCACCGCGCCCCACCGAACCACCACGGCCATGGAAGATGCGCAGGGCCACACCATGGCGGGTGGCCAACTGCTGCAGGGCGATCTGGGCCTGGTGGATCTCCCAGTTGCTGGAGAGGAAACCGGAGTCCTTGTTGCTGTCGGAATAGCCAAGCATCAGCTCCTGCAGAGGCTTGCCGCTGGGGCTGAGGCTGGTGATCAACTGGCGATAGGACGGTTCGCTGAACAGGCGCTCCATCACACCGGGAGCGGCCTTGAGGTCCTCCACCGTCTCGAACAGCGGCACCACCAACAGATCGGAACGCTGGGCCGATGGATCCACCAGGCCGGCCTCCTTGGCCAGCAGCAGCACCTCCAGCAGGTCGGAGACCGTGTGACTCATCGAGATCACATAGGTGCGGCAGATGCGACCGCCGAACTCCTGCTGCAGCCTCCGCACCATGCGCAGCACGTCGAAGGTTTCAGCCGTGGCCTGACTCCACTGCTGGGACGGTGGAATCAGGGGGCGGCGGGTCTGCAGCTCGGCCAGCAGCCAGGCCACCTTCTGCTCCTCCTCCATCGCGCCATAGGAAACCGGCAGCTGCAGGTAGCGGCTGAGTTCATCAAGGGCATCGCTGTGGCGAGTGCTCTCCTGCCGGATATCGAGGCTGGCCAGACAGAAGGCAAAGGTGTGCACCTGAGCAATCAGGTTCTCCAGGGGCTCACAGCTGAGGCCCGTGCCCTGCAGGCTGTCGTTGATCAGCTCCAGGTCATTGCGGAACTCGGTCACCGTGGCGTAGTGCAGCTCCGGCGCCGGCGCCGGCGTCAGGCCGCCCTGGCCGAAATCCGCCCCCAGAGGCGGGGATGTGCTCATCGGCGCCTTCCAGCCCGCCGCCGCCAGCTGCTGATTGCGCTGCTGGGTGAGCTTGAGGCGCTCGAGCATGTAGCTGAGCTTGAGCCGATAGGGCTCAAGGCGATAGCGGGCGGCACGCTCCTCGTAGATCTCAGGGAAGCGCAGCCGGTCCATCTCCAGCGACTCCAGCAGCGGCGCGCTCACCTGGCTCCACTGCATCGAGATGCTGAGTTGATCGCGCAGATCGCCAACGGCAGCGAGGTAGCGATCGAGCATCAGCTGACGCTGATAGCAAGCCGTGCGCCAGGTGATGTCGGGCGTCACAGAGGGGTTGCCGTCACGATCGGATCCCACCCAGGAGCCGAAGGTGCAGAAGGCATCGCCCGGCGGCAGCACATCCGGGTAATTGCCCGCCAAGGCCGTGCGGATGCGTTGGCGCAGCTGCGGCATGGCACCGAACAGCACCTGCTGGAAGTAGTGCAGCGCGTAATCAACCTCATCAAGCACCGAGGGCTTGAACTGGTGCAGCTCATCGGTACGCCACCACAGGCGAATCTCCTCCTCAAGCTGCTGGCGCAGGCTCTGGCGATCGTCGAGGCTGCCAACACCACCCTGCTGCAGCTTCTGAATCAGGGCCGCGACGCGTCGCTGCTTGTGGCGCACGGTGTGGCGCACGATCTCGGTGGGGTGCGCCGTGAACACCAGGCGGATGTCCAGCTCGGCCAGCAGCTGCTCGATCTTGGCCGGCGGCACACCCAGCCCCCGCAGGCGGCTGAACAGCTCGCGGAAGGTGGCCGGTTCGGTCTGGGTGGCCAGCGGTGGCAGGAACGGATCACTGGCCTGATCAGGGTGATGGGCGCGCAGGCTGGCGAGGTAGCTGTCCTCCTCGATGTGCTGCTCAAGGATGTTGACGAGCTGGAAGTAGAGCGAGAAGGCTCGGGCCGCGGCGATGGCTTCGGCCAGATCCATGTCGCGGATCAGCTGCACGATCGCCGCGGTAGCCGCCTCGGATTGAGCATCGGGCTCGCCGCCCTCAATGCCGCTGCTCAGCTCCTTCATGCGCAGCAGTCGTTCGGCCTGCTGGGGCGGACACTCGCTGCGCAGCACGGTCTGCCAGAGCTCCTCCACCAGCTCCAGGCGCTCCCCCAGCAGGCGGGTCACCCTGGGTTCAGCCGCGGTCACGGGGGCTTCAGTGGCGACAAGGGTGGACCCCATGGAAGCGGGCACGGCGGTCGGGCGATCCATGATCATCCCAAAACGTGGGGCTGGTCTGTCGCAAGGCCTGCAGTCAGCTGTATCTCGCGCCGCTCCAGGGCCTGCGCCGCCTCCGCCACCAGCGCGGCCACAGGCGTGCCGGCGCTGTGAGCGGCCCGCCAGCGCATCGCCTGATTGCCATCGCGCAGCAGGCGCTCCAGGGGGGCCAGCCAGTCCATCAACCCCAGCTCGACCGCCAATGGGGCCAGCTGATCCAACTCGGCGGCCAACCAGTCGCGGGCCAGCAGCATCTCACCGGTGCGCCAGTGGCGCAGGGGGGCATCCAGGCTGAGGCGGGCGGCGCTGCGATCGTTGGCATCGGCCAGCTCGGCCAGGGCCTCAGGGCTGAGGGCGCTGGCGTGCAGTGGGTCGTGGCGATCGGGATCGGCGAGCAGCTGCTGCAGGCGCAGTTCAGCGAAGGCGGTGACCGCCAGCAGCTCCAGCGGATCCTCCAGCAGATCGCAGATACGGATCTCGAGGCGGTTGAGATCGTGGGGGCGGTCATCGCCGTTGGGGCGCACCGAGGTCCAGAGATGACGCACGTTCTGCATCGTGCCGAGGCGCAGCTGCTCCTCAACCCAGGCGATGTAGTGCTGATGGCTCAGGAACAGCGGCACCCGCTGGGGCGTCAGCGGGAACTGCAGCCAGCGCTGGGAGTGGGCGCCGGTGGCGGCGCCGTCGAGGAAGGGCGAGCAGGCGCTCAGAGCCAACAGCAGGGCCGCCTCGCAGCGCACCAGGCGGCAGGCCGCGAACAGGGCCGGCATCGCCGTGATGCCGAGGTTGATGTGCACGCTGGCGGTCACCACGCGGGTGCCGTAGGTGGCCTCGATGTAGCCGTGATAGGGGTTGGCGGGATCGGAACGCTCGAAGCGGTGGCTGTCACCGCAGCTGAGGGTGCTGCCGGGCAGCAGGGTGAGCCCCCGTTGCGCCAGCCAGGGCCTGAGGCGACGGCGGGGCTCCAGCAACAGCTCCAGCTGAGCCCGGTAATCGGCATCCGGCGGGGTGGTGTATTCGAGGTTGCGGCAGTCGGGTTCAGTCACAAAACCGGCCAGGGCGGCGGCAGCCTCGGCGGAGCAGCCCACAACCGTGCCATCGGGCCGTCCGGTGAACAGCTCCACTTCAAAACCCTTGAGCAGCAGGGGCATGGATGCGCTCATGCCAGACATGCCAGAGACTTGAGCATGCCGCGCGCCTTGTTCAGGGTTTCCTGGAACTCAGCGGCGGGCTGGGAATCAGCCACCAGGCCCGCCCCCGCCTGCACCTGCACCCGCCAGCCACCGCTGGCCGCGGGCAGCACCACCATCGTGCGGATGGTGATGGCGGTGTTGAGCGCACCGCTGAGGTCCATGGCGCCGTACACACCCGAGTAAGGACCGCGGGCATCGGGCTCCAGGGCGTGGATCAGCTGCATCGCCCGGATCTTGGGGGCGCCGCTGACCGTACCGGCGGGGAAGGATGCCATCAGCAGATCCCAGACATCGCAGCCGGGATCCAGCAAGCCCTCCACCTCGCTGACGATGTGCATCACATGCGAGTAGCGCTCGATCACCATCAGCTCACTCACCCGCACCGAACCCGGCTGACAGACGCGGCCGAGGTCGTTGCGGCCGAGATCCACCAGCATCACGTGCTCGGCGCGCTCCTTGGGATCGGCGAGCAGATCGGCCTCAAGCGCCCGATCCTCAGCGTCCGTGCCGCCGCGCGGCCGGGTGCCGGCGATCGGCCGCAGCGAGGCCTTGACACGGCCACTGCCATCGGCCATCGGTTCGGCCTTGACCATCACCTCCGGGCTGGAGCCGATCAGGTACCAACCGCCGAAGTTGAAGAACGCCATGTACGGCGAGGGGTTGACCATCCGCAGGCTGCGGTAGAGCTCAAACGGCTCGCGCTGCACTTCGGTTTCCAGCCGCTGGCTGATCACCAGTTGGAACACGTCGCCGGCGGCGATGTGCTCCTTGGCGGTGAGCACCGCGGCCTCGAACTCCTGGCGACTGCGATTGCTGGTGGTGGGCAGATCGATGACGGGCACATCGCGCCAATCGAGCGGCGTCACCCCGGCTGGCAGCGGCTGATGCATGCGCTGCTCCAGCGCGTCCAGACGGGCGACGGCCGCGTCGTAGGCGGCCTCCGGATCCACGGCGGCGTCACTGGCCAGATCCACATAAGCCACGGCCGTGATCTGACGCTTCACCTGGTCGAAGGCCAGCAGGCTGTCGGCGAGCATCCAGCAGCCATCCGGCGGACCGGCGGGATCGGTGGGGTGCACCGGCACGCTCGGCTCGATCCAGCGGATCAGCTCATAGCCCCAGAACCCGAACAGCTGGCCCAGCGGCGGCAGGGCCGGGATCGCCGCTGCCCTGTAGGGCACCAGGGCTTCGCGCAGCAGATCAAACGGGTTACCGCTGCGGGCCGAGCGGCGGCCATCACGCCAGACCTGCTCCGCCTGGTCGCCACGCACGGTGAGCGTCCAGAGCGGATCGCTCACCACAAAACTCCAGCGACCGATGCGCTCGCCACCTTCAACGCTCTCGAGCAGCACACCGTGCTCGCTGCCACTGCCCACCTTCAGCCAGGTGGTGAGAGGCGTTTCCAGATCCGCTGGCCAGGTGCGCCAGATCGGAATGAAGCTGCTGCCCGCCGCAGCCTGGGCCAGAACGGTGGCGCGATCAGGAGAGGGCATCACGGCGATGGGCAGGCAAAAAAAACGGGGCGCCCGGCCCCGCCTTTATAGAGGTTGACCCTCCCGGGGCCCGCTGGGGCCCGTGGCAGAGGTGATCAGGAGTCGAAGGTGTTGCGACCGCTGAACTTGATGCTGGCGGGGTTGACGTTCTGGCCAATGCGGCGGGCATTGTGGCCGACCATCTGACGACCTTCGTTCACCTTCTCAGGGAACACGCCATCCTTGGGATGCAGGAACTCCATGTCGCCGCCGGGGAAAATGCGGTAGATCTTGTAATCCTCGATCCGAGGCTTGAACTTGGTGCGCAGCTGGGTGCCGAGGGCCAGGCACTGCTCTTTGCGAGCGAAGTACATGATGTTTTCGCCCTCATTCATGTGAGCAGCACCGCCGGTGGGCAGCTCAAAGGCCTGAACCTTGCCGCTGGTCCAGGTGATGGCGTACTTCTCCTCGGTTTCAGCGGCGTTCAGCAGACCGCCCGTGCTGCCGATGTACTTCGGGAGTTGACCGCTCAATGCCATGGCTGTTCCGGAGAGAGAGTCGGCGGACCGCAGACCGTTTCGCCTGGAAGCTAGCACCGTGTTTTCGGGC
>Ga0129333_10002932_pt1 | contig 15995 bp, 11 predicted proteins | sample CPB6_08_DNA_FD_94474 | JGI IMG/M metagenome (GOLD analysis project Ga0129333, IMG submission 94474) | Freshwater to marine salinity gradient microbial communities from Chesapeake Bay, USA - CPBay_Sum_0.6_0.8_DNA | ecosystem: Environmental > Aquatic > Marine > Coastal | place: USA: Chesapeake...
GCCGGGCATCGGGCAGCCAGCGCGCCAGCAGGTTGAGCAAGACGCCGTCATCCGGAACACGCCCTGGGTCAAAGTAATTGATATGTGGCCAATCGGTGCCCCACACCACGCGCTGCGGATTGGCGGCGAGCAAGGCCAACGCGAACGGGTCGATGTCGCTGTACGCTGGCTGGTGGCTGGCAGCCTGTGCGGTGTTGCGGTCGGCGCCCGAAATCTTGGTCCAGGCCAAGCCGTCGGCCAGCAGGGCACACAGATGCTGAAACCCAGGATCCTGCACCCCACGCGAGGAGGCCATGCGGCCCATGTGGTCGATCACCAGCGGCACGCCCAAGCGCCGCAGGCGCGGGCTCAGGGCTGGCAAGTCGGGCGCATGCACCCAGATTTGGGCGTGCCAGCCGCGCTCGCGCAGGCGGGGCGCCAAAAATTCCAAAGTCTCCAGCCCCACGCCATTGCGATACACCTTGTGCCCGTCCAATTGGTAGAGGTTGGCGCGCACGCCACGCACCCCCGCCGCATGCCAGCGGTCCAGCTCCTGGTCACCCACCTCTTCAGTGGCCACTGCCACACCGCGCAACCGATCGGGGTAAGCCAACAGCGCTTCCAGCACCGAGCCATTGTCGGTTCCGCTGGCACTGCCCGTGACCAAGACGCCACGGCTCAGGCCCAGCCCATTGAGGTGCGCCACAAAGGAGGCGCCATCAAATTCGGCTGGGGTGTAGCTACGGTCAAGCGCCAGCGGGTGGCGGACAAACGGACCAAACACATGGGCATGGCAATCACAGGCGCCAGCCGGTGGCTGGAATTGCAAGGGAGTACTACGCGCGTGCGGAGGCAGGCAGGGGCGGGTCACGGTCAGTCGGCTTTCAGTTTGCCGGCGCGGGCCAGCGCTTGGGCGCGGCCATCTTCCAGGGACAAGAGCTGAGCAAATTCCTGAGCGGAGGATGGACGGGCCACGCTGCCCACACCGAGCAAGCGAGCGCGTACAGCGTCCTCGGCCAACGCCTTGCGCAAGGCCGAGTTCAAGGTTTCAATCAGCAGTGCCGGCGTTCCTGCCGGTGCCAGAATCCCTGCAGCCGTGCTGGCATCGAAATTTGTCAAGCCTGCCTCGCGCAGAGTCGGCACATTGGGCAGGGCTGGATCGCGCTCACTGGACAGCACCGCCAAGGCACGCAGGGCACCGGATTTGATGTGCGAGGCCGAGCTACTGAGCTGGTCCACCACCATGTCGGACTGCCCGCCGATCAGGTCGACGATGGCGGGTGCACCCCCCTTGTAGGGAATCATGTTGAGCTTGAGGCGGGCGGCCTCTTCCATCTGCAACATGGCCATGTGGTTGGTGGTGCCCAGACCTGCATGGCCGGCAGAAATCTTTCCAGGGTTGTTTCGGATGTGCTCCAACAGGCTGGTGATGTCCTTGAAGCGGCTGTCAGCGCCTTTCACCACCACCACCAGGGCGGTGGTGGCAGCCAGGCCAACTGGCTGAAAATTGTCCAGCTTGTAGCTGGTCTTGGTCATATGGGGCAGCACCACCAGGGCATTGGGCGTGCTCACCAGCAGGGTATGGCCGTCGGCAGGCGCGCGCGCCACGAATGCAGCCCCCAATGCACCGCCAGCACCGGCCTTGTTGTCCACCACCACCGGCTGGCCCAGGGCGCGCTCCATGGCAGGCGCCAGGGTGCGGGCCACCACATCCAGATTGCCACCCGGGGCAAAGGGGACGACCAAAGTGACCGGCTTGCTTGGAAAAGTTTGGCCCTGGGCAGCCACAGCCAGCAAGCCAAGTGTCAGGGCGGTCGCCTGATAGATCCATTTTCTGATTTGCATGGTGTCTCCTGATGGTGGGTCTGTGAACTCAGGTCTTGTAACTGGGATCGATGCGGTCGAGCTTGCGCAGCAGAGCAGGCCACTCCATCAGGCCGTAGGGCCGGCGGGTGCCAGGCTGGTAGTTGTTCCAGGTTTCCTGCAGCACCGCAGCTGACACCTCGACCAGGGGCGTGTTGCAGGCCATGGCCGCCAGCTGGGTGCGACAGGACAGCTCCAGCCGATGCATCCAGTTGAAGGCCTCGCCCACCGTGCGTCCGACGGTCATCGCGCCATGGTTGCGCAGCAACAGGGCTTCCTTGTCACCGATGTCCTTGAGCAGGGATTCCTGCTCCTGCAAATTCAATACCACTCCCTGGTAGTCGTGGTAGCCGATCTTGAGAAAACGCATGGCCGTCTGGGTGATCGGTAGCAGGCCACACTCGAGTGCCGAGACCGCCATCGAGGCCCAGCTGTGGGTGTGAATCACGCAGGCCAGCTCGGGCCGCGCCGCATGCACAGCGCTGTGGATGACATAGCCCGCCTTGTTGATGCCATAGTTCAGCTCGCCAAAGTCGGGCTTGGCCAGGATATTGCCCTCCACATCAATCTTGATCAGGCTGGAGGCGGTAATTTCCTCGTACATCATCCCGTAGGCATTGATCAGAAAAGCGCCCTCCTGGTCGGGCACCCGCATCGAGATGTGGTTGGCCATCATGTCGGACATGCCATACCAGTCAACCAGCCGGTAACAGGCAGCCAGATCCACTCTGGCCTGCCACTCCTCTGGCGAGCACTTGCCCTGCAGGGAAGGGATCTGCAAGCGTCCATTTTCAAGCATGGCGGTCTTTCTCTGTCTTGTTGACGAAACGGGCCCGGCCCGATCGGGCATCAATCTTCTCCGATTTTGAGCTTGCTGGGCAGGCGCTTTTCCAGCGCCCATTTGAACAAGGCCGCACCACGAAAAATGCCATGGGCGAACTTGCCGTAGGGCAGGGTCAGGAACAAGGCCATCACACAACCCAGATGCAGGGCCAGCATGCTTGGCAAGGCGGCGGTGCCGCGCGCACCCCAGAGTGCCAGTCCGGTCAGGCTGGTGAAAAACAGCAAGGCGATGAATCCGCGATCCATGGGCTTCTGGGCAGCATCCCCATGCAATGGGTGACGCCTCAGACTGAGATGAAAGAGGCCGGCTGCGCCAATCAGCAGACTCACCCCGCCCACCGTACCCAGCAGCTTGGGCAAGCTGGGCAGGTCATAGGGCGCCACCCAGCCCCATAGATAGTGGTAGAGAGTGGCCACGCTGGTGGCGGCAAAGCAGAGCAGGAACCCATAAAACGTGAGGTGGTGGTAGACACGGCGGCGCCGGGTCCAGGCGTCATCCTCGTTGTTGCAGCCTTCGCCATGGCCGCCATCGAGATATTTCAATCGCAGCACATCGTGGGTGGCCTCAGCCGCGGCAGCGCCACGCAATGCCTGCAGTTGGGGGGCTGGGTAGTCCTGTCCAGGTGTGACGCTGGACCAGAAGCTGCGCACGCCGCGCCAGAGGGCCAGCACCGCATAGAGAAATACCGGCGCAAACATGGCAACCAGCAGGTTGTGCGGGAAGATCGCATAAAAATCTGCTGTGCTGGGCACGCGCCACAGCGTGTCTTTCAGCCAAAGGGTCAGCAGCAGAAAGAACGTCAGGGCGCCAGCAGTGGCCAGCGCCAGCGTGAGTCCGTTACGCTGATAAAGCTTGCCAAATGCCTTCGGCCAGGCGAAATCGGTATAGGTGCGCAAGCGCACCTTGGCCATGGCCTGCGGAATGTTGACCGCAAACTCGTGCGGCGGTGCGTACTGGCAGGCATGCAGGCAGGCACCGCAGTTGTGGCAAAGATTCGCCAGGTAGTGCACGTCTGTGACGGAAAACTCCAGGCGCCGCGTCATCGCCGGGAAGACGGCACAAAATCCTTCGCAGTAACGACAGGCATTGCAGATCTGAAGTTGGCGAGCCACCTCAGCTTCATCAGTGCCGGCGACGACCTCACCCCTGGCCAAGGCCTGCGCTTCTCGGGTCAATTGCTCAAGCTGCTGCACGCTGTTGCTCCAGATTCTTTAGTTTGAAAGCGGCTTGCGCCGCACCGGTACCGGCGATACGGCCAAAGGCGGTGCCGATCGACATGCCCACACCGGCGGTGTAGCCCTTGCCCAGCACATTGCCAGCCATCATTTCGCCAGCCACAAACAGGTTGTTGCTGGCCACCCCGGCAAAGCGAACTGCGGTGGTCTCATCGGTCTTCATGCCCAGGTAAGTGAAGGTGATGCCCGGTCGCAGGGAAAATGCATAAAAGGGGCCGATGTCAATCGGACGGGCCCAGTGGGTTTTGGCCGGGGTGATGCCCTCGGTGTGACAGTCATCCAGCACAGTGTGGTCAAAATTGCCGACCCGGCAGGCAGCGTTGTAAGCATTGATCGATTGCATGAACGGCTCCACCGGCAAGCCGATTTTCTGCGCCAGCTCCGGCAGGGTGTCCGCCTTCAAACCCGGGAAAACCGGCGGCATGAAACGGCCAATGGCCTTGCTGTCAATCACGCAATGGGCAATTTGTCCTGACTGCAAAGCCACCAGCCGCCCCCAGATGGCATAGCGCTTGGGCCAGAAGTCCTCGCCCTCGTCATAGAAACGCAGCCCATGACGGTTCAGCACCACGCCCAGGGACACACAATCAAGCCGGGTGGTGATGCCGCCGTCATACAGCGGCGCGCGCGCGTCGATCGCCACGCAGTGCGACTGGGTGGGGTCGCCAATCATGTCAGCGCCCTGCGCCTGCAGGTCTTTGATCAAAATACCTTGGTTGTAGCGGGTACCGCGGATGAGGAAGTTATCGGCTGGCCATTCGCCCTCCGAATTCTGACCCCAGACCTCGCGCAACCACGCCCGGTTACTCTCGAACCCACCGCATGCCAGCACACAGGCGCGCGCCTCGATCCGCTCACCCTTCACATAGGCGGCCCTGAATTGCCCATCCACAATTTCCAGCCGCTCGACCGGCGATTCGTAGCGGATCTGCACCCCCATTTGCTCGGCACTGCGGTAGTAGGCGTTGACCAGCGCCTTGCCTCCGCCCATGAAGAAGGCATTGGTGCGCGACAGACTCAAGGTGCCGGAGAGGGAGGGCTGGAAATGCACGCCGTGCTTCCTCATCCAGGGCCGGCAGCTGCTGGAGGCACGAATCACCAGACGAGCCAGCTTTTCGTCGGTCTGTCCTCCGGTGACCTTGAGCAGGTCCTGCCAGTACTCTTCTTCCGGGTAGGTTTCCACCAGCACATCCTGCGGCTCTTCATGCATGCAGCGCAGGTTGCGGGTATGCACAGAATTGCCGCCGCGCCATTCCTTGGGTGCAGCCTCCAGCAGCAAGACCGAGGCGCCCGCCTCGCGCGCCATCAGCGCCGCACACAAAGCAGCATTGCCGCCGCCAATGACCAAGACATCCGGTTTCATAGCATACCCATCCAAAGATCACCCATCCACACGCACCGCAAGGCCCTGGCGCTCAGGCCAGGCCTCACTGTTTCTTGCCCTGGCTTTTGGCCATCTGGGCCTCCAGCTGTGACCATTTCTCCAGTTCATGCCGAATAAAACGGCCAAACTCCTCGCCCGCCAGGTGGGCTGGCTCAGCACCGCTGGCCAACATGGTTTTTTCGATCGCCGGGTCTTGCAAGGCAGCTGCAAAATCTGCGCTCAGCTTGGTCAGCACCTCCTTGGGCGTGCCCGCCGGTGCCAGCAAGCCAAACCAGCCGACTGCCGCGTAGCCCGGCAGGCCCGCCTCGGCCACCGTGGGCAGATCGGGCGAGGCCTTGGCCCGCACCGCGCTGGTGACAGCCAGCGCCTGCAATTTGCCTGCTTTCACATGGGGCAGTACCGTCTGACCGGGCGCAAACATCAGGTCGATGGTGCCGCCCAGCAAGTCGCTGACCGCCTGGCCGGTGCCCTTGTAAGGCACATGCAGCATGTCCAATCCGGCCTGTTGCATGAACAATTCCACCGTGAGGTGAGAGGCCGACCCTTTGCCCGATGAGCCGAAGGTGATCTTGCCCGGCATGGCCTTGGCCCGCGCCATGAGTTCGCGCAAATTGTTCACCCCCAACTTCGGATTGACCGCCACCAGATAGGGCGAAGCAGACACCAGGTTGAGCGGTGCGAATTGCGCGACATTGTCCTGGCTCAGGGAGGCAGTGGAACTCATCAGCAAGGTGTAGCCATCGGCTGCGGCCTTGGCCACATAGGCTGCACCGATATGGCCACTCGCCCCGGGTCGGTTTTCCACAATCACCTGCTGCTTCCACAGCGCGCTTTGCCGTGTCGCCAAAATGCGCGCCAGGGTGTCAGCGCCACCGGCAGGCGGGAAGGGAACCACAATCGTCACCGGTCGGGAGGGAAAGGGCTGCGCCTGCGCCTGTACCAAAGCGCTCCCACTGAATGTCAAGAGAGCACCCAGCAATAGGGCCAGGCTGATGCGCGGCAGCTTCTGCGCAGAAGATTTCATTGTCGTGCCCAAGTTCATCATGCCGCCTGTGCACGGGCGGCAACAATGCGGTTGCGCAACACCATGGGTGGATCTTCGAAAGCGCATTCCACGCTGTCACCGTTTTTCAGGTACAGGTCTTCTGCATTGGGCTTGCCCACCGCAACGCCGCCGGGTGCACCCGTAGAAAACATGTCCCCGGGATACAGGGGCACCAGTCGGGAGAAGTGCTCGATGATGCGTGGCAGCTTCCAGATCTGGTCGCTGGTCTTGACCCGCATGCGCTGCTCGCCATTGACACTGCAGGTCACCCAGATGTTGTAGGGATCGGGCACCTCATCCATGGTGATGATGTAAGGGCCCAGTGGACCGAAACCGGGTGCATTTTTGGCAGTCCAGAAGCGTGAGCCGGAGGCGACCTCGCGCTTTTGCGTGTCACGGCAGGTCAGGTCGTTCAGGAGGGTGATGCCCGCCACATGTTCAAAAGCCCGCTCGGCTTTGACCTGATACGCCGGCTTGCCAATCACAAAAACCAGTTCGGGTTCGTAATCCAGGTGACTGACCGTGGGTGGCCGTTCGACATCGGCATCGTGCCCGGTCAGGCAGGCATTGAGCTTGATGAAGCCGGTGGGCTCGTTGGGCATTTCCTTGATCAGGTCGGTGCGCTTGAGTTCTTCCAGATGGGTGCGGTAGTTCTTGCCAACGCAAAGAAACTTGTTGGCGTCCTGAATCGGTGGCAGGAAATGAACTGCCGACAGGGAGTAGCTGGCCTTCTGGAGGCAGTCCGGATTGGACTGCGCCGCCGCCAGCAGGCTTTTGGCACGCGCCATGGCTGCATCGCCCTGCTCCAGCAAGGCCCGCATCGATCCTGGGAAAGCCGCTTGACTGGGCTGCAGGAGTTGCGCCGCCTGCGCCAGGTCGAGCAGGCGCTCACCGCACTGCACACCGACCCGACCGCGCAGGGGGTCAGCCCGAGTTGAAAAAGTTGCCAGCTTCAAAAATATCTCCTCTTGGTTTCAGCGACACGCCAATGGGTACAACCCTCGTAGGGCGCTCAGCAACGGAGTCGCAGCGCAGCAAAGACATCCTGTGCCGGGCGTTGACCGGGCACACAGCTTCAGTTCAGTGCGAGCATGCTGCTTCAGTTTTGTGACTCTAATCCTGTGCAGCCGGTTCAACCAGCGGCTTGCCCTCATAAGGGGTTCACGATTCGTGATGGCAGATTAGCCAGCCGTTGACGCCGATTGGGCAGCATGTCGGCCTGCTCTGCGGCCCGACACAAAGGCCCATGCCAGGTGATGCCCATGGCCTTTGAGCAGCAGGCCGCCCTGTCCGGTAGAACCTGCTGCCAGCAAGCCAGCGATCGGCTTGCCGCTGGCATCCAGAACCCGATGTTCGGTATCCACCATCAGTCCACCTTCACTGTGGACAAAAACTGAGCGCACCGGCCCCAGTGCAACAAATGGGCCATCGCCCAGAGGCCGGATGGGACCGGATTGGGCGCTGAGTACCAGCGCCGCCGCATCCATGCCCAGCTTTTGGGCAAGAGCCTGCAAGGTGGGCGCTTCGGTGAAGACATCAGGTCGGTTGCGCCGGTAATCGTCGATGTAAGCGTAGGCGATTCCAGGCGCGGTGGAGACAAAATGCGGCCAGGCTGAGAACTGCTGCGCCAAGTTGGCGTCGATCAGGATATAGCCTAGCTTGTCGGGCTGGTCGGGCAAGCGCCAGGAGGGCTTGTCCAGTTCACTGCCAAACCGTTCACCCCGCCGATTCACCAACACAGCGCCCTGGTCAAAAAGCGTTGTCGAGGGCGCCAGCGCGGTGGTGAGGAATTTCATCATCAAGGGCCGCAGAATGGCTGCCGGCAAATTGTCCAGCGACCACTCCATGCAAACAGCCAGCCAGCGCCAGGGCGGCAGGCGCCGTACAAAGTTCTCCTTGGCTGGCGCCATGAAGCGCAACTCTGGCCCGAGGGCCAGGTCCCCGTTGACAATCCTTGCCCCCAGCGCTTCGGCCATGCGCTGCCCGTCACCGGTAGCCGTCGTGTTCACCCCCTCCACCTTGGACTGCTGCGCACCCATGAAGCGTGCTTTGAACTCCGGGTCGCTGGTGAAGTCGCCTGCGGTCAGCACCACCCCACCGCGCGCGCGATAGTGAAGGGTATGGCCGTCTTGTGCCACCACAACACCCCGCACCCGATCGGACTGCACCAGCAGTGTGCTTACCCGTTGTCCGGTCTGGATCTCCACCCCTGCAGCAAGAGCGCGCCGGCGCAGGTGGTAGATGAAGGAGCGCGAGTTGGGCAGCACATTGTGCATGCGGGGCTGGCGGTGCGGCGGCTCTGGCATCGGGCCCATGAAGCGCACCCCCGAGTCGAGCAACCATTGAAAGGTTTCAGGAATATGGTCACACAGGATTCGACGCAAAGGCGGGTTGTCGCGCGCGTCCAGATCGCCGGCAAAACCTGGCATGTCGGCCCAATGTTCCTGCGGTGAATCGACAATGCCGCGCCTCTTCTGGTGCGGCGTGCCGGTGGAGGTGATCGACCCGATGGACCAGGCAGTGGAGCCGCCGAGTTGATGATTTTTTTCCAGCAAAAGCACCGTGGCGCCGCTTTCACGGGCCTCGATGGCTGCGGCCAAGCCCGCGCCGCCACCGCCCACCACCACCACATCAAAGATTTTTTCGCCCTGCATGGCCAGCCCTGTTCCTCGGATCAGAAAGGTTTAAACCATACCGCCATTGGGCTGGACGATCTGGCCATGTACCCAGGAGGCCTTGTCTGAAGCCAAAAAGGCAATGACTTCGGCCACCTCCTCAGCTTGCCCCACGCGGTTGAAGGGGCTCAAACCCGCCGACCGGGCCAGCGCCGCCTCATCCTTGCCTGCTCGAAACAGGTCGGTGTCCACCGGCCCAGGGGCAACGCCGTTGACCCGGATTTTGCGTGGCGCCAATTCCTTGGACATGGAGCGCAGCAGGCTTTCCACCGCCGCCTTGGTGGCGGTGTAAGGACCGCCGCCGGGAATGGCCACGCGCACCATGGAAGTGGTCAGCCCGATGATGGTGCCGCCGTCCACCACATGCCTGGCCGCAGCACTCAGCACATTGAAGGCGCCCACAATATTGGTTTCCACCAATTGGCGAAAGTTGGCGGAATCGAAAGTGGCCATCGGGCCTGGGGGCACATTGATGCCCGCGTTGGCGACCACACAGTGCGGCATGCTGCCAAAGTCCCTGGCCACATCGGTAAAGACCTGGGCCACCTGAGCGGCTTCACGGATATCGACCTGGTAGCCTTTGGTACTTGCACCAGCGATCTTGGCAGGCACATTGGGCGCACTGCTCACATAGGTGTAGGCCACCTCAAAGCCACCTTCTGCCAATTTCTGCACCGTGGCAGCGCCAATGCCGCGCGTGCCGCCAAAAACCAGGGCAATCTTCTTGCTCATGCGAGCTCCTATTTATTGTGGATGTCGATATGTTTAGGTGAGCCAGCACAGAGCCGGCATTGCCAGACTGCTAGCGGCGTACTTCCGCCACCAAAGGATAAGCGGGGGGATGGCGCTAAGCGGCTCAGTGGAGTCATGCGCGATGGGGCTTGCCGTAGATGGGCTCTTTGTACGGGATAGGTGGCAGCTGCCAGGTCCCGGTGGAGGGTGGACGAACTTCAGCATCCACATGCACATCGATCACGCAAGGTCGTTTGTTCTTGAGGGCCTGCTGCACTGTGGCGCCCAGGTCCTGGGAACGGGTCACGGTGAAGCCGTCTGCCCCACAGGCACGTGCCCAGGCCGCAAAGTCCGGGTTGTAGCGCTCGCCACTCTGACCCTTGTAGAAAGCAGTGCCGATTTCGCGGCCATTGAACAGACCGTACTGCAGGTCGCGAATGGCAGCCCAGGCGAAGTTGTTCCAGATGATCCAGATCACCGGCAGCTTGTACTCCACCGCAGTACACAGAACATAGGGCGCCATGGTGAAACCGCCGTCACCGACCACCGCCACACACGGGCGCTCGGGTGCGGCCAATTGCGCGCCCATGATGCCGCAGACGCCAAATCCCATGCTGGAAAAGCCCCAGCTGTTGAGCATGCTCTGGGGCCGCTTGGCCTGCCAGAACTGCATGAACCAGTTGTGGTGCACGCCTGAGTCGAGCGACAGAATCACATCATCGGGCAATACTTTCTGCAGCGTGCCCACCACAAACTCCGGCCGCAAGGGACTGGTCGAGTCCGAAAAGTGCGGGCGCACAAACGCCTCCCACTGGGCCTGCCAGGCTTGCACCTGGGCCAGCCAGGGTGCAAAGCGAGCCGCCGTGATCTCCTGGCGCTGCGGCAAGGCAGCGAGCAACTGACGTGTGAATACTTTGATGTCAGCGATGATGCCCAGAGTGGGCACATAGTTGCGCCCCAGCTCTTGCGGGTCGATGTCCACATGCACCAGCTGGGTCTTGGGGAAATTCCAGGAATAACCCGGATGCCAGCTGGAAGCGCTGCGGTCATCAAAACGCGTTCCCAGGGTAATCACCAAATCGGCGCGCCTGCCCGCCTCGTTGGCCGGATAGGCGCCGTTGCGGCCAATGAAGCCCAGTGCCAGGGGGTGGTCGCCCCGAATGGCGCCCATGCCGTTGGGCGAGGTGATCACGGGGATGCCCAGGCTTTCGGCCAGTTCGGTGATTTCCGGGCCGGCTTCTGACAGGGTGGCGCCGTGTCCAATGAAGAGCACCGGCTGGCGGGCAGCGGCCAACAGGCCCAATGTCTGCGCCACATCCGCATCGCTGGCACCAGGACGGTGGGCGCGGTGAATGTTGGAGGACGGCGGCAGCTCAACCTCATCCTCTTCCTGATAGACGTTGTAGGGAATATCCAGGTTCACCGGTCCGGGCCTGCCGGTGACCATGGTGTCCATGGCCTGGCGTAGCGCCAGTGGCAGCATGTCCACCCGGGTAGGCTGAAAGGCGCGCTTGACTACCGGCCGCATCACCTGCGCGAAATCTGCCTGGTTGTGCTTGTACAGCTCCTGGAAGGGCGCCCGGTTGTGTTGCGAGGTCGGCACATTGGAGGTAATGCACAGGAAGGCTGACGAGTCCGACAGCGCGGTGGCACATGACATGACCATATTGGCAGAGCCGGGGCCGGTCGATGTGAGGGTAGCCACCGGCTTGTGCTTGACCCGGAAATAGGCATCGGCCATATGCCCGGCGCATTGTTCGTGCCGCGGCGAAACCAGTTGCAGCTGGTCCTTGACGTCGTACAGGGCATCCAGGATGCCGACATTGCCATGGCCGCAGATGCCGAAAATATAGGGCACCTTTTCCTGCACCAGGTACTGGGCGATCAGCTCGCCGCCTTTCATCTTGGGCATGATTGCTTCTCTTTCAAATTGTCGTGAATGTCACTATACGTTCCTCGGTCATCTCGCGCACCGCGTAATGCGGTCCCTCGCGGCCAAACCCGCTGTCTTTGGAGCCCCCATAAGGCATCAGGTCCACCCGCGAGCTGGAGGTCTCATTCACATGGACCCCCCCCACCTCGAGTTGCTGTGCGGCACGCATGGCATCACTGAGGCGGTTGGTGAACAGCCCGGTGGCCAGGCCATAGGGTGTGGCGTTGACCCGTGCAATGGCCTGATCAAGCGTTTTGAATGGCAGGATACAGACCACCGGCCCAAAGATTTCCTCGCAGCCCACTTTCATCTCATGCCCAACATTGGTCAGCAGGGTGGGCGGAATCACCGCACCCTGGCGCGGGCCGCCAGCCAACAGTCTGGCGCCGCCCTTGACAGCCTCCTCAATCCAGCTCTCCACACGAACCGCATTGTCCTGGCTGATCAGCGGGCCGACAAAGGTATCCGGTTTCATTGGGTCACCGAAAGTCAGGGCCTGGACCAGCTTGGCCAGGCGAGTTTCCACCACCTGCATCAAGGACTCATGGACCAGCAGCAGCTGGACCGATGTACACACCTGGCCCGCCTTGCGATAGCCGGCATTGACAATTTTGGGCAGGGCCGCATCCAGCCCGGCGTCATCACACAGAATGGTGCAGGCAATCGAGCCGAGTTCCATTTGCGTTCGACGCAGGCCTGCCGCTTGCTGAATGGCGCGCCCCACCTCGGTGCTACCCGTGAATGCAAAAAATCTCACCCGCTCATCCGCCTGCAGCAGTCGCACCACCTCGGCGCTGCCATGCAAGACACTGAGAAAGCCCCTGGGTATTCCGGCTGCCAGCAGCACCTCTGCCAGCAGGCAGGCCGTCATGGGGGTATTGGTCGAGGGCTTGAGAATCACCGCATTGCCGGCTGCAAAAGCCGGCGCCACCTTGTGGGTGACCGTGTTCAGGGGTGAATTGAAGGGGGTGACCGCGAGCACCACGCCCAAAGGCACCCGCAGGGTGAAGCCCGTTCTCCCCGCTGCGCCGGGCGCTCCCGCCAGCGGAATCACATCACCGGCGAGACGACGCGCCTCTTCAGCAGAAAGCTTCATGGTCTGGACGCAGCGTCGGACTTCACCAAGGGCATCGCTCTGGGTGAAACCAGCTTCCAGTTGCATGGCACGCACAAACTCCGCTGACCGCTCCTCCAGGATGTGGGCGGCACGCTCCAGCATCTGGCCCCGCTCATAAGCCACCGGCGCTCCTGCACGGAAGGCCGCCTGCGCTGAATCAACCGCCTGGCGGATCTGACTTGCATCGGCCAGGGTCAGGCTGGCGCATGGCTGCAGGCGAAACTTGTCCAGCACATTCACCCGGGGGCCAGCGCCCATCACCCACTGTCCATCGATCAGCAAGCCGTATGTAGCCGGATTGGCAGCGTCCAGCACCGCAGCAGGCTGGCGATCCATCACTGCGCCTCCTCTTCATCCATGGCCGGGGTAGTCACCACCAGAAATACCAGACCATTGGTGCCGGTATTGGTGAAGCTGTGGCGCACGCCGGGGGGCACATAGACATAGTCATGCGGCCGCATCAGATGCCTGGCCTCATCCAGGGTTAGCACGCCCTCGCCTTCGAGCACGTAATAGACCTGCTCCTGCACTTGATGGACATGTTCCTGCACATAGGCCATGGGCGCATAGCGCGAGATGCGAAAGTCCACCCGGGAACTTCCCGTGGTTTCGGGCCCGGCCAGCTCCTTGGACAGGGCACCGCCAAAGTGGCCGGGGTACTGCTGCCAGGGCATATTGGCCATTTTTTCCACCAGCAGCCGAAGGGCTTGTGCTTGTTTCATGGGGCACCTCTCTTGAATGGTTTGAAACTTGGGTGGGCTGAGGTCATGCTGTCACTCACAGCCAAAGAATTTTTTTGCGGTACTCAAGGTCGCTCAGCAGCGCCTGGGCGGGGCCCTCATGAAAAACACTGCCACGCTCCAGGGCATAGACCCGGTCAGCCAGCGCCAACACCAGGTCCAGGTTGTGCTCCACGATCACGATGGCAATCTGCTGGCGAAGCTTGTCAAAAGCAGTGAAGAGCTCCTGCACCACCGTGGGCGCCAGCCCTTCAAAGGGCTCATCCAACAGCAGCAGCTTGACATTGCCCGACAGCGCGCGCGCCACCGCCACCATCTGCTGTTCGCCGCCCGAGAGGTAGTCGGCCGCCACATCCATGCGCTCTTTCAGGCGCGGGAAAAACTCCAGAATCTTTGCCTCATCCCAGACCACGCCGGATTGACCATCGGCAGGACGTGCCAGACGACCCAGCGCCAGATTCTCGCGCACCGTCATGCCGGCAAACAAGCCTCGGCCCTGGGGCACATAGCCGATGCCAAGTCTTGCAATATCGGGGGCGGCCAGGCCCTCGATACGGCGCCCATTGAAGGTCACACTGCCGCTGGCCGGCGGCAGCAAGCCCACCAGGCTCTTCAACAGGGTCGATTTGCCCGCGCCATTGCGTCCGAGCAGGGCCACGATCTCGCCGGCGTGCACTTTCAGGCTGGCCTGGTTCAGGATGTGGCTTTTTCCATAAAAGGCATTGACCTGATGAAAGTCCAGCACCAGCTCGCGTACCTGGCCTTCCTGCCCAGTTCTTGCGGTGACGGGCGGCGTGCCCGAGCCGGTATAAATCTCCTGCACGCGTCGGTCGTTACGCACCGCATCGGGCGAGCCACTCATCAGCACCTCGCCCTGGTTCATCACCGTCACCTGCTGCGAAAAGGCCAGCACACGGTCAATGTCGTGCTCAACAATCAGCACCGGGATGTCTACCGCGATAGTTTTGATCAATTCGGACACGCGCTCGCGCTCGGCCGCGGCCAATCCGGCCAGGGGCTCATCAAGCAACAGGACTTGCGGCTTGGAGCCCAGGGCAATGCCCAGATCCAGCAGTCGTTGACCACCATAGGACAGGTCGCCCGCCTCGGTCAACTCCATGCCATGCAGACCAAGAAATTTCATCAGCTCGGCAGTCTGTGCATGTAACTCGGGAAAGCTGTCGATGTCCCGCCACAGGTTGAAGCGAGAGCCATGCCGCGCCTGCAGGGACAGGCGCAGATTCTCGTAAATGCTCAGCCCCTTGAACAGATTGGTGATCTGAAACGAACGAGCCAGGCCCTGCTGGCAGATATGGTCTGGCGACAGGAACTGGATTTCTTTGCCATGCAGGAATACCTTGCCCGAGTCGGCCATGAACATGCCCGAGACCAGATTGAAGGTGGTGGTTTTGCCGGCACCATTGGGGCCAATCAAGGCATGGATCTGACCTGACAGAACCGCCAGGCTGTTGTCCTTGACCGCCTGAATGCCGCCAAAGCTCTTGCTGATGCCCACAGCCTCAAGTACCGCTCCCTGGCTTGCCTTGGGCTGGAGGTAATCGGGCAAGGCCATGCCGGCAAATATTTTGCGTTTGCTCATCGCTGCGTCTTCGGCCGGGGGCGGTCGCAAACGCTTCATGATTTGAGCCCAGATCCCGGTCAAACCCGAAGGCGAAAAAATGATGAACCCAACAAATATCAAGCCAAAGTAGAGCAGCCAGTTGCTGGTCCAGATCGAAAACAGCTCACGGAACAGCAAAAAGAACAAGGCCCCCAGCGCCGGTCCCAGAAAGCTGTGCATGCCCCCAATAACCACCATGGCCAGCAGTTCCCCCGAGAATGCCACCGTGGTCGACTCCGCTGCGGCCAAACGGTGCAAAAAGACCATCAGGGCGCCCGACAGCCCGCTGATGGTGGCCGAGATGACAAAGGCCATCAGCTTGTACCTGTCGACGTTGTAACCCTGAAAGGTGGCACGTTGCTGGTTCTCCCGGATCGCCACCAGCACATGGCCAAATGGTGAGCGGACAATACGAAGCATCACGCACAGCAGGCCAAAAGCGATCAGCGCCACCATCAAGTAGTAGTTCAAATGCCCATCCAGGTTGAGCCAAGCCGGCCCTCCACGCTCGATGCCCCCAAGCCCCCCCTCACCCCCCGTCAGACTGGTCCAGCGAAAAGAGATGGCAAAGGTCAGCGCAGCCAGGGCCAGGGTCAGCAGCGAAAAATAGACCCCGCGCCGGCGCAGGATCAGGAAACCCACCAGCAGCGCTAGAACAGCTGTGAACAGCAGGGAAAACGCAAAGGGCAGCAGGATCTGCCCCTTGAACCAGTGCAACTGAGCCAGGGCTGCGGCATAGCCACCAATACCAAACCAGGCGCTTTGGCCAAAAGAAACCAGGCCGGTGTAACCCACCAGCAAGTTCAAGCTCATGGCAGCCAAGGCCA
>Ga0129333_10002934_pt1 | contig 15990 bp, 8 predicted proteins | sample CPB6_08_DNA_FD_94474 | JGI IMG/M metagenome (GOLD analysis project Ga0129333, IMG submission 94474) | Freshwater to marine salinity gradient microbial communities from Chesapeake Bay, USA - CPBay_Sum_0.6_0.8_DNA | ecosystem: Environmental > Aquatic > Marine > Coastal | place: USA: Chesapeake Bay...
AGTGATCTACTCACCTGATAAGTTGCTGGTGCTGCCGAACGCAATAATAGTTCGTTAGTATTTGCTGGTACTGTCATCAGGAAACATTGGTAAGGAGTTGAGCTGTAATGCGACTAGCACTTTCCACATAATAGACCAACGTAGACACACTACTAAGGGCTGTGCTCATTGTTGGAGTACCGCCAGAGAATTTCCAGTTCGACCCATAAGCAACGGTGTACGCCGTACCAGAACCCTGAGTTATAACAATAGCTCCAGATTGACCAGCAGTAAGGTTGGTAGGATTAGCAATAGTAACGTTATGAGCAAGAGTCAGGCTAAAATTGTTAGCCGTTGCAAAGTTGGGGGTTACCGTAGTTGCTGAAGTCAGTGCGGAGACCGTGCCCCGTTGTGCGGCTGTAAAGCTTTGAACAACATCAGTCTTTGCAGTGTCAGCATCGTAGCCTTGAACAGTGACGCCAATGTCTCCCGACACAAGAGCTGAATACCAAGCAAGAGTACCCGTACCATTGGTTCCAAGTAATTGACCGTTGGTACCATCAGCATTGGGAAGGGTCCAAGTGATATTACTAGCAACTGTTCCAGGTGCTCTAAAGGCTACCCAATTATTACCGTGACCAGTGGCTTCACCAAACTTCAACAGTAGTTGGTTATCCAGTATGGTATTGCTGCTCAGCGAAACATCACCAGTGCTGCTACCAATAGTTCGGTTAAGGACATCAAGATTCCCACCCAACTGCGGGGTCAAATCAGATGCCAAATCAAACGCAATAGAACCAGACGGGATAGTAACGTAACCAATCTGCTGATCAACAGTCAGCGTATCACCAAGCTTGAACTTACCATTATGATCAGTAATAGCAGCCCAGATCTTACCATTGTTAAGTTCAATAACTTGGTTAGCTTCAATAGGTACACCACCATTTTCGGGAAGGGCAGTATAGTTGGTACCAGAACCCACATACTCCATCGTGTGACCGCTAGAAGCAATCATCGAACGAAGATAGAAGGAAACAGGAGAACTGGCAGCTACTGAACCATTAAGACCAAGGTTCTCAGATTTGTTAGTAGGATTAGGACGACTAATAGTTACATCCCACCCAGCACCGTTTGCTATAGCAGACAGAATAGGATAGGTATTACCACCAATATCCACGAGCATGTTGCTCTGAGGACGAGTAGCGGTACCATGCCAAGGAGAACCAGCCGTAGGTGCTCCAATGGTAAAGCTAATAGCACCACTGTTTGCTAGTGCAGTTGTGGTTGCTGTAAAGATAGCATTAGGTGAACGACCATCAGCAATCAATGAATACCGACCAAAGTCAGTGGTACTAGCAGCCAGGTTAGCTTGACCGCCATTACGACACTTGATGTGATAATGGGTAAAGAAGGAGTAGCTAGAGGTAGCTTGACAGTAACCGTTATTGGTAACAAGGATACCAGGGCCATCAAGACCCACATGGGTGTAGCTATCACATACCATCGACCGAAGCGGTGAAGATGCGTCAACCGTACTTCCATCAATAAGGATACCACCACCCGTCATTGCCGAGTCAGTATCACCACCAGCACCACCAGCAGGGGTATGAGGATTCAAGCTGCTGTTATTAATCTCCGAATCAGAGAAGTTAGTACAATTCTGAATATAAGGAGACTTATAAATCATTGCCCCAGGATAGAACGAGAAGTTCCAACCTTGGTTCTCAGGAAGACCGTAGGTAGCACCACTATCAATAGTACTGTTACCACGTGTACCACTTGCCTTCACACCTGTAAGGGTAAGACCAGCAATATACGTACCACTATTTACACGGAACAGGCTATTTGTTTCAGTAGCAGCAGTGGGATGAACAATACAACTACGAAGAGCTTGACCAATAATCGACACATCCTTTTTGGTGATGTCAATTGGAGCAACTTCCTGATAAACACCAGGAGCCACAATAACTACACTACCATCACCGTAGGTAGCATCAGCATTGATCTGGTTAATAGCAGCTTTAATGGTTTGTTTAGGAGAACTAATCCGGTGACCATCATTGGCATTATTACCGTTAACAGAGTCAACATAAACAACCTTGGGCAAGTTGGTAAAGGTACCACCAGAAGCAATACCTAACCAAGCACTACCATTCCAAATAGAAAGCGTTAGATTTGGATCATTTTGAAGCCAAGTCTTACCCACTTCCCAGTTAGAACCAGCAGGGGTTGTGGTTTGAACAATTGTATCAAAACGGCGAGATGCAGCCAGAGCCGTAAAAAGGTTGTTGTCAGCAGCAGCAGGAGAACCAGCAGTTTGTTCTGCTTCGGTAATAATATCTACATCTTTGATTCGATCAAAGTCAATGGAGTTAGCTCCAATACCAATAACAATCTGTCCAGATGCCGGAGAGTTATCGGTAATTGTAATACCATCAGTAGCAGTAATATCCGTGGTAAGAGCAGTATCAATTTTAGCATCAATCCGCCCATCAGTTGCTGCTGTGGTAGCAACCTGAGTATCAGTACTTACCCAGGTTTCATCACTATGGATGGTTTGTGTTTCCTTATCCCAAGTATTGTTTTGAATTTCCTGAACAGCGTAGTTATTCTGCAAGAAGTCATCATTTAGATCCTGTGCTCTGATGGCGGAACCAGCAAAGAATGTAGCTTTCAAATTATCGGTATTAGTCCGCCGATAAATACGAATAGCTGCACCATTTGCCGGTGCCGTATTGAAGAGAACAGTTGTAGCGTTGGCAAGGGTATATGCAGTTGTATCGGTGCCATTAAGACTTACCTTAATGTCATCCTCATCAATGTATTGAAATGTAAGAGCATAGGAAGTGGTTGAACCATTCCCTGTGTAAGTGTTTTCAGTTACAGCCATTACGCTAGTAAGTAATTGGGAATAGGTGGATTATTTATTTTGCCATTGCAACAGAGGAATCCCCCGTTGCTGATAGGCTTTATCTAGACCTTGTTCGTATTGACGACGCATCACTTCTTCACGATTGCTAAGTTGTACTTCAGCCATACGCTTAGAACGATCCAAAGCCACGTCAATTTGACGATACAGGTTCATCCATTGATTAGGATCAATGCGAGAACCATTACCACGTTCAGTCTTAATTGAATCACGCCACACTTGGGCATCAGTACCCTGCATGATTCGCTTCAACTCATTCTTAAAGTAACCTTGCTGACCCATCAAAGAAAAGAGTTCAGAACGTTCTTTAGGAGTGTATTCCACACCTTTAGTGCTTTTGTTGAAACTTGGACGCGAATCATATTCAATATCCAGCAGGAATTGACGTTCAGCGGATTGACCTTCGTACACCTTCATAGGAGACACAGCATTCCATGCCCGAACAAAGAAGTTCTCGGGGTAACCAACTTTAGTGCCATCAATCCAGTCGTGCTTATCAGGCAGTGCACCTTTAGAATCTACAACATCTAAGAACTTGTTACGGTTACGAAGAAGCTGAGTGAACTCCATATCTAACTCACGCAGAGATGGTGCCATAAGACGACCAAGCTCATTACGTGCACCAGATAAAGGAGCAAGAGAACTAGCAAAAGAAGCAGCCCAACGATTCAATGCAGCAGGGTTACCAGCCAGAACATCGTTCATAGGCTCGATACCAGCAAGCATAGATTTGTTGGTCAGGTTACCACTAATGATAAAACCAAGTTTATTGATAGTAGTTTCAAGATCAGCTTCAGTAATGGAATCAAAGTTATCCATTACATCAGCAGTCAGTGCTAGAAAGTCAGAGATAGGACCAAGACCATCATAGCTATACCACTTACCATCCCACCCTTTATAGGTACGAGGTTTCCAACCAAGCTCTTGACGTACACGGTTACGTTCCTTGTCGTAATGACCATTGCCACGAAGGCCGCCATTAAGGAACATAGCACTAGCAGTCATCATCGTGATAGTACCAACAGCTTTACGCCCACGTACCTCAGCACGAAGAGTGTTGAAAGTATCCATCATATTCTCATCCACGGGCAAGCCACGCTTAGTAAGAATAGACTCTACTTCATCAACAGTGAAATTACTGAGTGGTTTATAAGCAATTTCGTTGTACTCTTTAGCAAAGATAGAGATGGGGCTATGCTTATTAGCCATATCCAGAATGTTCACACTCGTGCGCGGAAACATCAAGAATGGTTTCATAGCAGGGTACTGGTCAATGAGACGGGACAAACCATCAACAGCGGGACTGTCAAGGTTCATAGCAATCTCACGGCTAGCATAATCAACAGCTTTGTTAGTAATCATCCCGGAGGAATCAAACATCTCATTGTATTGATCATCCAAAGCCTTCTTCATGCCATCAGCATCAAGCGTCCTACCACCATCAATGAACTTATCATAGATACGTCCACGTACCTCAGCGTTGGCAATCATAGCCCGTGCAAAACCATCCAATGCTGTCATAGCATTAGGACCGAATCGAAGCCACGGATTATTAGCCATATCGTTGAGAGCTTCAGCCTTATGGTACAGAGCCATAGGACCATCATTCCCTCGTTGCTGAGAAGCCATAGCATACGAATGAAGAATATCCATTGTTTGCTCATTCTTCTTCACAAGGTCATCACGCATGATGTACCCAACAGAAGTAGGATCTGTAGCAGCTTTACGATACACATCGGTCATGTGCTTCAAACCTTTCTGCATGGTATCAGCAAAAGCTGAGTATTGATACCAACCACGCTTCAGGGTTTTAGTATCACCACTGATAATAGCACCACCAAGGACAGTAATAGGCTTCTCCAACAGCAGAGCTGCGTTAGCAAAACCAGCCTTCAATGGGGTAGACACAGAGGTAAGAACAGAGTTGTAGATGTTACTCCACATACCCTGCACAATGACGTTAGGCATCTCAGGATTGCCATCAACAAAGAACTTGGGGAACCAATCTCCAAGGCTTTGATCAACGTACCTGTTCAGTTTAGCCATGGTATCGATGTTACCATCAGTAAACTCCCAAGCCATTTGAAGCGGCCTCAGGTACTCAGGACGTTCCTTGGATACTTGACGCAGTGTATCAGCAGTACGCTTAGCACGGTCAATAATCTCTTGGTCAGTAGCTTTCTTAGTTTCGTTGAAACTATCAACCATCCGCTGCACCTTATCATAATCTTTCTCATTAAGATGAGCATAGATCTGTTTAAGGCTATTCAGACCTTGACCACGCAGCTGCTTGGCTCGGCCTTGTACAACAGTAAGGTATTCAATCTTATCGAGGATCTGTTCTTGAGCACGTTCAATAGCCCCGGTACCATCCATAAGACGTGCACCTTCAGCAAGGTCAGAAACCTGACCAGCCAATGAAGTAGCAAGATAGCCTTGGACACGGACAGTATCAAGGTTGATGTACTCATCACGTAATGTACGCAGAGCTTGCAAAGACCCAGCAAAAGCTATGTCACCTTTAGTACCAACCGAAAGCCGTTCAGTACCATCAACAACATCAGAGAACTCTTTGAAAACCTTCTTCATTTCTGTTACATCCATACGAGGATCCAACAGAACTTTACTCAGGTTATCACCTTCTGCAACCACATCTTCATAGGTAATGGTTGCTTCATTGCCAAGCAGTACTTTGTACTTACCAGCAGAATCAAAGGACTGTTTCAGAGCATCATCAACTTCATCAAACGTAGCAGGATCAGCAGTCCGAAGAACATACTTAGCTGCAGGTTCAGAAAGGAAGTTACGAAGTCTACCGTACACAGTGCCGTAGTTCTTTGCAATACGCACTTGGTCAATACCAGCACCTACAACCCCCATGGAGTCTACACCACGTACACCTGCTTCATCAGAATCAAATACATCGTGGATGCCAAGGTAAGCACCTTCTTTGTTGTTAGCAATACCATAGTCAGCCCGTTCATCGAGAATCTCTTCCCGACGACCAGCAGCTTCAAGAACTTCATCCTCAACAGTAACTGTTCCGGTTTCTTGCTGCTTCTTGAAGTTAACTGCCTTTTCATCTAAAGGGATGAAGTTGGTAGCTTCCTTAGTCTTTTGTGTAGCACGGATCAGTTTACCTGCACCCACCAGTAGGTCAGTAAAGATACCAAGGCCAACACCTTCATTGATGTTCTTAGCACGGATTACATCCGGTGAGTCACCATCAACAGTAGCCCAATCATCAGAGATCCAGCTAAAGGTTTTAGGGAACATCTTTTTAAGAGATCCCTGAAGGTTGTCGTCGGATTCATTGAGCTTGTTAGTTGCATCAACAAATGCACCAGAACCAGCTGCAATACCAGCTTCACCCAACCATTTTACCAATGCATTCTTACCCATCTCCCACTTAACCTTGGCGTTAGCAGCTGAAGCAGCTCCTCCCAAACCACGGGTAATTAGGACAGTAGGGACAATAAAAGAAGAGATCTCACGAGCTGCTTGAAACAGTTCGTTCTTAAACTTAGGAATCTTAGGAAGATCAGGTGTGGGAAGTACATTGTACAAATCCACAGCCCAGTCAACTGCCCCGGTAGGGACTGCTAAGGCACCCTCAGCAATATCTTGAACAAGATTAGTTGGCTCTTCTTTCTGAGGTTCTTTTTGAGCTTGTGCAGGTTGCTGCGTACCAGACGTACCAGTAGCAACAGCGGGTTGTTTAGCAGCTTGTTCAGCTGCTTGCATGTTCATGACAGTTTGCTCAGACTGAGCTTTTTCTTGGAGTAGTTGATTTTTTACATCATCACTCAAAGGCTCGTCTTTAGCGTTAAAGTCCTCGTAAGGATTGTACATTTTTTACACTTTTGTACCATGTAAGAATTGGAACCTTCTGCCGTCAGGTAATTCAATGATCAGATGGTCGGTACCTTCATCACCTTTGAATGACTCAACAACTTGTGCTCCATTTTTCAGCCTCACTGGCGTACCAGCTGGTGCTGCATAATCCATGCCGTACGAACCACGTTTGCGATGCTGTGCTTCGGCGTCAGTGATTTTAGTTCCTTTAGAAAGAGCTTTCCATTTACCATTGACGTTGACTTCTACAAAGTCATCAACTTCATTAGGTCTGATTTGAGACAAACCAGTGGTTTTGGAAGTTCCTTGTTGAACTCGTTTTACATCAAGATGTGGTCCCGTAGAACCATATCCAAGGCTACCAATCTTATAGACAACAGAAGGACGCATGGTGCTGGGATCACGCCAAGCTTGACCGTAGCCATACTTAGCAGCAGACTTCAAGACCTTAGGAAGATAATCCCTATTCTCTTGAGATTTACCAATACCACCCAATCCAGCGTTGTAAGCTTGAATAGCTCGATTAACATCGCCACCAGTAGCAGCAATCAAACCTTTAAGATGTTTAGCTGCATAGTTAATGCTGGCTACAGGATCATCATAGTTAACACCAGGATGATACTCAGGCATGATTTGAGCAATGCCCCTAGCACCTGCACTTGATCGTGTTCTGCCGTAGATGACATCATCACGCCAACCGGACTCAACTTCAAGAATACCAGTAAGGATTGCAGGATCAATGCCATTGGCCGTTGCAGCCTTCTGTACGGCGTTTCCGAAACCTTTAGGTACCACAGCAGCTTGGAAGCTTCCCATGCTGCTCAGAGCCCGTACAGAGCGGTTATACGTGGGTAGACGATTAAGTAGTGCCTGCATTTGAGCAGACATAGTTGTGCTCGCTATTTCCATTGATTGAGGAGTAATCAACGGCCTCATACCTGCAGCATCACGTTGACGGTTGATAACTTCAAGACCACTAATACCAAGTTTAGATCCCCAGTACTGTGCTTCAAGTGGCATCTTCCATCCAGCTTGACCATACCCATCTTCCATTGCAGTCAATTCTGCAGAATCAAAGATAAGACCAGGCTTCTTATTCAGTGAGGATTTACCACCACCAACAATGGATGAGCGGATCCTATTGAGTTTAAGGTTGATAGCAGCAGAGGTTTTAGCGTTACCAAGTGAGAAGCTAGAGAACTCACCCATGTTATTCATAGCATAACGTGGATCAGTCTTGAACTCAGCCATTACTTCGGTAACAGCTTGATTAGATGCTTGGCTAGCAGACATGCCAGCACCAACGTACTCAGATACCTTACGATTGAATTTAGCTTGCAGTTCACCAATCACAAGAGTAGCCATGCCGCTGGTAGAACCATCAGGAGACACCTTGACACGAGGATCAGTTTTAACGTGATTCTCGATTGCCTTCAATTTATCCTTGAATTGACCAGAAGTAGAACGTGCACCTTCTTGAGCTTTAGCAGCTGTCATCCATTTAGTTTGCACATCCCAAGGAGCACGTGCAACCATTTCGGTAGTCAGCAGGTTCTGTTCAGCAAGCTTGGTAAACCTATCGTTGAGTTCATCCTTGGCCTTAGCATCAATGCCATAAGTAGACTCAAGAGTTTTAAGATAAGAGCTTTCTTTTCCATACTTATCAAAGTATTGTTGTTGAGCACCTTTGATGTTTGCTTCAGTAGCTTCGTTTGGATTATCTTGAAAATACTTCTCAAGAACTTGCTCACCTTCTTTGGCTTGCATTTCACGATCAGCTTCATCAGCAGAAAAGTTTGCACGAGCATTAGCTGCACGTTCCTTATCAAACAATGCAAATTGAGTACCCCAACGTGTACCCACTGCTTGACCAGTTTCAGGATCAACAGAGTTTTTAATTTGATTATAAGTTTCTAGATCAAGCTGACCAGCTTTGTCTAGATTACCCAGGTGCTTCCAAAACTCTGCCCAAGCACCTCTTTTTCCAAGGTGGTTACCACGTGAATCAACCGTAGCTGACATGCTTCTAATCCATGCTAACGGATCTTTGTCCGTTGTAAGATCAGCATCAGCAAGCTCTCTAATCTTAAAAGACTCATTTTGAGCATACTCAGCACGAGCATCACCAATCAATTCAGAACGAGCCTTACGCATTGCTGGAAATGCGTTCTCATTAAGCAGGGTGGTATTAACACCCATAAGACCATACTGCTTATAGAACTCAGAGTTCAAAGCACGAATAGCTTGTGCTCGTTTAACTGGATCTCCTTGAGTTTGTGAAGGAGTAAAAACAGAACCATCTTTTAATTTAATCTGAAGAGTATTATTACTCTGCAGTTGTTCTTCAAGCCAAGGCTTATAAGCATCACCTGCTTGTTTAGCCATAGCTCTGGTAAAGCCAATTTTTTCAAAGTGACCTAACTTTCTATACAAGTTAGCTACTTCAAACGGTTCACCTTTGGCTAGTGCATCATCAGCAGCAGTAATGCTAACGGTGTTACCAAGTTTAGCACGGTTAAGGCTTTCAGTGTACTCTACCCACTCATCATATGTTGCGCCAGCTTCCAGGGCTTTATTCATACCACGTTCGATGCCAGCCTCAGCGTACATCGTTACACCGGCTTGAACAACTTTACCAAGTGATTCAGAGAACTGAACAATCTTGGCACTTTCTTCTAGGTTAAGCCTATTAGCCAAGTTTTGAAGTTGTGCAGTTTGCTCAGCAGCTTCACCTTCAGCTTTGATGTTAGTAAGTGCTGTTTGCCTGTTCTGTTCAAGTTGAGCAGTTTGATCGGCTAATTGAAGGGGATTAAATCCTTGACGTTCTACTGGACTTTGATAGCCCTGCTGTAGTTGCAGTTCTTTAGATAGTGCCATAGTTTAGAATGATCTAATAGATTTTTCAGCACTTATACCAGTTGTTATACCACCCATTAATGCATTGGCAATGGTTAAACCCATATTAGGTTGGAATGGCCGATCTGGCATTTCTGCAGGAATAAACTGTTGCAACTCAGGAAGAACACCAAGATCACCGTAAGCACCAAAAACAGCCTGTGTTGCTTGCCGACCAAGTGCTTGCTTAGTACGGCCAGCTTGTCCGACAACACCTGTCAGCCTTTCAGCTTCCATAGCCGCATTACGTCCAAATACACCAAGAGTCCCAAGTACATCAGCACGTTGACGAGACCGACTTGTCCCTTCAAAAGCAGCACGATTATAACCTACTGCCTGGGAAAGTGCTGTTAGCTGTGCCTGCCTAGAATAAGCAGATTGAGCAAATGCTTGCCCCAATTCACGTTGAATGTCTTCACCAGCACGTTGATAATCTTCTTGAATAAAATCAAGATTCTTTTGAAACCGGCCAGTTTGATAACCGTATATGTCAGCAGTGCGTTTATTAGATTCAGCAATCAAACGCATGTTTAATGCATTTTGACGTTGAACCCTTCCTTTTTCAGCTTCGTATTGCTGTTGACGTTGAGCACTTTCTTGTTGAGCACCAAGAATTGATGAGCCTGCGCTCATAACACCCATAATGGCGCCAAAAATCGGAAATGCCATAATTAATTTACCTTTGCAAATTCCACGTAATAGATGTTTCTTGTGTCGCACAGAACGACATTGATAACCTTGAAACCAATAAGCCTCAAGAACTTTCTTAGATTATTGTTCTGAATATCTACTCGGTTCCAAAGGATTGGTCCCAAAGTTTTTACAAACTCTCTTGCATATTTGATAAATGATTTAGGGTGTCTACGAATTTCATGTGTCATGTTCATCCATACACACCCAGAATCATCAACACCAAATAACGCAGCAGGTTTGTTGTCAGGACTAATTAAAAGCCAGGTTTTACTATAAAGTGTATCAGCAGCCATACAAAGGACTGGATGCATACCAGCCCTTGCAAAGTCTTCAATACCTTCTTCTAATAGATCACTGGCTATTACAGGTACATCTTTTAGGGTTGCAGGTCTGACACTGAACCCAGGGGTGGAATTGTTCAAGGTTAACCTCCTCGATAGAAACGGCTGCTGTATTTACCTTCCCATGTAATATCCAAAAGACTCACTGGGAACGGAGTGTTACCAATGATTCTAATAGAAGTGTTTCTGTTACGTTGATAAATAGGAACAATGTGAACAGAACCTGAGGAAAGGTTAACGTTATTTAGTATGTAAGTATTAGGTAGAGTAGTAGACACTACATTCTCCCAGGTGGGAATACCTGTTAAATCAATCTCGTATGTTACAGGACCGCTAAGCCCAGTGGCAACGTTGATACGGTGAAGAATTAAATCAGCTGTTTGATCACTACTAATATAATTTCCTTCGTTTTTTGTAATATAAAACGTTGGTAGTTCTAGTGACATCTCATACTGGTAACCAATGATTAAATCTCGGCCACGATAGTCACCATCAATATCAGCATAGTAAGCACCAGTTGTACCTGCAACAGTAGGCTCCAACACAGCGCCAACGGATTGACTAGAGGTAACATTGCTACCTCCAATATAACCTCCAAGTGCTACAACAACAAGGGTTTTACCAGTTATAGTGTTGTATGGTAGAAACACTCGTGTTGTATCAGTACCAGAGTTATAAGTACGGTATGGGTTAATAGACCAATAATCCAAAAACACATCAGTCTTTTCTCCAGTAGGAAGTGTTAAGAAACCTTCGTCACTAGATTGTCTGAGATTATAAGATTGAACTTCAACATTAGTTCCGTTAGCAACCACAGTATAGTAAGTACTTTGATCAAAGAACTGATCTAACAATGTACCTGCAATGGACCATTTATACCAAGATGCAACTCTTTTTTCAGAAAGCTGTAGAAATCTGAATTGATAAATAGTACTACTACCAATAGTTCCCAGTGACATAATAGATGCACCTGCAGATGAGATGAAGTGATCAATAGTACTCGGGATTAATTCTGGAATGTTAAGTGTTAGTTCTTCTGCTAAGGGTGGACTATCATTACGTATATCGAGCAGATTAAATACCTTTGTATAAAGCGGTGTCTTAGCAATAAAAGTTGTAGAAATACCAGTAGACACAGCTTCAATATCAGGATCACACTCATATGACGACATTGTATTAATCTTAGCTGTTTTAGGACTAAGAATATCTGAGTCAGTACTAAGCAAGAATTGCTCCGTATCTCCAAACAAAATCAAACCAACAGCGGTTGGCCGTACATAATGAAGAGTTACAGGTTTAGCAGTTGATGCCGAACTATCAATCGGATCATCATCAGTAGCTGTAAGAGCAGTGGTATTAAAAAAGTTGAATAGGTCACCAGCTCTACTCATGACAACACTTTCATTTGCCAAGAACCCAAATCTATTTCTATAAAGAAATATATGTTTAATCTGAGATCCAATAAAACTTGGATCAGGGTTACTATCTAAATCACCAATAACCCGCTCATCCCAAACTACAGGTTCAAAATTGAATGATCCATCAGCTTGACGTACCAACTGGTGTGGCATAGTCAATGGATTGATTTGATAAGTAATACCAGGACCAACAGTTTCTTCCCAGGTACCAACACCATACGTTGCACCAGTAGCAGAAGTGTTAAACTTCAACCACATATCATCCACATCAACATCACCTGAGTTGATAACTTTTACAACATACCCATCTTTAGACTGTGATGGTAAATAAGAAACATTAGCAACAGAATCCTGAAAAGCAGATAATGACTCTTGGGATGGTCCACCTAAAACTTGAATAGAAAACGCTGCTGTACAGGTAATATAAATGCTAGGACCAACCCTTGTAGCAGTATATGTTTTACCTCCAAATGTTTGATTATTAATATCATTAACAAGGTCATTAAGAATAGAATCTGCATCACTAGATGTTCCTGCATTATGTGTTGCACGTTCTGTTCCATCAAGGAAAATTTTATAATGACCACTACCAACAATAGACAAAGTTACCAAAGCTTGGTTAGGTAACGCTGCTGTTGTTGCTGCATTCATTTCCGCTGTCTTACCTTTGTTCAAGACAAATGTGTAGTCATTAAGAGTCAACACTTCAATATCCTCAGGATTAGCATCCTTAAGATAAGCATTAGCAGGTACAGTAGTAATAGCACAGTTAGCTACTTGGGTGTTGTACAAACCAAGCTTAGTAGCTTCATCTGTTACGGCATTGTTGTAGTTAGTCTGTGCTGTATTCATAGCAGCAAGGGCTGCAGACAGTTGACCAGCATTATGTGTAGCAGCTACTGTATGAACAGCTGTAAAGACCCTGTAGCCCTCTGCAGCAAGCTTTGGATGCTCATCGGTACGTTCGGTACCAAGAGTATATCCAGCGGGCAAGGAGACGCTTGTAGACACCACTGTGTCAGCATTCTTTACCGTATAAAGACCTGCGGCATTTTTAATGATGCCAGAGTACAGGTAAACCTCATAAAAAGAGTTAGGTTGAGATGGAGGAGTATAATTGTACTTTACACTGAATAGTTCTTCTGTGGTTGCGTTCTGACCAGCTAGAGTTTCAGCATAAGTTGATTGAGCTGTGTTCAGTGCAGTAAGCCTGGTTTTAGTTAGGGCTACTGCTGTATTGTAATTAGCCAATGTGCTTTTTACATTAGCTATAACACACCCACCAGGAACACCTGTGTTACTCCCCATGTTTACTGCACGAGGAGAACCATCAATTAGACTCCAAATTCGGAATACATTATCCGCATATTGAGCAATGTATTTCTCGTTAGCATCCCTAAGAATCGAAAACCAACGACCAGTGGTGGTAGCGTTTGTCAACGACTCAATGTATTCACCACCAGGACGCTTCAACATACCTAACGCAAAGTCGGGTAGTGTATTCACAGCATCTCGGACTTGACCGGGGAACTTCCTGCTATCAGGTTGTTGAGAGATACCAAGAAATAGGTTCGGGATTCTCTGGGAAATTGTACTCATCGCATCAAAGCTTGGTAAGGTTGATAGCTGTTGTAATAGTTGTGACCATCTTTGAAACCAAACATGGAATAATCACCTTGATTACATTCGTATTCCAAAGCACCTGCTCTGGTGTACACTTCCTGTTCAGCAAGCAGTTTGTTGATTTCTTGATCACCAATTAGTTTGGTTGCACACATGCGAGCAGCACGTGCAACGATGTATGCCTGCACAGGAGGTGATACATCAGTAAAGTCAAAGTACCACGTCAGATCAACGTGAATAGTTTCAGTAAATTCGTAAGTGTGGTGAAGGCGGTCATACAACTTACCACCACGACGTACCAAGTCGTAATCGTTTTTGTGATGCTCTACATTAGCATCCATCTGTAGAACGTTGTACGGATAAGCAATCTCATTAGTGTTAGCATCTGGAACCATTTCATAGTCCCGTTCAGTGTTGAAGATCCAACCCTCTGCTTGCACTTGTTTGTTAACTTCTCTGAGAGTATTAAGGACAATAGATACCTCAGGATTCTGAAGATCTAAGGTGGCGACAGGAGCCTGTCCCACTGAGCTAAGTATTTGATTTACAGCATCCAGTTCGGTGGACACAGCATAAGTAGGAAAAGGCATCTCTGTTCACAAAGAATAAAAAAAAGGGGAACCGAAGTTCCCCCAGGATTGATTGTTAAAATCAGAAAGCAGAAGGTGCAGTGCCACCCACATACAGCTCAACAGCAGCCGCGGGGTTCAGGTAGTCAGCACCCATGGCCAGACGGCCAAGGATCACGTCACCCTGGTAGATCACAGACACATCGCCACTGGTGACTTGCACCTGAGGACCGATGGCTTCCACAACACCAGCAGCCTCTTTCTGGAAGATCAGGCCGCAGGACTTGCTACCCACTTCAGCAGCAGTACCGTAGTCATTCTGGATACCGGTGGTAGCGGGGCTAGCGTTATCCAGAGCAGGGTTCACAAAGCTACCCAGGTTGCTCGGAGCGGTCTCACCGGTAGTACCGCCGTAGGCAGTACCGTAGTTGCCCAGGAACGGAATGTTCATGGACTTGTAGATCTTGATACCGGCGATCTCGATGATGCCGTTACCGTTCTGCAGGCTGTCACCTTGCGAATCACGATTCACCAGACCGTTGGAACCAACAGCTTGGATCAGAGCGTAATACTGACGGGGGTTCAGCACACCCACACGACCATCGGAGCTAACGCCCTTCTCGTCCATAGCAGCAGCAGCGTCATAGAACGCAGCCACCAGAGCAGCGGAATCAAAGGCGTCAGAATCGTTGGCAGAAGAGCCCACACGAATCTGGGTACCACCAGGCTCAACGAAGCTGGCCTTGGTGATGGGGCTGGCAGAACGAGCACCACGAGCGATAGCACGGAAGATGTAACGGTCATACTTCTCAGCGAGAGCATAACCAATCTTGCGGCTGATTTCGCTACGCAGATCGTAGTGCGAAAGCACCTCATCCAGCTCGTACACGAAAGCAGAGCTGATCAGAAGGTCGTCACAGGTGATGGTCTTTTCAGCCACCGGAGGTGCACCATCGGTGTTACCCAGGATGCTGTTGCCGGGGGTGTGATACTCAGCCGTGGTACGACCAGTGTAGATGAACTGCAAACTCTTGCCACCCTTGAGGGTGCGCTTCATCACCAAGTCACGAGCAATAGACTCGCGCTGGAAGCCTTTGAACATTTCACCCGAAAACAGTTTCAGGTAAAGGGCACGGGCATCGCCCGCACCGTTAGATTGACCAGGGCGCGTAAGAACCGCCGGGTCAACACTAGATTGATGAGCCATTGTTTTTTTTTAAGAGAGTTAATGTTTAATCGACTCTCTGAACGTTCAGAGTTATTTAGTTTTATTGTGGTCTATCCCACCGTCTAGACGGCGAAGGGTGTCCTCGTAAGGGCCAACGCCAATAGGAAGGGGATCCGACTCTGAGGTGTCCCCAACCTTATTCAATTAACCGATGATCGGTGCAGTAAGAGCAACAGGAGTTGACTCAGCAGCAGCAAGATCAAGCGGGAAGTTATGAGCATTACGCTCGTGCATCACCTCAAAGCCAAGACCAGCTCGATTAAGAATGTCAGCCCAGGTGTTGATCACCTTGCCATCAGAACTAATCAAAGACTGGTTAAAGTTAAAGCCATTGAGATTAAATGCCATGGTGCTCACACCAAGTGCAGCAAACCAAATGCCAACCACAGGCCAAGCAGCGAGGAAGAAGTGAAGGCTACGGCTGTTATTAAAGGAAGCGTACTGGAAGATAAGCCGACCA
>Ga0129333_10002935_pt1 | contig 15990 bp, 19 predicted proteins | sample CPB6_08_DNA_FD_94474 | JGI IMG/M metagenome (GOLD analysis project Ga0129333, IMG submission 94474) | Freshwater to marine salinity gradient microbial communities from Chesapeake Bay, USA - CPBay_Sum_0.6_0.8_DNA | ecosystem: Environmental > Aquatic > Marine > Coastal | place: USA: Chesapeake...
TTCGAGGAATATTCTTCTAAAAACTTTAAATGAAATAGGTCGTTAGACCTTGGCTTTCCTATCCCAGCCTAGAATTATCAAAATCTCACCATATGATAAAATGTGATAATTAAAGGAATAGGATAACTACAAATTTATAATTATTTACATTATAAACTCCTTCATTATAGTTATTATATTTCCAAACATTATTAAAAATATCATCAGACATAACATGTCTTACGTCGCCGATCCAATACATAGAACTAGGTAAAACATATATAGGATCCATTTTTTATAATAAAAACAAATTATAAAAAAAATTTATATATATATATTTAAATTAAATAATTATATATAATTATTTGATTAATAATTATTTAATTTATAATTATTTAACATGATTTTTTAAAACGGAAAAACAACCAAAACATGTTTTTTGAATTTTATTAACATTAAATTCGCCTTTACTAGCTAAACAAACAATATCAATAACTTCGCCAATTAAATTTCTATTAATCATTTCAATTAATGAATCAACAACTAAAGGTGAAATAGTATCATCGCTTGTACCAAATATTAGATCTTCGCCTTTCGCTATTTCTTGAATTGCTATTATTACGTATTCTTTTTTATCAATATTATTAATATTGAAACTTTCTATAATTTCCATTGATATAACTATAAGTTTAATAGCAGACGATGTATCTATTGATTGATTTTTAATAGCTTGTCTAATATTAATAATTAGTTTTTGTAAAATTTCTTGATCGATCATTTTAATAGTATTATATATATATATATATATATTATTTTTATTAATATATTATTTGTATTAATAAAAATACAAATAAAGAGAAGTAATTAATAAAATATATTAATGATAAAATTAAATACAGAACAAGAAGAAATTATTAATAGTATAAAAAATGGATATAATATAATTGTAGATGCTGTAGCAGGATGTGGGAAGACAACTACATCCTTAGCGATAGCACAAGAATGTAAAGAAAAAACAATATTATTATTAACATATAATGCGGGATTAAAAACAGAAACACGTCAAAGAATATTAAAATATAATATAAATAATTTAGAAGTACAAAGTTATCATTCTTTTTGTGTTAAATATTTTAATTATCCATGTTATGATGATTTAAGAATGCAAATACTATTAGAATTATTAGCACATGATAATACTAGTGTTAAAAAAATAAATTATAATTTTGATTTAATAATATTAGATGAACAGCAAGATATGAAACCTTTGTTTTTTGAATTAATTCAATATATTATTAAACCAAACATTCAAATATGTTTATTTGGAGATATAAATCAAAATATATATTCATATCAAGGTTCAAATAGTGATTATTTAACTAAAGCAAATGAATTAATAGAATCTAATTATGAATGGAAAAAACATAATATATTAACAACATTTAGAGTAACAAAACCAATTGCTAATTTTGTAAATAAAATACTTTTAAAAGAAGATAGGTTACATGCAATAAAAGAAGGACCACCAGTACAGTATTTAATCTGCAATCCATTTAAACCTAAAGATATAATAAATAAAATTAAAGGTTATTTATCTCAAGGTTATTCACCAAATGATATATTTATTTTAGCACCATCTATAAAATCAAAAAAAATCCCTATTAGATTATTAGAAAATTTATTAGTATTAAATGGGTTACCATGTTGCGTTACCATAAGTGAAGACGGTAATATAATAGATGAAGAAATAATGTATAATAAAATTTTATTTACAACATTTCATCAATCAAAAGGATTAGAAAGAAAAATAGTTTTTGTATATTCGATGGACGAAGGATATTTTAGATATGCAAAAAATGCTGAAATTGATAAATGTCCAAATCCTATATATGTAGCATGTACAAGATCATTAGAACATTTAATAATAATTCATTCAAAACAAAATTTACATTTACCTTTTATAAATAATAATGAATTAAATAATTATTGTATAGTTGACGGAGAAGTTACACATAAAGAGATATCAACATCTTCGCCGACAAATGAAAATATTCAATATAATGTTTCGGTGACAGATTTTTTAAAAAATTTATCTATTAAACAAGTTATAAATGGATTAAAACATATAAAATATAATAATATACAAGAAAAATATAAAAACATTGTAATACCTAATAAAACATTAACTAATAATAATATGTATGAGGATGTATCATCTATTAACGGAATAGCAATACCGTCATATTATGAATTTATAACAAATAAAAATTCAAAATTATTAGATAGTATTAATAGCAATATTGATGATCTTTCAATAGATATAAAAAATAAATTAGATTTAATTTTATCAAAAGAATATTTAGATATAAAAGATTTTTTATTTTTTGCAACAATATATGATATGAGATTAAATGGTTATTATTATAAATTATTACAAATAAAAGAATATAATTGGTTAGATGAGAATATATTAAAAAATATATTAAATATAATACATAAAGCATTAGGTAATAAAATTTATCATAGAGAATTTGAAGAGAAATCAAGTATAGTTATAAATAATAATAAAATATTTGGTATTGTTGATTGTATAGATAATGAAACAAAAACAATTTGGGAATTTAAAGCAGTTTCATATATTAGTGAAATACATTTACTACAATTGGCTTTATATGGTTTAATGTGTAAAAATAGTTATAAAGATTATAGTTATAAAATATTAAATATATTAACTGGTGAAATAAAAGAATTAGATTTAATAAATTCTAATTTAAATCTAATGTATGAAAATTTAAAATAATATATATTATTTTTTATTATATATATATATATATATATATATTATAAAAATATGTCATATTTTTCAGAGGATAAAATAAATACTATTGGTTTATTAGTTATAGTTATGATATTATTGTTTTTATTTGCATCTGGTGCAGTATTTATACATTATGGTAATAAAATTAAAAATGGTAAAATAACTAGTGATGATAAAAAAGCAGGAGAATTTATATTAGCATTTGGAGTTATAGGATTATTTTTTAATATTATTAGTTCAATTATGTTAGGTTATTATTGGAACAGTTTACTAGCAGAAAAAGATTATATTTATATTATTTTATATATTATTGCTACGTTATTTACAGGTGCTAGTAATGTAATATTAATTATATATGGTCTTAAAATGCATCAAACTAATATTTGCACTAATGTACAATGCACTGCTACTAAATGTCTAGATGATTTTCAAATAGCAAAATTTATTGTTGCATTAGGAAGTTTATGTATAATATTTAGTTTATTAGTAATATTTTTTCTTATTTATAATATTGTCTTTAAAAAAAGACAACTTACAGAATTAATTAAAAAAGGAGACTCGCAAAGTGAATAATAATATATGTACATAACAAACACATTTTATATATTATTTTTATTAAATTTAATAAAAATAATAATATATATATATATATATATATGATTGATTATTTAATAGTAAATGAATTATTAAAATTAATAAAAAATAAAGAACAAAAACCACAAGAGCAAATAAAAGAACATTATAATACACCAATATCAACTATAATATCAACTATAATTACCGGATTTAAGACTTTATTAATTTTTATATGTATAGGATTTACTGCTGCAGTATTATCATGGCGTTGTAATTCTAATGCTAATTATCCTTTAAGTACTAAATTAGTATGTAGTTTAAATGCTTTTACTTATGGAACAATTTATTTAATTTATTATGGAATTATGTATTTGAACTATGGAGAAACATTATGTATTATAAATTCACAATAACACCAATATATTTTTAATCATTTAACAAATTGTAAGATGATAACATTGATAATAATCTTTCTTTATTTGCTTCTGAATCTTTAAGTCTATTATTTGGAAATATAATATTAAATTTAATAATTAAATCACCAAAATTTTGATTAGTATTTATTATAGGCATGCCTAATTTTTTATAAATATATGTTTTATTATGATCAATTGGTTCAGGAAAATCAATTTTAAGATTATTATTTTTATAATGATTAATATATATATGGTCTGTATGTATTAGTAATTTCCAATAAGGAAGAGTAATATTATATATTAGATTATCACCATCTCTAATTAAATTATTATCTTTATCTTCTACAATAATATTTAATATTAAATCACCTTGTACATGAATAAAATTATTATTTTCTATAATTAGAGATCCATCGCCTTTATTTTCAGCTATAATTTTCATACCTGTTTTTACACCTGGAATAATATCAATATTTATATTTTCTTTAATATTATAATTACCTTTACCATTACATATATTACAATTATTATTAGATTTATTTGTAAATCCTTTAGATTTACAAATATTACAATTAACTCTTTGTTGTATCATAATGCCAATATTACCAATAATTTTATTGATGTATCCAGAACCATTGCATTCAGTGCATATTTGATTACATTTATCGCAATATTTTGTAATATTAATATCATATTTTTTTTTAATACCAAAATATGCATCTTTTAAATTAATTTTAACTGTTTTTTCAATATTTTTTCCTTGTTTTTTTTTCATATTCATATTCATTCCAAAAAAACTTTGAAAAATATTTTCAAAAGGTGAATTTCCATCCATATCAAAACCTTGCATTCCATGCATTCCAGGCATACCAAAAGGAAAACCATTTTCATTATTTAAAATATCTTGTAAATTTTCATTATCTCCTATCATATTATACTGATTTCTTTTAGTTTCATCACTTAATATTTCATATGCATGCGTAATATCTTTAAATTTTTCAGGATCACCTCCTTTATCAGGGTGATTCAAAACTGCTAATTTTTTAAATTTTTTTTTAATCTCTTCTTGACTTGCATTTTTATCAATTTGTAATATATCATATAATTTAAATGATGACATTATATTTAAATATTAATATGAATATCTTTAAATTTATTTTGAGTTAAAAATATTAATATTTAAATAAAAAATATTAATATTATGATAATTAACTATATTTATGATTTTATAAAGAATCATAACAATTATTGTTATAGACAAAAGGAATTTATTGATATTGGAATAGATATTATAATAAATATAATATCTATATTATCAGCGTGTTTATCTTGGTCTAAAACAGGAGGTAGTTTAATATATAAACTATTTTATGCTTTTAATGCATATATGTTAAATATATTTTATATTATATATTATTATATAATTAAAAAATATTGAAATAAAAATAACTTAATAAGATAAATATATAAATAAATATATACATAAAATGACACTCTATATAAAATGTCTTGATAATAATGTGGAAGAATTATATAAAGAATATTTATATGATAGAAATAATTCATATGATAAAAGTGCCAGTGGGTTTAATACAATTTGTGTAAATGAACAAATTATACCAGCTAATTCTTTTGGTAATTTAGTTAAACTTAGTATAATTTGTCGTCCATCTGAAGATCATGGATATTATTTATTATTAAGATCTAGCACTGGTAAAAATACTAAACTTAGACTATCAAATCAGGTAGGACTAATTGATTTAAATTATAGAGGGGAAATTGGTGCTTTAATTGATAATTTTGATGATAAAGATTATATTATTAAAACAGGCGAGAGATTAGTTCAATTAGTATTCCCAGATGCAAAACCTTTTAATGTTGAACTTGTTAATGAAATTGATGAAACAGATAGAGGAACAAATGGTTTCGGGTCAACTGGAACAGGAATATAAATATAAATATTTAAAAATAATATAAAGATTAAAAAATATATAATTTTAAATGACTGATTATTTAGATAATGACGAGCCTATTAATGGACAAAAATATGTTTGTTTATCTATTTTGACAAATAAAAGTATAAAAGATTTATCATCTGGAGAAATTGTAAAATCTGATAATAATGCAAGAGGAATTAAAATTAGAGGAGTTTATAATACGATGGAAGAAGCAAAAAAAAGATGTGAACAAATTAGACAATTTGACAAAGTATTTAATGTTTTTGTAGGTGAAGTTGGAGCATGGTTACCATGGGATGATGATCCTGAAACAGCAGAAGAAGCAGTTTATGCAGAAGAAAAACTTAATCAATTAATGAAATCATTTAAAGAACAACAAATTAAAGCTAAAGAATATCATGAAATTAGAAAACAGCAATTAGTAGAACAATCAATTAAATCATCACAAAAAGATGTAGAAGAAAAATCTCCTGATGACGACAAAAATATAAATAACATTATTGAAAATAATATTGAAGATGAAAAAGAAGGTTTAAATGAATATAAAAATGAAATTAATGATAAAGAAAAACATATTAAAAATATTAATACAGAATTAGATAAAGCTAAAAAATTATTTGAGGAATTAACAAAAAAAGCTAATGAAAGTAAAACAGACTAAAATATTTATCTATTAATTCTTCTAATTTATTAATACTATTATTATTTTTTGTAATAACTAAATATTCTACATCATAATTAAATTTATTATTTTCTATTTCACATTTATATTTTTTACTAAATTCTTGATAAATATCATTTATAGTAATAAGTCCAATTATTTTTGATAAATATAATTTCCCACCTTCTTTAATAATCTTTAATATATTATTTATCATATTAAATATTGTAATAGTATCGTCGTTTTTAAAATACCAATCACCACCACAATCAGGTAAAATAACAATATCATATATAGGATATTTTGAATTTATTTCAATAAATTCACCTTTAAAACCATCAGCTAAAATATCTGGTTTATTTATTATATCTAATGTACTATATTTTACGTTTTTAAAACCTAATTTTTGAGTTATTGAATGAAAATAATCTATTTGCCAATGTGTATCATAAGGACGTGGATGACAATATATTAAAAAATTACAATCATATTTTAAATAGTCATTTAATTTATCTTTTAAATTAGTTTTAGTATCTATAATAATATTATTAATATAGAAATTATTGTTTTCATATTTAATTATAAAATTTTTAGAATCTATTTCTAAATAAATTATATTTTTATCATCATTATTTAATATTTTATAATTTTTTTCTGTTAATATTTCTGATAAATTCATTATTTATAATATATATAATATATATATTATAAATATTATCAAATGAATATAATTGATTATTACATGATATTAATATTATTTATAGGTATAATATTAGTAACATATGAATATTCAATAAGAACTGTAAAATGTCCTCCTAATAAAGTTGTATATAAATATATAACTGTAAATGATTTAAATGAAAATAATCTACTAGATGAAGTTATTGATAATATGTTTAATAAAAAGTCACCATGGATTGGTAGTATAGAAAATAAAAAAAAAGATTAAAAATAATATTTAAAGATAAAAATATTATTTTTTTAATATGAAAATTATAAAAGATAGTAAAGATTATTTAATAAATTTAAATACTAATACTAAATTAGTAGATACATTTAAAGATTATTCAGAATTATTAAATAATAAAGAAGGATTAGAAATTGGTGGTCCAAGTCTATTTTTTAATTCATCAGGAATATATAAATCACCAAAGAAACTTGATAATGTAATATTTAGAGAATCAACATTATGGAGTATTACAAAAGACAATACTAATTATATTTTTGATGGGAAATATATACCTGGCAAAGTATATATATCAGATATAGTTGATTTATCAATAATTAAAGATAATGCATATGATTTTGTATTTGCATCGCATATTTTAGAACATGTAGTTAATCCATTAAAAGGATTAAGTGAAATAACTCGAGTTTTAAAAGATGATGGAATATGTATTTTAATTTTGCCATGGAAGGAAGCAACATTTGATCATAAAAGACCAATTAGTAGTTTTTCAAAACTATTAGAAAACTATAATAATAATAGAGATGAAAATAATATAGATGATTATTTACCAGAAATTAAAGAATTTTATGATTTATCAAGAGATAAACCAGCAGGTACTATGGAACAATTTCTAGATAGATGTAAAAAACATTATGAGAATAGAGCTTTGCATGTACATGTATTTGATTTTGATTTAATTATAAAATGTTTTGAATATTTTAATTATGAAATAATAGATATACAATTTGTGAAACCTTATCATCAAATTGTTGTAGGTAAAAAAAAGATTTAATTATATTTTTTTAATTTGTACATTTGTTTTTCTTTTACTATACATATATTGTGATAAATCAGTAACAGAAATTCTTTTATCATGTTCTGGATCAAAATTTTCTTCATTATATTTTATATATGGTTCTGTTCCTAATTTAAAATTAGGTGTTTTACTTGCTTTAAAATAGAAAACTTTTTTAGTGATATCATTACTTCTAACATTATTATTAATAACCATACAACCATAATCATTTGTAAGTTCAGCAAAAGCCATTTCAAAAAGTTCTCGTGTAGGGAAAATACCAGCATAATGTTCATATAATCTTTTTCTATTACTAAAAGTATCTTCACCTAATAAAAATATAAAATTAAAATTTGATCTTAATTCTGGTTGAATACCTAAACTAAATTGCATAGATAATAAAAATGTTATTTGAAAATGTCTTCCTTCATTAAATATTGATAACATTTTAGGATCTTTTAACCATTCATTTTTTGAACTCATACAATCATCCATAACAAAATAAGCTCTTGGATCAATTTTTTCTTTATTTTCTTTAACTCTTTGATTATTTTTTTCAAGTATCATTTTTTGACGTTTTAATAGATTTGATAATATTTCTTCTTTATAAGTATGATGAATAAAAGCAGGTGGTATAAAATCATCATAAAATTTGTTCATTTTATCAGTAGGAGCAATAACAGTTCCACAAGGAACCTTTGTTTTCCAAAAATAATATAAAATTTCTCTAATTACCCAGCTTTTACCAGAACCTGATTTTGCAATTATAGCAATTCTAGGATTTAAAAAATTTCCATCACTATCATATACTAAATTTTTTAAATCAAATTTTTCAAATTGTAATTCCATTAATATAATATAATATATTAAAATTTATCTGTAAATATTTCTTGTGTATTTAATTTTAATATAGGAGCTTTTTCTATAAAATTATTTTCTTGACAAGCACAAATTACCCAAATTATTAAACTAACTAAAGTTGCTATTCTTAAAGATGAATAATATTCTGATTCTTCTGAATTATTTCTTATATATTTTTTATCTAACTCTAATAATATGAACATAATTACCCCTGCTATTATAGCATATATATAAATATTTATACTCATTATTAATTTATATATAGATATTATTAATTTTTAAATTAATAATTAATTAATTTTCTATGATTAATATTAAATTTATTTTTTTCAGTTATTTCTTTTTTATCATCAGATAATTCAACAGAAAAGTTATTCATAAAAATTTGTTGAGTATTTATATTACTAAAACTATCAGCCACTTTATTCTTTGCATCATTTTTATAATATGAAATACTATCGCATTCTTCCTCAAGAAATTTGTTTGTTGCTATTTTTTTATCTGGTTTTAAACTATTAATTTTATCTGATTTTAATTCTTGTTTTAAACTATTAATTTTATCTGATTTTAATTCTTGTTTTAAACTATTAATTTTATCTTGTTTTAAATCTTCTTTTAAATCTTGTTTTAAACTATTAATTTTATCTTCTTTTAAATCTTCTTTTAAATCTTCTTTTAAATCTTGTTTTAAATCTTGTTTTAAATCTTGTTTTAAATCATTTATTTTAATAAAATCATCATTATTTGTATTATCTATTTTTATCATATTATTTAAATTATGTATTTCTGCTTCAGACAAAGTATTATCAATATTAATATTTGTATCATTTTTAAAACTATTACCTAAATATTCTTTTATAATCATTTTTAATGGTAACATCTTTCTAATAGCTTCTATAATAGCATTTTTTATATTTTCTTTTGCGTCTTTTTGATTACGATTAACATCATATATTGAATGTTTATGATAAAATAAGAAAGGATTATTATAAAATATTCTAGCTGATTCAATATAACAATTATGTATAAATTCTTTAAAACTAAAATTTGTATTTATTTTTATTGATGATTTATCAGATGGTTGAGTGTTTGTTAAAATCATAATATTAGCTTTAATAACTGCATTAAGTAAATTTTTTAATAATTCAGGGCAAGTACTCATACATAAAATTCTATTTGTTTCATTATCTAGCAAATTGATATTCCATTTAGGAATTTTTTTTAAAAAAATTTGAAAAGTTTTTAATTCTTCATCTTTATTTGCAATTTTAATTGCATCTTCATAAATAGACGAAATACCTTCGTAAATTAGTGGAACTAATATATTTGTTAATTGTATTGTATATTCTGTCTTAGTTTCTACTAAATAATTCATATATTATAATATAATATAATATATTATATTAAAATATTAAACAAAAATATTTAATTTTTTTTTTTACATATACAACCTGTATCATGTATTCCATCGTTACAATTTAAATTAGTTGGTAAATATTTATTCATATCAATATTTGGGTCTATACTATTATTTGTAGTATTAGGCCATTGAGTAGAACAGCATTTTTTACTACAAATAATTTTTTCCATATTATATTGTAAAGGTGTATCATTTTTTAAATCAAAATAATTATTATTAAATTCTTCGTCTGATGTATTATTACAATAATAAAATAATAAATATAATATAATAATTAATATTAAAAAACAACATATATTTTTAGACATTATATAATATTATTAATATATTATTTTAGAGGTTCAATAATATTTAATGATATATAAAAACTAGGTAAATACCATTTTTTTATTTTATCATCATATTTTCTAGGTATGTATTTTATTTTAATTTTATCACTAAATAATTGATTTACCATATCATTATACATTTTTATATATTTTTTATTTTGAATAATTGTTTTATAATATAAATCAGGTTTTATATTTTTCCCATATTCATTTATAGCTTTATTTTGTATATCTAATAATTTTTCAATCATATTATTAAATACTTTTTCTGATTTAGGATATTTTACTTTTTTATTATCTTTAGTACATATAATATATAATCCTTCAGGTGCAACTATGATAGATCCTTGTGTTTTCCCTTTATTATATAAATTAGTAAAATGATAAATATCATGTATTGAAGGGAATTCATATAGAATACCATCATTTACTCTTGTCAATCCTGCAGTATACGGATGTGTATGAAATATAAACTCATAATCAATAGCTTCATCAACATCACCAGGAAAATAAATATCTTCATCATCGTCGTCAATTCTTTCTGATTTAGCACTAATAATTAATTTATCTAAACCTTTTTTATTAAAATCTAACATACCAAAATGTTCTGAATAAAAATATTTTTTATTTTTTCCTTTATAAATTTTATGACTACCGTCGTCTAATAATGCATCCAAAATTAATAATTGATTTCTTTTAATCTTTAAATATTTATTTTTATCAATAGAAAAAATTTTACTATATATTTTTTTAATTTGCATATTATTATATAAGTTGTTTTTTAATTTTATTATTAAATTTTATTTTTTCTAAAGATTTGTCTATTTTATTAAATAATTCTATATGTTTATTATTTAAATTATAATTCTTAATAAAATTTTTAATAAAATTATACTTATTATTATTAATATCATGATTAATAATTTTATTTAAATACATCATATCAGTTAAATTTTTATTTTTTAACAAGTTTTGAATATTATTAATATTTCTTTTATTAATATTTTTTAAACTTGTTTTATTTAAATCTGTACTAAAATTTAATGTATATATATTTGAATTTTTTCTAGGATATTTATTAATATTATATGATGTTTCTACGCATGTATAAAACCCATGTAATTTTTGTAAATACCAATTTTGATCTGTATATATATTTGTTTCTACATTATCACCAATAGATATAGAATCAGTTATTTTATACATGATTTCATATAACTCCGTATTTGTAGATATTTGTCGTAAGAGTAAATTTTTAGCATAATTTTCAAATATCATCAACGGTAATAATACTTTTTCAGTTTCATATAATTCTATAGTTTTTGGGATATTTGTATATTTATCAAATATATCTCGTGTAGATTCGTATAATCCAATATTAATATTTTTTTTTTTAGATGATAAAATATAATTGTTCCATTCGTTCTCATTTATTTCTTTATCATTATAAGTTAGTTTTAAATCTTCTAAAATTAATAATAATTTTCTTATATCAAATTGACTATATTTTATAATATTTATAATTAAACTTTCATTTTTTATTTTTATGTTTTCATATTTACATATTTTATTAATATATGTTATTATTTCGTGTATTTCTGGAAATTCAAATTTTAATTCAGGACATGATTTTTTTATATTTGATACTAATTTACTATGTTGTTCGTTAGTTAAAAATATTATTGGAAAATATTTATTGTCTTGATTTTCTTTAAATAATTGAAATATTAAATTTTTTTTACTAGTTAATGTAATTGTATCAAAATCATCAATAATTACAGCAAAATTATTTTTATTTTCAAAATAAAACGAATTTATATTTATTAATTCATTTATTTTTTTTATATTTTTTAAATTATAAGATGATAAATATTTTATATCATAATTTAAGTATTTCAATATTGTTTTAATAGTAATAGTTTTTCCAACTCCATGATGTCCAGAAATTATAATTGATGAATATTTACTATTTTTAAAATTAATTAACCAATTGTATATAAAATCAATATTATTTTTATTACCTATAATATCAGAAGGTTCTTTAGGAATATATTTAGTAACAAATATATTATTCATCTAGTATATAAATAATATTTAAATATCTCTTTAAAAGTATTAAAAATCAATTTTTTAAAATATTATAGAACAATTATTTAAATTTAAATTAAATAATTATAGAACAATTATTTAATTTAAATTTAAATTTTAAAAAAAAATTGTCTTATTATAATATATCTAATGGAAAAGAACGATACTCGTAAAGGATTAATAAATGTTGATGATACTAAAGTTAATATTGAAAGAGAAGTATCTGAATTAATAAAAAGAGGAGCTGATAGAGCTTCTATGAAAGAACTTAGACATAAATTTGGAGATGATAAAGTATTTGATATGATTCAAGAAGCTTATTTTGAAAAATTATCTTCTATTCGAAAACGTTCAATCAAATTCACAAAACTAATTGAAAAGAAATATGGTATGTTAGGTTATCCTTTACATGTTATTCTTAATAAAGCTCTTAAATACAAAAAAAAATATAATCTTAGTGACGAAGAATTTGAATTATTCAGACAATACTATCAAAAATCTATGAATATGCGTAATAATACTAATAAATTAAACGTGTTAGTACCAAATACTAACATGGCTAAAGTATTTGGAGATGATCCTTATACAAATAATAAAATTCATACAAGTGATGGAGACCATAAAATAATTAAAAGTATTCTTGAACTATATGAAGAAAATAGATTTTTATGGCAACAAATAACTTTACAATCTATTATATATCAAGGTGATTTAAATAATGATAAATATGAAGTATCCTTTAATTCAAATAAAATGATTAATTTCTCAGCACCAACACACCCAGTAGTTGCTGCATTATTCCTTCCAAAAATATCAAACTTCGATGAATATTTTCTATTCACTAATCTTGCTTATATATTAAAATGTAAATATTTAGGAGAACCATTAACTACATACCATAGTTATCTTATGTTATACAATCTTGTAACTGATCCTACTGATGTTGTTTGTAATTCTGATTCACCATTAAGAGATATTTTACATCGTGCTATTCTTCAAGTTGCACTCTGGAAAAATGTTCTTAAACTACGTGAAGGTAATGTATATGATACTAATAATAGTTTTGTTGCTTCGGATTTTATGGCAAATATCGATGGTTGTAAATTATCAATGTATGACGCACCTGATCTTTTAATGATTGGTGATGAAAATGTAATTATCCGTCGTTTACTAAATGCTGTAGCATTTAGATGTGCTACTGTAATAAGTACTCCTACAATTATACCATTATTCAATAATGGTAGTGCAAATACTACTATGCAAGTAAATACACTTAATATTCCTTTTAATTTAACTCAAATTAATAAAGTACCAATGATTTATATTCGTTTACCTCCTAAAATTATACAATCATCTACTCCAGCAAAAACACTAAATATACAAGACTCATTAACTACTATTCAAACAATAATGTCTAACGGTAGATTAGAAAGCAGATCATTATCTATAACTGCTTCTGAACAACTTTTAATAATAAGTATTCCCAGAAGAACTTATAGACCTGCAGGTAATTCAATTTATAATTTACCACAAGTATTTAATTTTGCTGCAATGCCCCATCATGCTATCGGTTTAGAAATACTAAACGATACACCTGTTGCAACTAATAAATATTTAACATTATCAAACACAGCTAATACAGCGAATGATAATAAATTTTCAGATAAATTATTCTTAAAATCAGCAGTAGTATTAAAACAAAAAAAAGATAATAGAGATAATAAATTTATATATGGAACTAAAACATATATAATAAATTATCATACTCAAAATAAAGAAATTAAAGTATATAATCCTATTTCAGATATACAAAAAGTAGATATAGCAACCAACCAAGTATCAATGGTACCATTAAGATATCTTACATCTACTTTTTGTAATCAAATAGTACGAAATTCAACAAGTAATCTTCCAGCAGGTAATCCAACAGGAGCTGCTGGCCCCTTCACTTCTAAATTTGTAACTTCTCTGGAAGAAGAAGATAAAATACATGATTTTCTACAAAGACAAACAATATTAATATATACAAATGAATTAAAACCAAACAGCAATGTACAACAAATAACTGCTCCTGCAGGTGGAGGTGGTGGTGGTGCTGGAGCACCTCCAGCTATAACCCCTAATTCTCCTAATTCACATTGTATACAACATCATTATTACAATATTGTATATCCAAAAAATAATCAAAATAGAATAAAAATATATTTATTTTTTATGTATTTAAAAAATTTATGTACGAATGTACGCGCAGATGCTGCAGTTACAGCAGCAGCAGCAGCTGCAGCAGGTGCTGCAGCAGGTGCTGCAGCAAATCTAGATATAGCAATACGTGCTGCTATTGCTCTTAATGAAACTGATAATAATAGAAGAACTTTAATTATTAGTATTCTAGAACAATTCATAGGTGGTCCTGTAGGTGTTCAATTAAACGATAACAATTTACAAGTATTAACTAGATTAGATAACCAAACTATATTCGGATCACACTTAAATGCTATAATTCTTCAAAATATAACAAATATTCCAAATGATTTACTTGAAAATATTTTACAAAATAAACTACATTATATTAATAATCCTATAACACAAGAAAGTATAAGAGCTGTAGGACTACTTGGCGGTGTCGGTCCTCATTATTATTGTAATTTTAGTACTCCACAAATTGGACGTATACCACTGATATTATTTGACGGAGGAGAACCTTTAAGAGAAGGTAATGAAGGAAATCAACAATTAAGTAATTTAGAACAATTTACTGTATCTAAATATGTAGGAGATATCACTTATTTAAGCAATAATACAACTTATATGATTGAAGATCCTAATGCTAATGGTACTGCAGCACCACCTGCAGGTGCTGCATCAGCACAAGTAATAGGAATTTTAAAAACAGATATTGGTTTAGTACCTGCCCATTTTTAAATAAATTATATAAATGAAAAAAAATAAAAATATATAAATATTTTTATTTTTATTTTTATAATCTGTTTATCTTTAGTTCTTATAAAATAATTAATTTAATTTTATAAGAATATAATCTATACTATTCTAAATGAAGAAAAAAACTTTTGTTAAAAATATAATTAAAATTATACATAATGATATAAAATTATATAAAAAATTTTATAATAAAACAAAA
>Ga0129333_10002937_pt1 | contig 15987 bp, 10 predicted proteins | sample CPB6_08_DNA_FD_94474 | JGI IMG/M metagenome (GOLD analysis project Ga0129333, IMG submission 94474) | Freshwater to marine salinity gradient microbial communities from Chesapeake Bay, USA - CPBay_Sum_0.6_0.8_DNA | ecosystem: Environmental > Aquatic > Marine > Coastal | place: USA: Chesapeake...
GTGCGCAATTTGATCTGCTCTCAAATCATCCACTCTTTCCGGTTCTACAATAACACGAACTTCACGACCGGCCTGAATTGCATATGTTTTTGTAACACCATCAAATGCTGTTGCCAATTCCTCGAGTTTTTCGAGACGCTTCACATAATTTTCTACTGATTCACGGCGAGCGCCTGGTCGAGCACCACTGATACTATCGGCGGCTTGCACGATAACAGCGATGGCACTTTCCATTTCTATGTCTTCATGGTGGGCACCGATCGCATTGCATACAATCGGATCTTCTTTGAATTTCTTTGCCAAATCAAATCCGAGAAGAGCATGAGGTCCTTCGATATTGCGATCAACGCATTTACCAACATCATGCAAAAGACCTGCTCTTTTTGCTTTATGAACATCGAGTCCTAATTCCACTGCCATCACTCCGCAGAGGTATCCTACTTCAATTGAGTGATGCAAGAGATTTTGTCCATAACTCGAACGATATTTCATTTTTCCAATATGTCGAATCAATTCAGGATGCATATTCGGAATATTGAGTTCCATCAATGCAGATTCACCGACTCGGATGATTTCTTCTTCGAGTTCTTTGCGAGCTTTGTCAACCACCTCTTCGATGCGTGCCGGATGTATTCTTCCATCGGACATCAATCGTTCGAGTGCAACTCTTGCTACTTCCCTTCTAAATGGATCAAACCCTGAAATCACGACAGCTTCAGGAGTGTCATCAATGATTAGGTCGATTCCGGTAGCTGCTTCGAAAGCACGAATATTTCTTCCTTCACGACCAATGATGCGTCCTTTCATTTCATCACTGGCAAGATTGACAACTGAAACAGTTGTTTCAACACAATGATCGGAAGCTGTACGCTGTATTGCTTGAATAACCAATTTCTGTGCTTCTTTATGAGCACTGATTTTGGCTTCATCGCGGATGTCTTTGATCATCTGAGCAGCTTCAAGCTTTGCATCATCCACCATGTTTTCCATGAGAAATTTCTTTGCATCTTCTCTGGACATACCGGTGATGCGCTCCAAGCGGACAGTTTGTTCTTCAAGCAAAGAATCAATCTTTTTTGCTTTGTCTCGCGTGGATTGTTCCTTTTTGCGAATTTCTTCTTCTCTTTGAGAAAAGGTCTGTTCTGCTTGTTGAATTGTTTTTTCTTTGCGAGTTATCAATTCGAGTTTATTCTCAATTGATTCTTCGCGTTGCGACATTTGCTGTTCTAATTGCTTGATTTGTTTACGTCTGTCCTGAGTCTCATTCTCAAACTCTTGTCTGTTCTTGTGCCATTCTTCTTTTACTTCAAGCAATTTTTCTTTTTTCAGTGCTGCCGCTTCTTTACCTGCTTCTTCGATGATTAATTTCTTTCTTTCTTCCGCTTCGCCAATTTTTGCCTTTCCAACTCTGCTTCCCACAAAATATGCGAGCACAAAGCCGACGGCAAAACCGACGATGCTTAATGCGATAATGTTTATTTCATTCATGACGTGCTAAACCTTTACATTTCGATGCATGCCTTGGCATGTAAAAAATGGATTGAATGCGAACACTCTCTCCGATCTATATTTATTGTTTATTGCAAAAAAGCCGCTTCATACTTTAAGCGTATCCGAGGATACATTGCCGAAGACGAGACAAAAGAACTCTCTTCACACACGGTGGGTACCATCCTTCATATATTTTACGTCCACTGAATCCTCATGTTGCATGCACATGGCTTGCGAGAATTACGGTTTCCCGTTGAGGCCTGTAATTTATATCAAGAGCCTAGTTCCCTATGATTTCATTTATAAGTTCTTTATTATGACGTGTGACAAAAAAGTATGAAGCGGTGTTTATAATTACTGATGTTTCAACTGTTCTCTGAGAAACACCGCCATGTTCTCAAGTTCTGAAGCAATCAATACTGAATCCGATTGTAATTGCTCCTCAGCATGAATTTTCTGCTCTGCCAAATTTAAAGCAGCAACAATCGCTTGCATTTGTGTTGATTGATCTTGCATGCCGGATTGAAGTGCTTTTATCTGATCATCCACTTCCTTGGCAGCACGAATCAATTTCGCTTCATCGTCGCCTCGAAGGGAGAACTCTTTGCCACCTATGGTGACTTTTACTTGTATAGACATTGTACTCTCTTTATGCTTTATTTCAATGATCGAGAATAGCGTTCAAGAAATGCCTTCTCATTATCGGTCAGACTTTCATATTGATTATCGTGTATTTTTTCCAAAATCACATTCAATGTTTCTTCATCATCAAACTCTTCATCCAAAAATGAAAACTGAGTTTCTTCTTTTTGAAGAATCATAACATTAATAACCGCTTTTTCATCTCTACGAATTGGTTGACTCGCAATAGGCACATAGCTTGGCATTTGAGTTTTGTTTGAAAAATCTGAATGTTTTTCCCGAGAAGCCAAACGTACATGCGACCACATCAATCCTGACAAAAGACCTATCATTATTCCTGTTCCGGACTCAAGAGAATATGTATACATTTGCATTGTATTTCCTGAAAACATAGAAGCCCCAAGAAAAACAAAACCAAAACCAATTGTAAATGTTGAAATGATGGTGATGCGCAATTTTGTAAGTGCCGGAACAACAATTGCCGGTGAACGAACAATTGTCATTGCAAGCGAAGAACTATACATCATCCCAAATAACCCTGCTGCCATTGGAGGACAATCAATGGGCATCAATGAATACATCATTCCTGTTATCAATGCACCAATCAATAAACCAAGAAGAAAAGCAGAGTCATTCGTCAACTGTACAACTTCTCTGCCCAACCAATAATAAATGGGAATTCCTATAAAAGCCAGCCATGCGGAGTCAATTGCGATAATATGCGTTGCAATGCGCCACCATTCATTTCCCTCGATTACTTTTTGAGGTATAAGTGTCAATGATGAGGATATATCTCCAATGAGAACTTGTGCCAAGAAGGACAATGTCATCACGATGAGCAATAGCATCAATGCAATCGGTTTATGCACTTGCTTTAATGACATGTCAATGCGCCAATGATGCAAGTAATCGTTCAACATCAGCCATCGTTACATTCTCATGATAATCTTCATTGATCGCAATCATCGGTGCTCCGCCACATGCACCCATGCATTCAACTTCTTCAAGTGAAATTGTTCCGTCTGATGTGGCTTCATTATGGCCAATTCCGTATTTACTACAGAGCTCATGATATATTTCTTCACCACCACGAAGCATGCAGGAAACATTTGTGCAAACTTGCACATGGAATTTTCCCATTGGCTTTTTGAAATACATCGTGTAAAAGGTTGCAACACCTTTTACATGAGCAAATGGCAGATTCATGACATCGCCAACCATGCGCATAACATCTTCTGACAGCCAGCCGAATTTCTTTTGGGCCATCCATAATACAGGCATGATGGCCGCCTTTGAGTCAGGATATTGGGCTTTCAAGCGTTCAATTTCTGCCAGCTCTTCCTTCGTAAATGCAATCTCTTGTGACATACGGTTTTCTAGGTTATTCTAAGAGTTTCAGTTTTGGCAAAAATACAAAACATCGGGCACTTTTTTTAGGAGAGAATTCAAGCTCAAAAAGAAAGCCGCCATTTGGGGAAATGACGGCTTTTAATCGATGATGGCAAATTTTATCGAATGATGACCAAAGGCATCATGATGGGCTTTATTGAAGCACCATCAATCTTTACTTGATAATGTCCTGCCGGTAATCCGGATGTGGAGATCACAGCGCTTTGTCTTCCAATCGAAATATCAGTTTTTGCGAAGCTTGAATGCACTCTTCCAAGGGCATCCAACACAGATACTGTGATTGGGGAAGAGGTTTCCGCATGGAATTGTGCAATTGCCATATCAGATGCCGGATTGGGCATGATTGTATTTGGTTGAGTTTCCTCTTCATTTGTTGACATTGCGCCTTGGAGAAGCCAATTATAGGTTCTCGACATGATTTGGGAGCGTTTTGTTTGATTAGACAAACCGTCCAGACCAAATCCGAAGATGACGAGGCGTGCATCACCATTTTCCCATCGAATTGCGCCAATATCAGAGGAATTGTCATCATAGGTAAAGATCGGAATTGCCTGACTGCCTTGATTCAAAGTAAATACATCAGTGAACTGCGTAAATGGCGTCAATATTGGGTCTTCGAAATACTCATTTAGTGTGGCATTGATGTCACGGCTGATAAAATCTCCATTTTGACCTTTGATAACAACAGGATATGCCATGAGCACATCACCGGAGTTTTTATCTTGTTCGAATCGCTTTATTGGAGATCCTGTTTTGACTGTTATGCCAAGGTTCTGATCTAATAGCGTTTTTATTGTTTCATTACTGGATTTCAACATGGTTGAAATCTCTTGTTCTGACGCCATAAATACTTTTTTTCCGTTTTGCAGCATGGCACCAATTTGATTCAAAAACGCTGAGTTATTAGCAATCATGCCTGCATTTTGTTGGTCAACTGAGATGATAGCCATGTCAAAAGAACTTGGCGGAAATCCCGTGAGCACTTCCGGTTCCATGGGAAGCATTGCCGTTGATTTCGGACGCAAATTTTCGAGATCCTGCACATAGAATGCATTCATCTTTGGATGTTTACCATAGACAGCATGTTTAATTGTTGGAGACAATGCATAGACTGTAGCTTTCAATGATTTGGTAAAAACATTTTCACCGCTGACAACCGCATTGACAACAATTTTTGCAAAACCTGGATTGTCTGAGCTGGTGAGCTTTACAGCTATGTCTGAAGATGCGCCTGGTTCTAGATTGTCTGTTGTTTTCGAAAGTGATGCAGTCCAACCTTGAGGAATCACAGAGGCTTCAGCATCAACCTCATAGGATACTGTGACCCCAGTGGTATTATTATTCTTCAAAGACATTGAAGATTCGCTGGTTCCTGAAATTTGTGCGGTTTGGAATTGATTTTCAATCTTCGTTTCCATTACTGCCGGTGATTTCAGCAAACCAACTTGGTGAGCATTCAGAATTTCACGGGCATTCATTGCCGTTCCATGCTTTTGCACAACACCTACGAGCAAAATATTTCCAGCATCGAATTCTGCCGGAATGGTATATGAAAAAGTTGCTTTATACTTTTCGCCTGTGCTTGTAACTGCAGGCAAGCTATTCTTGATTCCCCATACACCCGCAGGATAAGCACGAACAACTGATCTATGATTATAGCCAGTTATTTTTGCGGGCTTATCGTAATAAGGATGGCCTTTGAATGATGCATTCCCGCTGATATAATTGCTTTGATCATATAATGATCCCTGCCCAACAACCCCATCTTCTATCACCATCAAATTCAAACGTAAATCACCACTCATTGACTTGATGAATGTGGCCTCAACATCTGCCTTCATGATGCGTGTTGATTTATCATAAGAAACATTTACAACATTCACATCAATGTCACTACCTTTATTCATTTGCATCAAGACATATTCTTTCCATTTTCCACGGCTAGTGCCAACTGTTTGTTCTCCAGGGAAAGTGACGCGATCAATCGAACCACTCGGATAAAACGGAACAAGGGATTTGATTGAATCAAATACCTTTGGTATTTCCATGGCATCTCCTTGATGCACTTTTACACCAATGACATTGTCAGGAAACTCTTTGATGAGTTCATCCATTACCACGCTACCATCAACGCACCAGCCACACCATGCACCGGTATATTGCTCGAGAAGTACACGTTTTGCAGGTTGAGCATGAATTGCATTTGCAAAACCCAGGCAAACGATGAAAACAAGGGTACAACAAGTATTGAGAATTCTCATATAAACTCCGTGTTAAAGCGAATTAATATTACGCAAACTATAAAAAAAAAAGGGATTGCAAATCAATGCAATCCCTTTTTTTTTGGACTAATTCCTTATCTGTTTATCATGACAGGAATAGTTTGAATTTTGCCATTTGAACCTGTTACAACCAGGCGATATGCACCGGGGTTCAGGCCATTGTTCTTGATCATATAGTTGTTCAATCCCATATTCACAGAAACAGGCATGCTTTGTTGAACACTTCTTCCAAGCATGTCAACAAGATTGAATGTCACATACTGCATTGATGGATCAGAAATCATGAACTGAACAGCTGCAGATGCAGAGAATGGATTTGGCTGCACAAGCAATGAAAGATCAGCATTTTGCTCATCAACTGATGAAGCTGAACTGAAAAGCCATGTATATGTTCTGTTCATGATGGTATTTTTCAACTCTTCGTCTGTAATACCGTCCATGTCAAATGTAAACATCACCAACTTCGCATTCCCATCTTGCCAGCGAATACCGGCCACATTGTCCGCATTCTCATCCATAAACAATACGGGCGAAGATTTACTTTCAGAATTGATTGACAATGCATCAGTGAAATAAATAAATGGATCAGTATTCAAATTTGCAACGTCATTTGCCAGAAAATCAATACCGTCACCAATAACATCATCCTTTACTCCTTGCAATTGAAAAGGAATAACACCTGTTAATTGTCCATTGGCATTTGTTTGCAATCTCAATACAGGATCATTTATGACAGAAACACCCAATTTTGATTCAAAGAATGCTTTTGTGGTTGGTGTCGCTGAAGTAGATTTCACTCCATTATACGCTTCAAGTCCACCAGCAATGAACACTTTCTTTCCTGCATCGAGCATGGAACTAATTTGATTGATAATGGCAGAGTTTGTACCAAAAGCTCCTCTTGATCCATAATGTACTGCAATGATGGCTGCATCAAATGTTGATGCAGGATACATTTGCATAAAACCAGCATTTAGAGGTAAATCAATAGATTTTGATTCAAATTCACCGCCACGGTTCTTTAGTGGCTGTCCATAATGTTCATTCATGCGTGGATGTGCATTATAGATGGCATATTTCATTCCAGGAGTCATATTGTAAGCATACCCTCTACTTACTCTTCCAATCACATTAGGATCTTCTGACAATGCCTCAACAGCAATAATTGCATACCCTTGATTTCCATTTGTGTTCAATGTAATGTTTGCTTTTGCTGTTCCATTAGCAGGAAGATCAACAGTTGCTGGTTCAACAGCTGCTTCCCATCCTTCAGGTATGTAAGAGTTCTCAGCATCAACTGATAATTTGACGGAAGCTGCTGCGGAAGAGAGATTTTTTATTGTCACCTCAGTACTTCCCTTCGAACCCTGAGCAATTAACATTGCAGGTTTTTCGATTGAAGATTCTGTTTTTACAATTGCTTTTGTCAAACCTACTTCATTCGCATTAAGAACTTGCTTTGCGGTAGATGCTGTACCAAACTTTTGAACAAGACCAACCAATGTGATATTTTCAGGCTTATATGAGGATGGCAATGTATAACTAAACTTCGCTGTATATGGTGTTCCTGTTTGAGCAACTCCAGGAATAATACCTTTTGCTCCCCAAACTCCACCTGCATAAGCACGAACTACGGAGCGATGCTTATATCCAGTGATAGTAGCTGGCTTTGAATAATATGGATGACCCACAAAACTTGGATTACCTGCGATAAAATTCTTTTGATCATATGCAGCTCCGGATCCTGTCACATTATCTTCAACTACAACAAGATTGATACGAAGATCACCAGAGACAGACTTCAAAAAAGTTGCTGTAACATCCGCAGTAATTTTTCTTGTGGCTGCATCATAATTCACATTTGTAATCTCAACACCTACATCAGCTTTCATGGCCATTTGCTGTCCAACATAGAAAGACCATGCATTACGGCTGATCGCCACTGTTTGCTGACCAGAAAATAACATACGATCTACAGCGCCACTGGGATAACCATTGACGAATGGGCGCAATGTATCCGACATTACTTTTGGAATTTCCATGCCATCACCTTGATGCACCTTTACGGCAATCAATTGATTTGGATATTGGGCGAGAAGATTGTCGATGACAACGGAGCCATCAACACACCAACCGCACCATGCACCGGTGAATTGTTCAAGATATACTCGCTTGGCAGGCTCTTGTGCTTGAGCGGACCCTGCGAACATAAAAAGAGCTATGAGAATTGCTCCTATTCTGCGTACGAAAAGATTCATAACTTTTCTCCAATTGTATATTCAAAGAAAGACGATTATCTGGCAATAGTTACAGGAATATGAACTCCTGAGCCTTCAAGTGATCTAACCACCAAACGGTATGCGCCGGATGAATAGTTTGATACCGGAAGGTTTATAGAATGATTTCCGGGCTCGTATGTACCTTGTGATACTCGTGCAACTTCATTACCGAGAGCATCATAAAGTGAAATGGTCAATAATTGAGGAGTATTTCCTTTTACGGAAAAACTCACTGTTCCAAAATCAGAAACCGGATTTGGTTGCATCGCAACACTCAGCATGGAATTTGACTGTTCAGCTATTTCTTCATCAACTGAAAGAATAGAACCTGTCAACAACCAATTCACACACTTTCTCAAAATCTCTTGTTGATTAGATACCACATCTAGTATCTCAAGCGGGAAAGTCACATACACGACTCTTGAATTTCCAATTGTTGCATGAATACCTGCAATATCTGCTTGATCAGTATCATAGTACATGAAAGGTGTTGCAACATTTGGGTTTGTAATCTTGATGATGTCTGTACTTGTGACATAAGAACCGGCAAAGAAATTTGCGGCGGTAAAGGCATTTGCTTTAATGTTTGCATTATTGTTCAATTTATTTCCAATCACACTGCTTGTGATGCCTTTCATTGTGAATGGGGTAAGAGCAACACCATTTCCTTGATTGACAAGGCGTGGTTCATTTGAGCCCAATTCAATTCCTATCTTGTCAAAAAACTCCTGAACCAATGGTCCATTGCCAACACCTGCAAATTGATTTTGAGGGTAACTTTCATCAAATGCCCAACTTAATCCTGTGCTGGAAAAGATGAGAATCTTCTTCCCTTGGTCTACAAATTCTGACAATTTTTCTACAGGATTGGAAAAGTTGAATTGTGGATCCAAATAGAGTGGCTGTGTTCCCATTGGAACGATGAACAAATCAGATTGATCGATGATATCAGCAAACTCTGTGAATAAACCACCAATCCAAGGCATGGTAGAAGTTCTGGTCAAGATATTACTTGCAATACCCTTTGTATATATTCCCTTTCTCGTAAAGCTGCTAAATCCTGATACAAAGTTTTTTGTACTATTTGAAAGAACTCCAATTACGCTTCTTGTAATCGGAATATTGAATGCATCAGCTTGTTTTGTTTTAGCTGCAATTGAAGGTGTATAGTAAGCGGATTGATCTCCCGGGGTGACATTCACCGTAACAGTCAAATCCTCACCTGGAACCTTGGTTACTTCATTCGGTTCAATATTCACTGTCCAACCTTGAGGTATTGGATTTCCAACTGTGTCAACATAGATAGAAACGAGTGCTTCAGCATCTTCCAAACTTGTAACGACAGCAACTTCTTTTGAAATTACTTCACCAGGTGTTGCTTTGAAATATAATGGGAGCGAGCTATTAACTGCTGCCAATACTTCGGGCTTTGCAGATGTTTCTGCTTGAAGCACCTCTTTTGTATCATCATCCTGAACAAATGCTACACCATAGAGAAATTCTTTGTTGAATGCATTTGCACCGCTTGTTGCAGGTGTGAATGTGAAATTGAATTCTTTACTTTCACCGGCATTCAAATTCAATTCAATACCATTAGAATCTAATTTTCCGGCTTCATTGGACATTTGACGAGCGAGATAACGAAAATCCAATTGCGCATTTGTTCCAACAGTGCTTGATCTTCTGTAATATTCACCAATGACCAATTTCAATTTTTTGCCCTGCAATGCAGTACTGGAATTTACGGTGACTTTGAATGTTACATTTGCTCCGCTCTGTTCCTGCACAATCGTCAAGGTGATTGGTGAATCTCCCGGAATGATAGCCATTGACCAACCAATAGTATCGGCGGGATCACCATCATTGAATGATTGATTATCAGAACTAGTAGGCATTATACCATCAACCACCAATTGTGAAAGAGGTTGATCTAGCAAACCATAATATCTGGATCGTGAATTGTGCAATGATGGATTTGCTCTGTGAATTGCATCTGTCAGACCGAATTGCCCGGTGTGGTATGTGAGTACAATCGCATTTTGCTTAATGCCAGAGGTCTCATAAAATGCCAAGAAATTCTCATCTCTGGTTTCAGCATAAGTCGCATTTGTATTCACGAATCTTTCAATCAGGGATTTTCGTGGTGAATCAGCCTTGAGTGGTGACAAAGACGCCATCATTGCGATGATCATCACAAAGTGAAACATATGTTTCATGATACTACCTTCAAAATTTTATGTGGGAACTAAAAGTCAAACTGTTGGTATGAACTTCGGCTATGAGTGAAGCCAAAAATAGAGAAAAATGTCTTGTTTTTGGCATGTTAGAAGAAATTTCAAAAAAAATTTGTGAATGTTCATTCTTTCACTGAATCAATCAAGGAATGACAGTGGAATGAGGGGAAAGTCACAATGGCTTTCTTTTAATAAATGGTGCCATCGGATTCGTGTTTAGACCTTTTCTTTTCAATTTTCGCCAATTTCTCAGACACTACTTTTTCTAGGGATATTCCGCGGGCATTCGCATAATTATGCAGGGCGATATATACATCGGCAACTTCTGCTTCAACATCCTCCATTGATATGTCCTTGCCTTTCCAAAGTTTCTTTTCCAAATTGGCTAGTTCACCGGCTTCTCCGCATAATTCCAGACAAAAGAATTCGGGGGTTCTTTCAATGAAATGCTTGTCCTGATATGTTCGAAATGCCTCTTGTATGTTTGATCCTTGACCATGAATCACATTGATCAAATTACGCGCTTCTTCAACCATGAAATCACCTTTTTGCTGATTGTGGTTTCGTATTCGTTTTACCCGAGAACATCTCCACTTCTGTGTCAATTACATATTGAACCCATTTGGCATTGTCAGGCTTACCCATTTTATAGAAGCAAAAGATCAAATAATCTCCCATTCTCTTTCGAATCGCTGCTCTTTCTTTTTCATTTCGTACTTGTAACCAAGCATGCTGTTCGAAATATGGATATAACTGATCCACAACTTTTTTGGGTTTTTGCGAAGTATCTGCAGCCAAAGCATTCAACACTTTGTTCAATCTTCCGGCGGGGTCAATTGTTTTCTTGGCATAGGAAGAATCTTTCTTTGCCATGAATGCATTGAATCGTTCTATCTTGTTTTTCAATTGCTTGATGGAAGCCGAATCATTGAAATTGTACACTTTATATCGAATTCCGGTTTCAGGACGAACCCTGACAACGATGGAAGAGGCATCTTTTGGAAAGCCGGCATTATTCAAATCATATACCAAACCTTTGATTCCTTCAACGCTCAAATTTGAACGCATCAATGCCAAACCGCCTCGAATGAGAATTTCTCCCATCAATCCATCAGCTTTACTGAAATGTCGAAATAGCATTTGACGGATATATTGTCCTTGATTAAAACAACGCTGATAATCATCGCCACCCAATCCTTTTCTGGAACGCAGAACTTGCAAAGTGGACTTGCTATCACGCTGACCGAGCAATTCAATAATCCCTATAGCTTGGGAAAATCCCAACTGAATCCAATATTTGATTGGCCCAACCTTGGCTATTTTTGCCGCCTCTTGAAGATATGCCTTCGTGCCTCGCATCGCATGAACAATTGTCAATTTGTTCTGCGTTGAATCAGTCATTCCTGCATTTGCAGGAGTATCTCTCGGAATCGAAATTATCTCAATGTATCCGCTGTCAGGAACAATGGATAGAATATGATTCGCATCGGCTCTTTTGGAAACCGTTCCCATGCGTGCATCAACTCCAATGATTGCTATATTTACCCTACGAGCAGATGCCGGAATCTTTTTTAGCGAATCTTTCTGAAACAAATATGCTGCTTCACCATCCTCCATGTGCTTGAGGAATGTGGAATCTTTCAAGAACTCATCTTCAGCCAATGAAAGTTGTTGTTCATCAGCGGTTGATTCAACAGTATCTTTTGCTTTTACTACAGAATCTGCAGTTTGAATCTGACTTATATCTTGTGGTTTTGGTTGATCAAGAAGTTGATATGTCATCCACAATGACATAAAGAAAACGAGGAGGAGGAGGACAATTCCTATTCTTTTTACTAAATTCATGTTCAATGTTTACGTTGATTTGACCCTAATAAGGGAAAAAAGACAATATTTGAATGAAAATCCCCATGAAAAAAGGTCGAAATGACTCAAATGGGCTTGCAATGTTACGGAATCCTAACCTAATCACCTAATAGACTCATGCATCGTAAAACCTTGTCATATATGATTGTTGTATTCGCAGGCATTTCTTTTCTGTCGATTTTTCTCTTTGGATTAACCCCAAAATCTTTCTTACACAAAACATGGAAAAGTGCCTTTCCTGATAGCACAAATGGCATTCAAACTCAAGATACAACACCAAAAATAAAACCTCAAAAACAGGTCGACAAGGAACTTAATACCGCATACATTTTTGATCATATCATCGAAGAAATGATCAAACGTGAATATCATACTCTCCCAATCGGAGAATGCATGGGAAAAATAGGAAACATGCTCATTGGCACTCGATATGTCGGTGGAACCTTGGAATTACAACCCGAGCGTTGCGTGATCGATCTAAATGGATTGGATTGCGTCACATTCTTTGAAAATACATTAAACATAGCTCGCACGGCAAAAATCAAGGAACATGAATTAGCCACAAATCCAAATGCAATCACATTTCGAGATGTATTGGATCAAGTGGAATTCACACGCTATAGGGATGGTCGAATGGATGGCTACACTTCCAGACTACACTATACTTCCGAGTGGATTATTGACAATGTGAAAAAAGGGGTTGTAAAAGACTTGACAAAGGAATTGGGCGGGAAACCTTTCCCAGTAAAAGTTGGATTCATGAGCACAAACCCGCAATACTACCCTCAACTTGTTGCCGAGCCAACACTGGTAAGAAAGATTCAAGGGCTTGAGGAAGAACTAAATGCCAAAAAACATAGGTATATACCCAATGCTCAAGTGAAAGACATAGAAAGCAAATTGCAGACAGGTGATATCATAGCAATTGCGACAAATAAAACAGGATTGGATTATTCCCATACAGGCATGATCATCAAAAATGCAAAAGGAATGGCACTTTTCCTTCATGCTTCATCCGGAAAGAAAAGAGTCTATTTGGATAAACGCATATCCTCCTATCTATCCGAATCGTCCACCAGCATCGGAATCTCAGTGCTGCGCCCAATCGACCCAAATCATGAATCCGAAGAATTCATCGAAGAAGAAAGCGCAAACTAATACTGCTTGCTTTTGGTGATGGCATAATAATCAGCTATATTTGTAATCCTTATCGCGGGGTAGAGCAGTTGGTAGCTCGTCGGGCTCATAACCCGAAGGTCGTAGGTTCAAGTCCTGCCCCCGCTACAAGACCTTTGCATGAAATTGCAAAGGTTTTTTTTTGCCGCCTCATAATCAACCTCCGTTTCTACCCCTTCAAATCTCACCTTTTGCCCACTTAATTTGCAGAGGGATATACCTATTTTTCTCTTTTTTAATCTATATTAATTACAAATTCTAACTCATTACCGACCTGCTTACTTCCCAGGGAAGGCAAAATTAGAGTGATTTACAATATTATTAACTTATATCGTTAATGAAAATAAATAATTTTTATTAACTCAATCAGGCTGACGCTTCAGGGGTTCAGCAAAGGAGAAAATCATGAAAACAACTAGTATTGCAATCGTACTGTTGACAGCAATGCTCATGAGTTGTGCAACAGGGGTTCCCTATCAAGAATCACCATTTATCAAATGGGAACATGGAGGCAATATCAATTCATTTGATAAAGCTTCGGCTTATACGGCAAGCTTTCTTGCAAAACGGACTACGGGAAATTCAACCATTCTGGAGTTTCAGGGGAAACAATTGGATTTTGCATCATTGGGAAAGATTCAGGAGAATTCAGACATTGAATCATTCAAAGTGCAAATACCGGGTCCACTTGCCATAGGGCAGCATATCATCACAGCAAAGCAAACCGTAGGTGGAATGTCTGCAATCGATACGCTTATCTTGAATGTTCATCCGACACGTCTTGCAATTACAATGTCAGAAGATGGTCAAGAAATCAGTAATGAAGAAGAAATCACAGGATTAATCAAATCTTTGTCCAAGGGTGATGTTTTGGAGTTTTATGCAATCCCAAGTTCTGGATTGCGCATCCCCGGCGAACAATTCAGAACAATTATCAAAGGGACGAGCAAAGATGTACCTATCATAGGAACAAGTGTTCACTATAGTGACAATTACAGCATTCCTCTTGAAGCAGAAAAAATAAGCGTTAAAATCAATTGGCAAGACCCACTCAATCAGAATGTATCAGTTCAGCTATTTCCATCTGATGGATCAGAATTTGTAGAAACAATCCCGGGCTTGAAAAGACCGCGCATCGTTTGCGGAGATATCAGTCGAATCACGGATGGAAATGATCCTATTTTTTATGTGAGTTGCGAGATCAAACCTCCAACATATGTAAGTACCATTTTATCAATTGACAAAGTAAAGCTTGAAATCATGGAACAAAGAATTCAAGGATATAAAGTAATGCCATTGGGTTCTCCGATATTGACAAATGGGAAGTGGACCATTGCCTTTAAACTTGACGGCAAATTACCTTTGCCAAAAGGAATCGGTGGATCAATAAAGGTGAGAATAAAAGCAGTTGCAAAATCTTCAAATGGCGAACTATCACCAGAGGCTACCAAAACATGCAAATTCAATGTTGTATACTAATCAGGGAAAAATCATGAATACATATAAGTTGATCACGGCAATGACACTATGCATCCTCCATGCATCAGTAATCCCATTGGCTTTTGGAAAAGAAAATCCGGAAGCTCAGACAATCTTCACATCATTCCCTTCCCTGAAGGTGAAAAATGCACAAGTCCATAAATTGATTCTTCATCATGAAAATCAACATGACTTTCTTACTTCTTTCAATATCATCGAACCAAGGATATCAAGTCAAGCAAACAGATCGAAGAAAAAAGATGCCATCATGGAGGCAATTGATGAAGGCACAAAAGACATGGCACAATATTTCAAGGAAAACCGCATTGGAACATTTAATGAATATGATGCAGAATATGCTCAATATTATTCTAATTATGTGAAATGGAAGAATGCGGAATTCAATATTGTATATGTAATAACCAAATCCAAAAAACATGATGACTTGGATATTTTAGGAGTAGTACTCGGCTACTCTGCATTCAAAGATGATGTAGATGCTATTGCATTTAAAAAGACTTACCCAGCTGAACAACTACAATCATTACAATGGACAGGATCATTCGGAGGTAGCCTTGTTGATGCAATCACAAGTATGATTCTTCGCAAAGATGCAGAGGATATAACGACTCTGCCTACAAAGCCATCCCGATTTCAAAGTGATGAGAGGGAAAGAAATAGGTTCTCAAGTATCGCAGAAAAAGCACCCAATGACATTGATGTATATCAAATTGGTGAAGCAGACTTTCAATTGATCCATGCAGCATTGACACCACCAAATCCAAGGATGTCTGATTATGCTGCCAAATCAAAGAAAAAAGATGCCATCATGGAGGCGATTGATGAAGGAGAAGCAGATATTGCATCATTCTTAAAAATGAATGGCAGTGGCAATATGAACATGTATGACAGAGAATTTGCAAAGTATCATGAAATGCTTGTAAAATATACAAGCGAAACATTTGAATCTGCTTATGTCATCACAAAAAGAAATGCAAAAAAAATAGAGATTCTTGGCTTGATTTTGGGCAATGCTTGCATGCCACCAGCAAAGTCAGCAGATTGTTTGCAAAACACAAAGAAAATATTTCTCACCAAAGAATTGACATATTACGGGGTAGGTTCCGA
>Ga0129333_10002938_pt1 | contig 15987 bp, 15 predicted proteins | sample CPB6_08_DNA_FD_94474 | JGI IMG/M metagenome (GOLD analysis project Ga0129333, IMG submission 94474) | Freshwater to marine salinity gradient microbial communities from Chesapeake Bay, USA - CPBay_Sum_0.6_0.8_DNA | ecosystem: Environmental > Aquatic > Marine > Coastal | place: USA: Chesapeake...
AAGAATGATGGACATTACATCTCTGCTCTTGTTGTTGACCCAGTATCGGTTAAAAAAGTAAAGGCACGCGTATTAAAAGGTTTTAGCATTGGTATCAAAGCGCCACGCGTAGTGCGTGACCAAAAGGCAGCCAACGGCAGAATCATTGACGGACAAATTGTTGAGGTATCGCTTGTTGATAGACCTGCCAATCCTAACTGCCAACTTGTATTGGCTAAATCAGTAACAGGCGAAAAGACCCTAGTTAAAACCGAAGAACTAATTGAAAAGCATGGCGACCATGACCAAGCCGACCATGGCAATCGTGACGGCGCAAGTAATGAAAATGGTACTGGTATAGCAGATAGGCAAGTAGCTTCAAATGCTAGTTCAGATGTTGTTTCTATGGTTGATGAATTAGAAGATTTGGAAACTGATTTTCTTGATAATGGTGAAGATGATGATGCTGCTGCTTGCGCTAGAAGTGCTGAATTATTAAGAGATGCGCATGAAAGTCTTAATGACGCAGCAAATTCCGATAACGATAAAATTCATGTATCAAGAATGGAAGACGCTCTAGATGGTTTAGAAACGGCTTACGATTCTATGAGCAATATTGACCATCCTGATGCTGAAGATATACAAGATGCTTTAGCAGAAACACGACTACAAGTAGAACAATATCTTGATAATTACTATGGTCGTGGTGACAAAGCAGCACTAATCAAATATAAGGAGCGACAAATGGCGCGCAAGTCAAAGGCAGCAAAATCTGCCGAAGCGAAAGAAGCAGATGGAATGCCAATGAATGGCGAAGCCAAATCAATTCCTTCTCGCGATGAAATGATGGAGCGTTACGCAGGAGCGCGTAAAGCCCTAGACGATATCTTTCGTATGTGCAAAGAATACGGATACGGCGATATTGAAAAACAATATGGCGAAACCGCAGAACAGGAAACCGCAGAAGGTTCTTATCCAAATGCTGCTGAAGAAGAAGTATCAGAAGCAAGAGGCGAAAAGCCACTTGACAAAGAACTTGTTGTTGAAGACAACAGCATGGCAGATAAGTCTGTTCACAAATGCTTAGAATGTGGTTGCAATCAACCAGCAAACAATCATGGCGACCCAAATGTATCTACTGCTGTCATGAGCAGTCCAGACCAAACACCTACTGGCGGTCCAATGATTCAACCACCAACGCCGAAGAGCGTTGAAACAATCGTTCCACCTTCAACCATTGAAGAAATTGGAACAGTAATTGAAGATGAAGATTCTGACGAGGAAGACTCGGCAGAGAAGTCCCTGCTCGCTGATAGCGTCAATGCTGTCATTGAGAAAGCCGTAAAGAGTGCTATGGCTTCAGTACAAGCAGAAATTGCTGAGTTGAAATCCGCAAAAGAGGCGGTAGAGAACAAAGCAGCATCTCTTGAAACAGAACTGGCAACGGCAAAATCTCTCGCAATAGGTGGCGGTCCAAAACGGACAACCATAGCGACAGGTGCTAAAACCAATAACGAGTGGAAAGCAAAAGCAGATTTATATCTAGCAAAAGCATCCGCTACAACCGATAACGACTTGGCTAAGGGATACCGTGAAATGGCGAAGGATTACCTCGCTAAAGCGGCAACCGAAGCACAAGCGTAACTCTTTACAGAAAGATAATAATGGCTAAAACACAACTCAAAGCAGCGGACTTGTATAACGAGTCCAATCCAAAAGTTGCTGCTGAGCGCCATGAGGAATACACCGCAGAACTAAGCAAGGCGCTATCAGCACCTCGCTCATTCAACGGCGAAACTCTTGGAACATCAACAGATGCCGTAGCACAGATTGAAACACTTGTTGCTAACAAGTCACTTTCACCTGAGGCTGTTGCTTCTTTGAACACCGCTCTCGCAGCACAGCGTGGCGCAATGGGAGATATCAACAAAGAAATCACCCTTACTCAGCCACTCTCGTCCTCATTCGCAGCATTCGACCTTGAAGCACCTGCGAAACTTCTAACACCTCGCCCAACCCCACTCCGTAACAAACTTCCACGCAAGCGTGGAGTAGGTACAAGCCATCGTGTCAAGAGAATTCTTGGTTACACTGGTACTGGTACTGGCGGACAAGGAAACATTTGGCCGGGAATCACAGAAACAACACAGAACAACTTTGCTCCGGGAGCATCTAACCCGTTCTATCTAGAGCGCGGTCCACAGATTGCTTACACAGCAGACGACCTCGTGTTGCCTTACAACTCTTACTCACTATCTGACCAAGTTTCGTTCGATGCGAACTTCTCAGGTATGGGATATCAAGACCTTCGCCAACTCTCCTCAACATCTACGCTTTACGCAACAATGTTGATGGAAGAACGCATGCTCTTGTTCGCACGCGGAACCGCATCTCCTTACTCAGGATTGCTCGCTGTTCCTGCTGCTCCAACTGTTACTGCTAAGGCAGCAACCGCACTTCTTCCTGCTGTTACTGGTGTAACTGGCAAGGTATGGGCTAAGGTCGTTGCTTCTGCTGGTGCTTTCGGTGGAACAACTGCTTCTGCTGTTGGCTCCGATACACCTGCCGCTAGTGAATACATTGAAGTAGCAATCGCTGGCGTTGCTGGCGCAGTTGCTTATGATGTTTATGTAGGAACTGGTTCATCTGCTCCTGCTGACTCAGCAATGTTCTATGCTGGTACAACCGCAACACTTACATTCAATGTAACTGGCGCACTACCAACAACAGGAACAACTGTTGCGACAATCAACGCTGCTGGTAACACCTCTGCTTATGCGACTGGTTATGATGGAATTCTTCCAACAGTTCTTGGTCCAAATAGCGGTTACAACAACAACATTAATGCGGCATTCAGCACCGGCAATCCTGGCGTTGAATACCAAGAGGTCTTCTATAACCTCTATAACAATGTCAAGGCTGACCCAGATGAAATTCTCATCAACGGCGCAGACCGCCGTCAGTTGTCAGACTCAATCAAGAACGGCTCAACTGCTAACTACCGTCTAAACCTCACACAAACTGAGGCAGGAGATTATGTTGGTGGCGCAACCATCGGTGCTCTTTACAATGAAATCACTGGTAAGATGGTTCCTCTGACTGTTCACCCATGGCTAACACAAGGCGTAAGCCCTGTATTGTCATACACACTTCCAATTCCAGACACAGAAGTTTCTGATGTATGGGCTGTCATCAATGTTCAGGACTACATGGGTATTCAATGGCCAGTAGTTCAGTTCTCGTATGACTTCAGCACTTACTTCCGTGGAACATTCTTCTGCTACGCTCCAGCATGGAACGGCGCAGTTTCAGGAATTAAGAACGCGTAGTAACAATTAAATAATGAGTGAGGGTGCGTCATATATCGGGCGCACCCTTCACTATTAGGAGGCGCAATGGCAAGGTTTATTCCACCGCAGGGATTGAAAGAAATCGGTGTCAAAACAAAACGCGGAACGAAAGTAATCAAAACAGGCAAAGACGGATTATTCCATGTAGATAATCCTAAGTTAGAAAGAAAATTGAAAGAAGAAGGCTTAGGCATAGCAAGCGCAAGCGGAGTTATTGTTGGCGAAGGTTTCCCTTGTGTTCAATGCGGATTTGGTTCTTGGTTTAAGAAATGTTCTCGCTGTGGGCACGAGAACGAACGAATAGAGAGAGATGGTTCAAGTGGCTAACGCAATTAACCCAACCACGCAACAGTTTTCAACGCCATATCTCACGACAGACGAATACCGCAACGCGCCTACCTCTATTGACATTGACAATCTAGTTTTCAACAGTAGCGACCCTGATGTTCAAAATAGCGAATTAGCAAATGTTATTGCTCGCGCTTCATCGTGGATAGATACCTACTGTAATCAAATTCTCGGCGCTACACAGGAAACTGAAACGCAACGCGCCCGTATTTCACCTGACGGAACAATTAAATTTCACCCACGATATAACCCAGTTATCGCTCTTACAGATTTTTGGTATGGCAATCCATCAAACAATCTTATTCAAGCACAGGATTGTTCAGTAGCGTGGATTGAGAATCAACAAATTATTTTTCCCTATGTTTCACAATCTTCGTTCTTCACTTCACAAGGTCCGTTACAATTTGGATTTCCTACTAGCGCAGGTACGCTGGTATATCTCAAATACACCTATGTCAATGGTTATCCAAATACTTTAATCGCTACTGCTACTGCGCTCGCTTCATCATTAACTGTTACAAACGGAACAGGAATTACTGCTGGCGACCAACTAAAGATTTATGACGGCATGTATTCTGAGAATGTAACAGTTGCTTCAACTTATGTTTTCGGTTCAAATACTGTGCCATTAACAAGTCCTCTGCTATACTCGCACAGCGCAGGTGTATCTATTTCCGCACTTCCACCTGCTATCAAAGAGGCTGCTATTCTTGCTACAACTGCTATGTTAAAAGTTCGTGGTGATAATTCACTTACGATGGCTGTTGGTACTCTGCCTAGCCAAGCAACTACGCCACAAGTTCAAGCCAGCATTGCTGATGATATGAGTATGGCGATGGCGTTGTTAGCACCATACCGCAGGATTAGATAATGTCACGCAGAGTAGTTCGCGAGAATGTCGCAAATTGGATTGCTTCTGCGCAGATTACTACGCTGAACCAAGTATTTACTTCGTTTCCAAAGCGTATCAATTTTCAAGTCAATTCATTTCCCGGACAAAACTCACGCGCAGCCGCAGTAGTATTTATTGAAAACGAACAAGAAAATCGTATCGCTATTGGTGGCGTTGGTGAAATGTCACAAGGCGGATTCGGTAAAGGTTGGAAGCGTGTTGATTACGGCGTTGCTCTACAAATCTTTCATCACTCTTTGCAGCGTGAAGCCGAAGACGCGATGGACGATTTTGACCAACTTATAGACGCAGTAAAAGACAGACTTCGTGCGGGTCAGCATACTTTAGGTAATGATAATCCGAACGAGATTTGGCAAGCAGCCGAACCAAACATAGATGTTCAATACGGAGAACCACTAACTAACGAAGGTGGCGCTACCGAAACTTGGGCAGCGATACGATTTACCGTAACGCAAATGATAGAAACATAAGGAGAATCCTGTGCCCCGTTATGAATACAAAGGTGAAGTTGAGCGTTCTTTTCCTACGCTTGGCATTACCGTAAAGAAAGGTGATGTATTTGATGGTCCTGAAGGGCTAAGGGCTCCCGGACTATCACTTGCTGAACCTGCTAAATCCGCACCTGCGGCACAAGCACCAAAGGAAAAAGCAAAAGAAGAACCAAAGTCGTCAGCCTCGTCTGACATGAACGCAGGAGCGTGAATAAATGGCATCAGCAAAACCCTCCGTACGCAGTTACCTCGGCATCGCTAAAGAAGTAACACCAGCAACGCCAGTTTCAGCAACGGATTTTATCCCCATCTCAAAAGATTCTTTCAAGCCAGTTGATATCATCGCACCTCTGTATGACACAGGGTTGCGTGGTTCAATGGTTGAAAACTACACATATATTCAAGGTCGCCGTCACACAGAAATTGATGTAGCAGGTCCAGTATTTGCTGACACAGTTGGCTGGTGGCTTGGCGGTATTCTTGGTAGCGTAGCAACAACAGGCGCATCAGCACCTTACGCTCATGAAATTACTTTGAAGAACGCAACAGGTATCGGCGCAGACGCACAACCAACTTCTTTCACATTGGAAGATATGTATGTTGCTAACAACCGCTACTATCCCGGATGCAAAGTAACTGAGTTCTCAATGACTTTCAACAGCGAAGGTATGTTGGAATACACAGCGAAACTCATGGGTCACCCATCAACTACTACTTCTGTTGCTTCACCTTCGTTTAGCGCAGTAACACCAACTCCTGTTTGGCGCGGTGAAGTTTCTGTCGGTGGCGTGGTTATTGGCTACACAACTGATGGCTCAGTAAGCATGACTCGTAAAGCAGAAGCAATTTTCGGTATCAATACTGACCAAGGACCATACGAAATTTTCGTAGGCGCTCTTGATTCATCTGGAACTGTTACTTTTGTAATGGAAAATGATGACCAGTTGCTCAATTTCTTGAACAACACACAACCTGTTCTCAATTTCTCTTGGTCACAGGGAACTGGCGCAAGCCTTACCACCATTGCTTTCAATGTCGCTAAAGGTGCTTACACCACAGGCGCTATTGACCGCAGCGGTGACCATGTATCTTTGACGATTGAATTCTCGTCAATTGGTAACACAACAGACGCAGGTGCTACTGGCGGATATGCTCCGATTCAGTGGTATTTAGAGAATGCTGTTGCTGCTGGTACCTATCAGTAGTAATTAGCGTAAGACGGTAACAGGGGATTGTGCGGCATAGTGCCGCCTTCCCACTATGCTCTGCCCCTGTTACCCCTATAATAGGGAAGGCAATTAGGAAGGAAAATCATGACAGACAAAGCAGATAACACACTCAAACTCCCTTCAGGTGGTTGGGCAAAGTTCAAAGACGCGAATACTTTGCGCGTTAAAGACCGCAAGAAAGTTCTAAAGAACGCAAGCAATCAAGAAGGACTCCTTCAAGCCATGTCGCTTGTTGATGGTCTTATTGCTATCTTGGTAGAGGAATGGTCTTTTGAAATGCCAATTCCTTCAATCAAGTTGTCAGCGTTGGAAGAATTGACTATGGCGGATTATGACGCTCTTGCTGAAGAAGCAGGAAAAGCACAGAAAGTTTTGTTCCCTCGTCTCGCTGAAACTGAAGAAACGAAAGCAGATGTTGATAGCCCTTTCGGAAATTAGAGCGACTCAAATGGACACTAGAGGGGCATGAACGCCACGAAGACTTTAGTTATCCTGATGAGGAATTTCTTTATTATATCTGCGCAGAGAAATTCGGTTGGACACCTAATCAAGTAGATGAACAACCTGCTCATCTCGTTGATTGGTTAGTAGCCATATCCACAGCGACAGAACAAGTAAAGGCAAAGAAACTTGATAAACAGCAATCTAAAACTCGTTAGAAAAGGTGTCAATACTTTAACTGCGAGTTTAGACTCTAGCGCTCGCGCAGCGCGAGATGAAATGATGGCTGCTCTTATTCAACTTTCCAAAGAACAAATTGCTGGCGCAAGACCTTACACAAAAGGTCCTCGCGGTGGTCGTATTTACGAAAAAGCTACTCCGGGCGAACCACCAATGAACCGCACAGGTAATTTACGGCGTTCTATTCGTGGCGAAAAGGCTACTGCTGGTTTTGGCAATTATGTAGCAATAGTAGGTCCAACTATTGAATACGGTAGGCGCGTAGAATTAGGTGGCGGTAATTGGCCAAGCGGTGTTCGTTTCCCATATATGGAACCTGCTTATGCTCAGTTCCGCTCAGTAATCGTTCCACAAATAACTGCGAAATACTTTAGGAGGTTCCGATAATGGGCGGATTTTTACCACCTGTCGTATTTACGATTACGGCTAACGCTACCCAAGCATTGGCTACTTTCAAAGGTGTCAATACACAGTTAAAAATCATGGACGCGCAAGCCAAGAAAACTGGTGTTGCGCTGGCAGCATTGAATAAATCTATTCTCATGGCTACGGCTGCTGCTAAGGCTTTCGGTGTTTTTGCTGCTGGTTTCGCAGCATACGGCGTCAAAGAAATCATGGATTTACAGGTGGCATATAACCGCCTAGGACAAACTATGTCTGCTGTCGGCATATCAACAGCAGAAAACAGAACTCGCGCTGCTGACCTTGCGCAATCGTATGAAGATTTAGGTTTTGATGCCGCGAATGCTTCTGATGCTCTCAGTATTCTGCTTCAATCTACTAAAGATTTAGAAAAAAGCACTACATTATTAAATGTTGCTGCTAACCTCGCTCGTGCGCGCACAATGGATTTATCTACTGCTGCGCGTCTTGTCGGTAGAGCGCAAGCAGGTAACGCCCGAATTTTTACAATGTTCGGCATTACGCTTGACAAAAATAAAAGTAAAGCAGAAGCAACTAAAGAAGCATTTGAGAAATTATCTCAGGTTATTGGCGGTCAGGCTGTCGCTTACACGCAAACTTTACAAGGTCAATTAACAATCCTTGGAAAGAAAATTGAGAATGTCGCTGAAGGTATTGGCGCAGTCCTATTGCCTTATTTACAGAAATTTGTTGGCGCACTCATTGATGGCGGTAAATGGATAGCGAAATACAAAGGTGTTCTAAATACGCTGGCAGTTCTCATCACCTCTGTTGTGATTGTTGCTATTGTTAATTTAACTAAACGCCTCGTCATTCTTACGGCTACTTGGGTCGCTGCTAATGCGCCAATTCTTGCTGTAACCGCAGCCATCATTGGTGCTGCTGCTGCGCTTGTTTATTTCTGGAATAAATCAAAAGGTTTCCGCGAAACTCTTATCGGCATTGGTAAAGTCGGTTTAGAAGTAGCCGAGTCTTTAGTAATGGGTTTTCAGTTAGTTGTAAATATCTTATTTCTTGTTATGCGCGCTGCTGCTAACACGCTTATTGCGTGGGGCAAACTCACAGGCGATATGGAAAAACAATCAGCAGGAAAAAGAGTTCTTGATTGGATTGACAGCGCCAATTTAGGTATCAAGAATTTTGGCGAATCTATTGACAAGGCGCAAAAGAAATTAGACGGATTCAAAGATACTAAAATTGACTTGTCTAAATTCAAATTACCTTCACTTTCTATTGCCGATTTTGGTAACTGGGGAACGCCTCAATCACCTGCGAACACTATTTCAGAGGACATCAAGAAAGCGCTTATTCAGGCTCGTCAGCATATTGCTGACTTCAACAATGCGGTCAAAGCAGATTTTGCTGCTGCTTCAGCCTCATGGAGCGAAATCATCAAACGCGATTTTAGTGCGGAAATTGAAACTAAACTGTCGCAAAACTTAGATGACATTATTTACAAAGCACAAGACGCTGTCAATGCTTATCAAGGTGCTTCAAACAAATATAATGATTCTCTAATTGCGTTGAAGAAAGCACAAAACGCTTATATTGCTGCTGTTGAAAAAGGCGACGAAGCAACTGTTGCTGCTGCTGAAAGTGCCATGAAAGGCGCAGAAGATATCACTAAAGGCATTTTAGACGGCATGAATGAAACGCTTGGAAACATCAAGCAAATTCAAGACGAAATGATAAGTAAAGTTATTGACATGAATCGTCAAATTGCCGAACTTGAAAAAGAGCGCACTAAGGTTTTAGAAGATGCACAAAAGGAACGCCTAGAACTTGAAGAATCATATAACGAAAGCGTAGCCAAACTCCGCAAACAATATGATAAAGATGTTGCTCGCGCTCGTGATGATGCGGCTAAACGCTCGGCGGAAATTGTCAAACAGTCTATTGATATGTTACGCGGCATTTACAAGAGTGCTACTTACCGCAGCATTGGGGATATTTATTCAGGCTTAACTTTTGAAGGTCGTTATCTCAAAGGTGGCACAGCCCAGAACATTATTAAGAATCTAGGATTACAAGCAGATAAAGCACGCACGCTCGCCACAAATGCTGCTGCCCTTGCCGCTGCTGGTTTCTCACAAGAATTTATCCAAGAGGTTGTTTCGCTTGGTCCTGAAATGGGTAACGCATTAGCCCAAACAATTTTGACTTCTACTCCTGAATCTATAAATCAAATCAAGAGTTATTGGGAAGCGTTACAAACTATTTCAAGTCACGGAGTAGATAATCTCGCTAAACGCTTAAATGCTGGTATCACGCTCGGCACAGAAGAATTGACTCAACAACTGGCTGATGTTCAAACTGAATTAGCATTCACTTTAATTTCATTAGAAAGAGAATTGACAGATTCTTTAACTGAAGCCTTTGATGATTACAGTAAAGCAGTTGAAAAAATCAACAAAGCAACAGCAGCAACCATTGCCGCGATTGATGGTCAAATTGCGCAATTACATTCACAAATTGCTCAATTACGCGCAGCACTTCAAACTCTACAAGAACTTGGCGCTCCTTCGGTTATTGGTCCCCCTCCTAATTTGATTGATGCAGCATTGGCGAAAAAAGCAGCAGACGCAGCAGCCGCAGCCGCAGCCGAAGCAGCAGCAATGGAAGCGGAAGCAGCCGCAGCAGCAGCGGAAGCAGCAGCCGCAGCCGCAGCCGCAGCAGCAAATGACCCAGCATTAGAAGCACTTTTGAAAAAATTGGAAGAATTCAATGCTCAATTAGCAGCAAACGCTAATAGGGGTTCTGTGTCAGATTGGCGTAGAGCAGAAGGTTGGGGTGGTTCACCTACTATTAACATTACTGCTAATACTAATGCTTCAGCCACAGATATTGCTGATGCTACCGCATGGAGTATTCGTACTTCAGGAGATGTTCAATATCGTGTATCCACAGGTACTACTAGGGCGACCGCGTTATGACAATAACTTCATTACTTAATTATCGTTTTGCGTTCAATGAATTTGAGTTTGGTGGCGGTAATTCCGTTTATCAAATCATGACTATTGACGGTTTAGAAGATTTACCTGTTATCCGCAATCAAGATGATAATCGTGGTTATCAAGATGGTATGTGGACAGGACGAGATTTTCTTTCAGGCAGAACGCTGACATTTGTTATGACTGTTCGTGGCGATACTAACTATTCTATGAATTATTATTTAGATTTGTTACAAGCCAATTTAGTGCCACAACAACAAGGTACTGGCGTATTACAATTTCAACTTCCCGATAGCGATTTACAACGCATCAATGCGCGTGTACGCCGTAGAGCCATCACGATTAACACCAGTTATTCATCGGGATTAGCCACAGCAACTTATGAGTTTTTCTGCCCAGACCCACGCTATTATGACGACCAACTACAAAGCACAGATTTAATCAACGCTACTACTGTTGCTGGTCGTACCTATAATCGTGTTTATACCGAGCCACCTAACTCAGGTTCTAACAACCCATTTGAGAGCGGTATGTATTACGGCGGTGGCGCTGGTTCACCTAACCTCATAAATAACTATGGCTGGACTACGACTTATCCAACTATCACGATTCAAGGACCTGCTATCAACCCACGCGTAACCAATGTGAGCGCTGGTCTGTATCTTCAAATAGATACTACGCTTGGAACTGAAGACGAATTAGTCCTCAATACGGATTACAGAACTGTAACCTTGAACGGCGTATCACGCAGAGCGTTGCTCAATAACGCATCTACTTGGTTCGCTGCCCCACCCGGAACTTCTTACTACACTTTTACCGCTACGGGAACAGACGGCAATACTGCTTGTGTTGTATCATGGCGTAGCGCATACATCTAGGAGAAACAATGGCACTAAGAACACCGCCTTCGTGGTTACAAAACGGCACTCACCCTGCCGACAATGACCGCTTGACTACTACTGGTGTCATTTGGAAAAGTCAAGGTGTTGCTGATTACGGCTCAATGCGCGTATCGCAATCTGCTACTCCTGCTATGTCTGTATCCGTTGCTGCTGGTCACGCGTTAATCAACGGAAGCGAAGTATCAAATCAAGGTCTTTATATTGCTTACAACGATGCTGCTACAACTGTGGCTATCGCTACTGCTAACCCATCACAGCCACGCATTGACCGCGTAGTAATTAAAGTTCAAGATTCATATTATTCAGGCGCTACTAACTCTGTATCGTTTGCCGTAGTAACTGGAACTCCTGCTGGCAGTCCTGTGCCACCTTCCGCACCTGCTAACTCTGTAACACTTGCTTATGTCGCAGTAGCCGCAAACGCAACTTCTATCGTCAATGCGAACATTACAGATACTCGCGTAACGGCTCAATTTAGCGAGCATGAATTTACAGCACAAAATACTGCCGCAAATACTATTACTGTCAATGGTATTGCGCTACAAACAGGTAAAGCGATTAAAGTCAATGACAGCACAGGCACACAGAAATTTGCTGTCAGCGTAGATGGAACTCTTACTTTCCAAGATGGTACAACTCAAACAACGGCTGCTGCTGGCGGTGTAACAACTGTTAATGGCGGAACTGGTATTACTGTCACAGGTACTACTTCCGTCAGCGTTGCGATTGACACTAGCGTTACAGCAGACCTTACAACTGCTCAAACATTGGCAAATAAAACACTAACTTCGCCCAAAATCAATCTTGCTATCAACACGCAAACAGGAACTACTTATACAACAGTTCTTAATGACAATGGCTCGCTTGTAACGCTTTCTAATGCTTCTGCTATTGCTTTGACCATTCCGTTAAACTCATCTGTCAATTATCCTGTCGGCGCCCAAATCAACATTACTCAATTAGGCGCAGGACAAGTTACTGTTCAAGGCGCAGGTGGCGTGACAGTAGTTTCAACAGGAGCAACCGCAAGCGCGCCTGTTACTCGCGCACAGTATTCAAGTGCTACACTAATCCAGACCTCAACAAACAACTGGTTAGTGGTAGGTGATATTTCGTGAGTCGTTTAGCCCTTACACCTACCAATGTTCCTGCATCAGCAACGGATATTTCAACTCCTACGCTACGGGCTGGCGATTTGTATTTCAATACATCAACAGGATTAAAAGTTTATGACGGCTCTGCTTGGCAGAGTGTCGCCACTTCTACACTAACCGAAATAGATGCTGGCGTATTTGACGGAATCGCACCTTATATGGGTGGCGCTAATCCATCTGATACCGCTACGCAAACAGTAAATGGGGGAACTCCATAATGGCAGTAGTCACACAAATTCAAGTACGGCGCGGAACTGCCGCACAATGGACTTCAACAAATCCAACTCTTGCCGCAGGTGAGTGGGGATATGAAACTGATACAGGCAAAGCCAAAATTGGTAATGGTTCAACTGCTTGGTCTTCTCTTTCTTATTTTGGCGGAACTGGCACAGTAACAAGCATTACTGCTGGAACAGGATTAAGCGGTGGAACGATTACAGGTAGCGGAACTATTGCGATTGATACCGCGACTACGGTTGATTTATCTACGGCGCAAACTCTCACTAATAAAACGCTTACAACGCCTACAATCACACAAGGCCAAGCAACTCCTACTTTTTCTGCTAACGCCTACACTCTTGCTGCTAGCGATGCTGGTAAGTTACTACTTGCTTCTAATTCTTCTACTGCTGGAACTGTCAATATCCCTACTGATGCTACTACTAATTTTGCCGTAGGAACTCAAATTACCATTCTGCAAACAGGTTCAGGACAACTTACAATTCAAGCCGCATCATCAGGCACAACAACTGTGTATTCAACAGGCGCTACTGCGGCTACTCCAAAATGCCGCGCACAGTATTCAGCAATAACAGTTATTAAAACTGCCGCTAATACTTGGTACGCGATGGGAGATATTTCCTAATGACACCTATTCTAGGCGTTATTGCTTCTTCAACTCGGCAAGGTTTAGTAACTGCTACTGACGCTATGTTCGCTTTACAAAATATCGTTGTAGGTTCTTCTGGCATTTCCAGTATTTCATTTAATAACATTCCTTCAACTGGTTATACGCATTTACAAGTACGCTTTATATCTCTTAATGCTTCTGCTCAATCGGTCATTATGCAATTCAATGGCGATACAAGTAGCAATTATGCTAAACATTCGCTTAATGGAAATGGCACCGATGCGGCAGGTCAGGGATTTTCAGGTCAAAGTTATTTTAATTTACAAGGATACAGAGTCGCTGCTTCTGCACCAACTCCCGTTGTCGGTGTTGTAGATATTTTAGATTATGCCAATACAAATAAAGCGAAAACAGCGCGTATATTTTCAGGATTTGATGCGAATGGGAGCGGCGAAATAGATTTGAATTCTGGATTTTGGACAAGCAGTTCAACTATAACTTCTATTCAAATTAGATTAGAAGGAAGTGCCACAATAAATCAATATAGTCAATTTGCGTTATACGGGGTGAAATCAGCATGAGTACTTATACACCAATAACAAGCGTTGCTCTTACTGCTCAATCTTCTTCCGTTACCATCAGCAATTTGCCTCAAACTTTTACGGATTTAGTTATTGTAGCCAGAATGTCTGCTATATCAGGTGGAAGTAATAATATACAAATGCGTTTTAACGGCAATACGGGCAGCAATTATTCAAATACATATTTATTTGGAGATAGCGGAAGCGGTAGTGGGCAAAGCGGAAGAAACAGCAATGCTACATCTTTGGCTTTAAGTTATGGTAATTCACAAGCAGGTCGTGACCCCATGATTGTTGCTCAAATAAATAATTATTCAAGTACGACAACACGAAAAGTTACATTAGTAAAAAATGGCTGGGCTGAGGTATGGGTAACTGCTTTTACTGGTACTTGGCGTGATACCTCTGCTATTACTTCTATAAGTTTTCAACCTGTATCTGGTCAAACTGATTTTGGTGTTGGTACTGAATTCAATCTTTATGGTATTTCTGCTAATGATGCTGTAACGCCTAAAGCAAGTGGTGGCAATATTGTCGTTTCTGACGGTACATATTGGTATCATGCGTTTACTTCTTCAGGAGTATTTACTCCAACAGCCCCACTAACTGCTGATATTTTAACTATTGCTGGTGGCGGTAGCGGTGGCGGTAATTTATCTGGTGGTGGCGGTGCTGGAGGTCTTGTTTATTTATCTTCGCAAAGTATTTCTCTTGCTTCCGCAGTTACAGTTGGAGCAGGTGGCGCTCAAAAATTAACTGGCGGAGAAGGCAATAATGGCAGTAATTCACAGTTTGCTTCATTGACCGCCGCAGTTGGCGGAGGTGGTGGTGGTTCCATCAATGGTTCGCCTAATGGAAAAAATGGCGGTAGCGGTGGCGGTGCATATTTTGGCGGTTCAGTAGGAACTGCTCAATCAGGTCAAGGCAATAATGGCGGTAGTGCTGGTCAGGCTAATGGCGCTGGTGGTGGCGGTGGCGCAGGAGCAGGTGGTTCTAGTGGCGGTAGTTATTCTGGCGGAAATGGTGGTGCTGGTGTAAATACTTATTCATCATGGGCAACTGCTACATCAACTGGTGTAAGTGGTTTTTACGCTGGTGGTGGCGGCGGTGGCGGCGATAGTAGTAATGGCTCTGGCGGTTCAGGTGGCGGTGGCGCTGCTGGTAATGATGGGACCGCTGGAACTGCTAATACTGGTGGCGGTGGTGGTGGTTCACGCCAAGTAGGTTCTACGCGTGTGGGTGGCGCTGGCGGTTCAGGCATTGTTATTGTTCGGTATACGGTTTAGGAGTAAATAATGCCAAGTCCAGACATGAAAGTCATTCAAACTGTTACTGTTGGTGCTGGAGGGTCATCAACTATTGACTTTCAAAACATACCTCAAACTTACACCGACCTTGTTATTTATTTATCTGCGCGTCAAACTACTTCATCTTTTCAAGGCGAAAGATTATATTTCAATAACACGGATAGTAATTTACAAACTAGATATGTTTTAGGAAATGGCTCAGGAACTCAATCCGCTACCACAAGTACTGGATATTTTGGAAGCATTGGTGGAACAAATACTCCAAGCAATTCTTTTGATAATACTATAATTTATATTTCTAAATACAGTTCCACATCTGTTTATAAAAGTTACATAGCAGAAAATGTCGCTCCTGCTAACGCTACAACCGCATATCAAGGTTTTACTAGCGGAGTATGGAATTCTACTTCTGCTATAACAAGAGTTACTTTATTTCCTGACGGTGGCGGTAATTACGCGCAATTTTCAAGTGCTACTATTTATGGCGTCACAAACGCTACTACCGCAGCCAAAGCAACTGGTGGAACTATTTTTTGTGACGGCACTTATTGGTATCACACATTTACTTCATCAGGAACATTTACTCCGACAAGCAATATGACTGCTGACTATCTTGTAGTCGCAGGTGGTGGTGCTGGCGGTCATTGGCAGAATAGTGGTGGCGGTGGTGGTGCAGGTGGATTGCGTTCTACCGTAACTGCTACGGGTGGCGGTGGTTCGTTAGAAACTGCACTTTCAATGTCGGCAAATACGGCTTTTACAGTTACAGTAGGTGCGGGAGGCGCAACTAAAGGCGTATATCAAACACCTGGGTCACAGGGCAATAAC
>Ga0129333_10002939_pt1 | contig 15986 bp, 14 predicted proteins | sample CPB6_08_DNA_FD_94474 | JGI IMG/M metagenome (GOLD analysis project Ga0129333, IMG submission 94474) | Freshwater to marine salinity gradient microbial communities from Chesapeake Bay, USA - CPBay_Sum_0.6_0.8_DNA | ecosystem: Environmental > Aquatic > Marine > Coastal | place: USA: Chesapeake...
AGTGTCGAGAACCCCACCGCTGATGTCATCAAGGCAGCTTTTATGCTCCAGCCTGTCGCCTCTGCGAAAGCACCGGCAAGCGGAGCCAGCAAAGCGGGTTGCGCCGGATTGGTGACAATCATGGAAGCCAAAGTCGACAGGACACTCAGGGATATGAAGTTCGCGGCATCCGCGCCATGACGGAGCTCGACGACACCCAGCATGACATTACCGAAGGCCTTGCTGAACCCTGAGTCGAGCATGACCGCACCAAGCCCCAGCACTGCAGCAATATAAAAGAAACTCCCGAATTTGATCCGCTCCTGGAACAGCGTCACCGGTACCGCACCGATGCGCGGCAGCATGGCGATAATCGCGGCAGCCAATGCGATCCAGCCCGGGCGGATACCATGCAGGAAGTCAGTGACCCACAAGCCCAGCGAAACCAGCAGAATAATCGTCAGCCGCTTTTCTTTGGCGCTCATCGGCCGTATTTCCGCCGCCTCGACGTTCCCTTGCGTCTTTGCCGGAAAGACCCAGCAGACAAGGATCACGATCAGCGCACCTTTGATGACTCCCATCACCGGAAACTGGGCCCATAGGTATTCCGCATAGATCAGATGGACGCCGTACAGTGTCTCGGCTGCCCCTGCGAGGACGAGATTCGGCGCATTGGCCGGCATGATGGCAGTGCCGCACTGGAAGGACGCGACAATGGTGGCAAACAACACACCGGTATAGCCGCGCGAACCCGGCGGCAATCCATGGCGCTCAGCAACTGCGGACAGTATCGGCACCAGCAGCAGAATACGGCCCACCGTCGCCGGCATCAGGAACGCCAGCGCAACAGCAACCAGTACTGCCGCAGACACCAGCTGCGGATACGACCAGGTGCGCGTACCTAGCGCGACCCGTGCAATCCGTTCACCGAGACCGGTCGTCCGCACTGCCTCGGCAATCACCAGCCCGCCGAGCACCAGCCACAACGTGCCTGAGGTGAATCCCGAGAACACCACTTCCGGCTTCGAAACCTCAAGCAGTACAGCGAGCGCAAAAAAAATGAGTGCTGTCAGCGACTCGGGCAATACGCCGGTGGCCCACAGCCCCATGGTCAGGATCAGCAATGCCGCGGCGTGCATGACCGTGACCGGCAGACCGGTTGGCGGGGGCAGAAAAAACACCCACACAGCCGCCGCCACAATCATTGCTGCCAGCCAAACGACGGAACGGGATGAGGTCAGAGCCGCCTCGCGTATATCAGTATAACTATTTGATTATATTGATTATTTTTTAAATTTTGCGGCCAAGGCCTCACTGCCGCGTGCCAGCATCACCAAATCAGAGCCGACCGCAACGAAGGTGTATCCCATGTCGATGCAACGCTGACCATCGGCCTCACCAACCAGTATCCCCGGCGCCTTGCCGGCTTTGCGGATACGTTTGGCGGCATCCTCCATCACCTTCCACACCTCCGGGTGCTGCCAGTTCCCGAGGTGGCCCATATCCGCGGCCAGATCGTTCGGTCCGATAAAAATGCCGTCAACGCCGTCGATCTCCGCAATCGCCTCGATATGCTTCATCGCACTGGTGGTTTCCACCTGCAGCAGCACGCAGAGTTCATCGTGCACCCGCTTGAAATAGTCCTTCACACGACCATAACGGTTGGCACGGGTGCACCCCGACACGCCGCGAACACCGAGCGGCGGATAGCGCGTTGCCGCCACCGCGCGCTTGGCTTCTTCGGGATTCTGCACATACGGCAGCAACAGCGTACGCGCTCCCACATCGAGATAGCGCTTGATCAGCACCGTGTCATTCCACGCGGGCCGGACAATGCCCTCGGTATTCCCGGCCAGCAACGCATCCAGCTGATTCTGCACAATCGGCAATTCGTTCGGCGAATGCTCGCTGTCGAGCAGCACCCAGTCAAAACCGGCATCGGCGAGCACCTCGGCGGAGATGGCGCTGCACAGACTCGACCAGATGCCGATCTGCGGCTGCCCGGAGGCGATGGCTTTCTTGAATGCGTTGACAGGCAATTGCATGAATGAACTCCCTCTTTATCGGATAGGTTAAACGGTTTCAGTGAACCACTTCGGGATCCGGCGTCGGATCCCCGTGATGAAGTATGTCGAGATCGCAGCCCTTGTCGGCTTGTGTGATGTGTTGCAGGTAGATTGCGCCATAGCCGCGCGAATAACGCGGCGCCGGCGCCGTCCAGGCCGCCTTGCGACGCGCCAGCTCCGCAGCATCAACTTTCAGTTCGAGCTTGCGCGCAGCGACATCCAGCTCTATCAGATCACCGTCCTGCACCAGCGCCAGCGGCCCGCCGACAAAGGCCTCCGGCGCAACATGCAGCACGCAGGCGCCGTAGGATGTTCCGCTCATGCGCGCATCGGAGATGCGGACCATGTCACGAACGCCTTTCTGCAGAAGCTTTTTCGGAATCGGCAGTTGTCCCCATTCCGGCATGCCGGGCCCGCCCTGAGGTCCCGCATTCTGCAGCACCAGCACACAGCTCTCATCGACATCCAGATTCGGTTCATCAACCCGGGCGTACAGGTCATCATAGTCGTGGAACACCACTGCACGGCCGGTGTGCTTCAGCAGCTTCGGGTCAGCGGCCGTCGGCTTGATCACCGCGCCGTCCGGGGCGAGATTGCCGCGTAGCACTGCCAGCCCGCCGCTCGCCGACAACGGTTTGTTGCGCCGGCGAATCACGTCATCGTTGTAGATTGCCGCCCCCTCAAGATTGGCGCCCAGTGTCGCCCCGTTGACGGTCAGGCAGTCGAGGTGCAACAGATCTTTCAGCTCAGCCAGCATCGCACGCAAACCGCCGGCGTAATAGAAATCCTCCATCAGATACTTCTGTCCGGCGGGACGAATATTGGCCAGCACCGGCGTGCGCTCGGAAAGCTCGTCAAAACGGTCGAGCTTGAGGTCGATGCCCGCGCGACCTGCCATCGCCACCAGATGGATCAGCGCATTGGTCGAACCCGACAAGGCATGCACCGCGGTGATCGCGTTATCAAAGGATTTTGCTGACAGGATGTCCGAGGGCTTCAGGTCTTCCCAGACCATTTCCACGATGCGACGGCCGCTGGCTGTAGCCATCCGCGGATGGTTGGCATCGGGGGCCGGAATCGAGGCTGCGCCCGGGAGCGTCAGTCCAAGCGTTTCCGCGGCCGAGGTCATCGTCGATGCCGTACCCATGGTCATGCAATGGCCATAGGACCGCGCGATTCCCGATTCGACCTCGTCCCAGTCTTTCTCAGTGATATTGCCGGCGCGCAGCTCGGCCCAATATTTCCAGGAATCGCTGCCCGAACCCAGCGGCTCGCCATGCCAGTTGCCGCGCAGCATCGGCCCCGCCGGCATGTAAATAAATGGCAGGCCCATGGAGATGGCGCCCATGATCAATGCCGGCGTGGTCTTGTCGCAGCCACCCATCAATACCGCGCCATCGGCCGGATAGCAACGCAGCAGCTCCTCGGTCTCCATCGCCAACATGTTGCGATAGAGCATGGTCGAGGGCTTCTGAAAAGGTTCCGCCAGCGCAATCGCCGGCATTTCCAGCGGAAATCCGCCCGCCTGCCACACACCGCGCTTCACTTCCTCGACGCGCGTACGGAAATGCGCATGACAGGGGTTGATGTCGCTCCAGGTGTTGATGATGGCAATCACCGGCTTGCCCGCGAAATCCTCAATCGCGTACCCCATCTGCAGTGCACGCGAGCGGTGCGTGAACGAACGCAGACCGCGGGTGCCGAACCAACGGTGACTGCGCAACTCCTCCGGACGCTTTCGCGAACGCGCCATCTGGACTCTCCTGAAGGTTGAATGGCCCGCTTCTCGGGCGGGTTATCGGATGCAGGCTTATTCTAACCGAGCCCCGGGGGCAGGCATCGGTTAGACTTTGCTTTCCCGTCCTGCCACAAAGTGGAAATCATGGATCAAGCCGCCAATACCGTCTCCCTCGCACACAAGGTAACAAGGCTGTCGCACCTCGACCTGCCCGGCGCCGGTCAGGTCTATGTCGAGGGCACGCACTGCTATATCGGGCACATCCCGAACAAGCAGCAGCTCGGCACCACCATCCTCGATGTCGCCGACCCGAAACACCCGAAAATCCTGTCGCAGATTTTCCTCGAGGATCCGGATTCGCATGCGCACAAGGCGCGGGTGATCGGTGACCTGATGATCATCAACAGCGAGCGCAACATGACCGCGATCGGCCGCAAGGCCGACGAACTGCCGAAGCTGCGCACGCGGCTCACCGCGGAACTCGGCCGCGCGCCGACCCATGCCGAGCTCGCGGCGAAGCTGAACGTCGCCGTGGCTGATATTCCTGCTGTGGAAGAAGCCGAACGCAAACCCTACGAGCGCGGTGGCTTCAGCCTCTACGACGTGTCCGACAAGACCCGGCCGAAGCTGATTCAATTCCAGAAAACCTGGGGCCGCGGCGTGCACCGCTTCGACATGGATGCCGACTACGCCTACATCTCAACCGAGATGGAAGGCTTCATCGGCAACATCCTCGTCACCTACGACATCCGCAACCCGGCCAAACCCGAGGAAGTGTCGCGCTGGTGGATGCCCGGCCAGCACATCGCCGGCGGCGAGAAGCCGACCTGGCCCGGCCGCCAGCACCGTCTGCACCACACACTGCGCTTCGGCAACGAACTGTGGGCCGGCTGCTGGCACGGCGGCGTCCGCGTGATCGACGTCACCGACATCCGTCAGCCGAAAACCACCGGCGCCTACAACTACCACCCGCCCTATCCGGAACCCACGCACACCTTCATGCCGGTGCTCAAACCACTCGACGGTAAGCGCATCGCAGTGGCAATCGACGAAGAGGACCACGCCCACAGCGCTGACGAAATGGCGCGCCGCCGTGGCCGCCCGCACGGCTGCCTGTGGGTGTTTGATGTCTCCGACCTGTCGAACATCAAACCGCTGTCGCTGTTCGAAGTCAGCGAACTCGACAGCCCGTGGAGCCGTACCGCGCCCGGCCGCTTCGGCGCGCACCAGTTCCAGGAACACTGGAAGGGCGGCGACACGCTGCTCTACTGTGCCTGGTTCGCCGGTGGCCTGCGCATCGTCGATGTCGCCGACCCCTCGGCGCCACAGGAAGTGGGCTGGTATATCCCCGAACCCTGTGGCGGCAAGCCCTGTCCGCAAACCAACGATACAGAGGTCGACGACCGCGGACTGATTTACATCGTTGACCGATACTGCGGATTTGATGTATTGGAATTCCATAACAATCAATAAACCCGATCCGACCCCGAGAGGAGACAGAAATGAAAACAACAAGCGGACTTTGCCTTTCCGTATTGGCGGCATCCATGTTCAGCGGCGCATCGTTAGCCCAGCAGGACTACCCCAACAAGCCGGTGCGGATGGTCATCGCGCTCGCACCGGGCGGCGGCGTCGATACCACCGGACGTTTCCTTGCGCAAAAGATGAGTGAAGCCTGGGGACAGAACGTCGTAGCAGATAACCGGCCCGGCGCCGGCGGTTCAATCGCCGCCGACCTGGTCGCCAAAGCGCCACCCGACGGCTACACCTTGCTGATGACCTCTTCCGGCATCAGCATTACGCCCAGCATCATGAAACTCGGCTACGACCCGCGCAAGGATTTGCTGCCGGTCAGTCTGGCCGTCGTGTCGCCCGGCGTGATGGTGGTCAACCCCTCGCTGCCGGTGAAGTCGGTCAAGGACCTCATCGCTTTGGCAAAATCCAAACCGGAAGAGCTTCTGTATTCGTCGTCGGGTCAAGGCTCCGGCCAGCATCTCGCCATGGAGATGTTCTCCCAACTGGCCGGCATCAAGATGCGTCATGTCCCGTACAAAGGCACCGCGCCCAGTATCACTGACACGGTCGCCGGCCGTATCAATCTAACCATCGCCAGCGTGATTTCGACCCGGCCCTTCGTCTCGAACGGCCGGCTTCGTGTACTCGCGGTAGTCGGACCTGACCGCACACCAGCGCTTCCAAAAGTGCCGACGGTGGCCGAATCCGGCGTCCCCGGCTTTGGTTTCGATAACTGGTACGGACTCTTCCTGCCGGGTGCCACGGGCAAAGCCGTTGTCGAAAAGATTCAGCAGGCGGTCTCCAAAGCGGTTAGGGAGCCCGCCGCAAACAAACTGCTGATCGGCCAAGGCCTCGATCCAGTCGGCAGCACCTCCGAGGAATTCCGGAAAATGTACCTGGACGAAATGGCCCGCTGGGCCAAGGTGGCCGCCTCTATCGGCCTGAAGACCAAGTAGAATCCGCCCCTTTCACGCTGAACCTCGCCGGAAACCGGATGCCATGAGCCATGAGCTTCGTGTAATGACTTCGGGGGCTTTTACAGCCGCCTACAAAGCGCTGATTCCGCAATTGGAACAGCTGACCGGCAAAACTGCCGTGACTGTCACCACCTCAATCGGCACAGGGGACACCTCGATCCCCAACCGGCTCAAGCGCGGCGAGGTCGCAGACCTGGTCATCGTGGCCGATCCGGTAATTCGGCAGTTCATTACCGACGGCCTGGTATTGGCAGAACATACCGCGGTAATTGCCCGCTCGATGATCGGCTTCGCAGTGCGCGCCGGCACTCCGGATCCGAACATTCGCACCGCCGACGACCTCAAGCGTGCCCTGCTGGCCGCGAAAGGTATCGGCTACTCGGCCAGTGAAAGCGGAAAATATTTCACCACTGTACTCGCACAGCGTCTCGGCATCGCCGACGAAGTGCTCCCGAAAAGCCGCCTGGTCAGCGGTGGGGAACGCGTCGGCGCGGTCATCGCCCGCGGCGAACTCGATTTCGGCTTCCAGCAGATGAGCGAGTTGCTGCCGGTGCCGGGTATCGCACACATCACCCCACTGCCCCCGGAACTGCAGAAGGTCTCGCTGTTCACGGCAGCCATCGGGACGCATTCGACCGATCGTGACACCGCACGCAAAGCCATCGCATTTCTGGCCTCGCCCGCCGTTCACCAGACCATACGCAACAGCGGACTGGAACCGGTTACCGAATAAGTGCTGCAGGAAGCCGATTCGGTAGAACTCCGTTCGGAAAACCGCGGGTACAGTCGCCGGACTACGGATTTACAACAATCCCTTTATCCAGGCGAGCACCTGCTCTGCCGCCGCATCCGGTGTTCCCCGGTGATCCGCGTCCACAACCAGATACCGGCTGGACGGATGAGGCGGTGTTTTGTTGAATATCAGATCCGGGCCGTAGGGATAGAATGGGTCATGCGTTCCGATCACGTATAAAAATGGAACGGGTTTCCTGAATTTTCCGGCGGTCAGTTGCATGTGACCCAGCCCTTCGGGGTCGAAATAGCTGAGCAGCACGCTCGCTTTCATGCTGACGCTTTTTTTCACACCCTGATTCAGATCCTCCATGTCGACGGTCTCGCCGCCCTTGCCTTCGGCGACCAGTCGCCGCGCTCTGTCGACAGCGTCCTTGCTCACACCTTTGCTGTACATATAAAACGGTGCGTGACCGGGCGCCAAGGCGATGATGCCATCGGCATCACCGTCGACCGCCATATAGGCCATTGCAGCGTTGGCGCCAAAGCTGTGCCCGGCAATGAAAACGCGCCTGAAGCCCCGCTGACGAAACTCGGCGACTTGCGCCTTGATCTCCGCGAGTGCGACCGGGTAAGGTTCGTCATAACTGCGCCCGCTCGACCACGGCATTTCAATGGACTTGTACTCACACACCGGCTCAAGCTTGTTGCCGAAAAAACTGATGTACCGGGTATTGCCCCATTTCCCGTGCATCAATACCACGGCACATGGCTTGTCCTGAGCGATTGCCGGTGCGCTTGGCGAAAGGATCAAGAGAACGCCCGCCAACCCGAAAATCAAGCTCCTCATTTGCGCCAGAACACCCTTCACTTATTGCCTCTTACAAAAATTTCCGCTCGGGCAGTAACGCCTGCTGCGGTCATCCCCCGGTGCCTTCTGCTTCGCGAGCGTTACTCAATCCCCGCAGCCACAAACAACGGCTTGCCCACGGGCCCACCGAGAAACGCAGCCAGTTCCTTTGCCAGTGCCATTTGCTTACCGGCACTCATCGGCACAGCGACATAGGACGTGTAGTTCTGCACTTCGGGCGGCAAAGGCCCCACGAATACCAGACCATGGCTTTTCTCCAGCAGAATCTCGGTAATCGGGCCGAAGCCGACTTCCTTGCCCTTGCCTTTCAGCACATGTTTCATGACCTCAGCGCCAGTGGCATAGCGCGTGGTCTTGGGCTCCACCTGCTCCCAGACACCCATTTTCTTCAGCAAATTCTCGAAATAAATGCCGGTCGACGCGCGATTGAACACCACCGACTCCGCGTCCAGCACTGCCTTGCGGATATCGTCAGCACTCCCGATCGCCGGCACCGGCGCCCCGGGCCGCACCGCAACACCGGAACCGACCTTGCCGAGATTGACACCACCCGCCTCGACCTTGCCGGCCTCGCGAAAACTCTTGACTGCAGCGGGCGGCGCTATCACCACGTCGAAGGTGTCCCCTTTGGCCACGCGCTTGCGCATCTGAGGCGTGGTGTTGAAAGTGATCGCGACCTTGTGGCCGGTCTGCTTTTCAAAGGCTGCAGCCGCCGAACGCAGGCCCGGTTCAACCGCTCCGCCGCTCATCACCGTGATTTCCGCTGCCTGCACCATCGTCGCCCCGCCCGCGAGCGTTAACGCCATCAACAGACTACCCAGTCCTTGTTTCATGTGATCCCCCGATCGTTAAAAGAGTTTGTATCGATACCGGTCCGACAAGCCCTGTATTCAGGAGATACCGGTCTCGGCGAATATGTTTTTGGCCTCCGGCGACGCCAGCCGCTGCGCCAGCGCAGTCGCCGCAGCCGCCGCGCCGCGGACGGCGGCAACGTCGTAATGCGTGAGGTTCTGAATCTCGTCGGGCAGCGGCGCCGCGAGGCGGACCCGGCAGCTCTTCTCCATCATCACCATCAATTCTGATATTTGCGCCAGCCCGACCGCAGCGGGCGGATGGTCAGCGACAAACTGCATGATGGCGGCGCCGGATGTCACCACAACAAGGCGACCTCCGATGGCAGCGGTCAGATCCAGCCGGTCGAGCAGCTTTTCAATATACAAACCGCTCGATGCGTCGTTGCGCACGACATGGCTCGCGGCCATCAGCATCGCCTTGAACGCCGGCACATCCGCGACCGTACAGTCCGGCGCGTCGGCGTGAACCACAATGCCCACCCGGGAACGGCCGACAAAACCGCGGCTTGCCGAATCAATTTGTCCACGGCCCTGCGCCTCGTCGAGCACGGCCGGTGTAGCCACGACGACGTCAGGGCACTCCCCGTCCGCCAGGCGCCGACGCAAGACCGGTACCTGGGAAAATTCGATATCAACCGCCTGGCCACTCTCCGTCTCAAATGCGGCGACCACGCGCGTCACGCCGCGCTTTACCGCACCGGCGCTGAGCAGTTTGAGTCTATGCATGATGACCCTCAGTCGATTCCGGTAGCCGCCATCGCTGCGCGAGAATCCGGCGATGACAGGTAACCGGAAAAGGCCACTGCGGCTGCCGCATTGGGGCTCGAATGGCACACGGCGGCGGCATACGCCGTAACGCTCTGCAGGTCATCGGGCAGCGGACCTGCGAGCGCAATCGCCACGCCTTGATCAATCAACTCCCGGATTTCCGGCAACTGCCCCGCACCGATAAACCGACGCGATGAAGACGCCACCAACTCCATCACCTTCACCGCATCCGGTTGACGCAAGACCTTGTCAGCAGCAAAACCGAGGTCGCCAAGCAGCTTGGCCACATAATTGCCGCTGGAAGCCACATTGGCGACCACCGCATCGGCCGCCGAAACAGCCTGCTTGAATGCGCCAGTGGTTCCCAGCGCAGGAAGTTCTGAACCCTTGCGTACTGCTAACCCCATGCGCGATCGCCCGAGGGTGACACGCGTGTCCGGCAGCACACGCCGGGCGGCCAGGAATTCTTCCATCGTGGCCGAAGGCACCACCGCTATATCCACCGGTTCTCCACCCAGCACACGCTCGCGCACGGTCGGCGCACCGGTGAACTCGACTTCCACCTGATGTCCGCTCATGGCGGCATACGCGGCGGCGATCTGCGTCACTCCCCGCTTGACCGGACCCGCGCCCAGCACCCGAATCACCGCCATACTCTCCCCCCCTTTTTTCAGACTATCAGTCGACCCGTGCCTTGGCATCCCGGATGACTTTGGCCCATTTGGGAATTTCCGACCGGATATGTGCAGCGAACTTGGCCGCAGTGCCCCCCTGGATGATCGCTCCCTGCGAGATCAGGAACTTGCGCACTTGCGCGTCCTGCAGCACCGCATTCACCTCGCGGTTCAGCCTTGCGGTAACCGTATCGGCCGTCCCGGCCACGGCAACGAGTCCGTGCCAGGTCGATGCCTCAAAGCCCGGCACACCAGCCTCTGCGACCGTCGGCAATTGCGGCAGCGTGTCCATGCGTGTGGCAGTGGTCACCGCGAGCGGACGCAGGCGCTGTGCGTCGAGATGCGCCTTGACCGACAGCGCCGTCGCGAAAATCACCTGTGACTGTCCGGACAGTACATTCGCCAGCGCTGGCGCCGCCCCGCGGAATGGGATGTGCACCATGTCAGTCCCCGTCATGCTCTTGAAGAGCTCCGCTGCGAGATGCGCTGCTGCCCCGTTACCCGAGGACGCGTAATTGATCTTGCCCGGCCGCTCCTTCAGATAGGCCACCAGTTCTTTCACCGACTTCGCCGGTATGGACGGATGCACCACCAGAATATTCGGCTGCGATGCTACCCAGACCACGGGCACCAGATCCTTCGCCGGATCGAAAGTCATCTTGCGATACAGCGTGGCATTGGCGGCCAGTACGCTGTTGTTGGCGATCATCAGCGTATGCCCGTCCGCAGGACTCTTCGCGACGATATCCCCGGCAATATTGCCGCCGGCGCCAGGCCGGTTATCGAACACAAAAGGCTGTCCCATGCGTTCGGCAAGCTTGCCGCCGATCAGGCGCGACAGGATGTCGCTGGGTCCGCCGGGGGAGAAAGCAATCACCATCCGCACCGGCTTGCTCGGATAATCGGCCGCCTGCACTGCCCCGGTCCACAGTACCGAACCGGCCAGCAGCCAGAGGCCCATCTGTCGATAAATTCCCATATTGCCCTCCTCCTCTTTTACAGGGCCCGGAAAACCGCGAGGAATACCCTTCAACGGCCGGCAACCGAGGCTCGCCAGCTTAACAACGGAACTGCAGCGACACAACGAAAAACCCGGTAAAAACCCGCCCGCACCGCATCGCGGAACGCGCGTCCGGAGGCGACAACAGCATGGCGAACGGGTGCTATGCTATGCGCCCCCGACCCTGTTGCCTGTGAGGGCGTCCCGATCCGCTGGGGCAGCGGCACGACGACACAGCGCTCAGCGCGGGTTCTCACCGAATTCTGGAAAAAGGAAGTTCAACATGAACGCCAAGACTGATCGCATCCGCGGAGTACTGTCCCCGGTCGTTACTCCCTTCGACAGCGATTACAACCCCGATCCCGCACGCTTCGTCGCGCACTGCCAGTGGCTGGTGTCGCAGGGCTCCGGACTTGCAGTGTTCGGGACCAATAGCGAAGCGAACTCGCTTTCGGTCAACGAGCGGCTGGCACTCCTCGACGCACTGTTGTCGGCGGGCGTTGACCCCAAGCGCATGATGCCGGGCACCGGCTGCTGCTCGCTGTCCGACTCAGTGAAACTCACCGAGCACGCCGTAAAGGCCGGCTGCGCCGGCGTTCTGATGCTGCCGCCGTTCTACTACAAGGGCGTCAGCGACGAAGGCCTGTACCGCAACTTCTCGGAAATCATCGAGCGTGTCGGCGACAGCCGGCTGCGCATCTACCTGTACCACATTCCGCCCGTGGCAGTCGTCGGCATCACGCCGAATCTGGTCGAGCGCCTGCTCAAGAAATACCCGACGGCCATTGCCGGCATGAAGGACAGCTCCGGGGACTGGAAAAATACCAAAACTTTCCTGGATGCCTTCGCCAAGCAGGGCTTTGACGTGTTTGCAGGCAGCGAATCCTTCCTGCTCGCGAACATGCGCAATGGCGGTGCCGGTTGCATCTCTGCGACGGCCAATGTCAACCCGGCTGCTATCGACAAGCTCTACCGCGAATGGCAGAACGCCGATGCAGACGACCAGCAGAAAGCGCTCGACGTCGTGCGCGGCACTTTCGGCAACAGCAAGTACGTAATGATCTCGGCGCTGAAAGCCGGTATCGCCCAATACACCGGCGACGCGCAGTGGTGCACCGTGCGGCCGCCGCTGGTGGAACTCAGCCCGGAACAGCGCACTTCGCTTGCCGCCGAACTGACCGCGATTGGTTTCGATATGCCCGGAATCAGAAAATAATTAATTAAATCGACTACTTAAATTAAACATGGCTCACGTCAACGATCCCTCCGCCGCCGCACCGCTGTGTGCCGGACCGGACTTCAATCCGCTAGCGCCGAAGTTCAAAATGCCGGCGAACGCCTGCGACACTCACGCTCACGTGATGGGTCCGGCGGCGCGTTACGACTATTCGCCCGCACGGGTTTACACACCGCCCGATTGTCTGCCGAACCAGTATCGCCACCTGCTCGACACGCTCGGCGTTGAACGTGCGGTACTGATACAGCCCAGCGTCTACGGCAGCGACAACGCGGCGATGCTCGACGCGATGAAGGCGGATCCGAGCAGAATGCGCGGCGTAGCGGTGGTCAATCCTTCGATCACCGATGCGGAGTTGAAGGCCATGGATACCGCCGGCGTGCGCGGCCTGCGCGTCAACATTGTCGACGTCAAGGACCGCAAACCGGGGACATTGCCGATGGACGTGCTGCGTCCGCTCGCCGCGCGCATCCGGCCGATGGGCTGGCACATCGAATTCCTGATGCATGCCAATGAATTCCCCGACCTCGACAAAACGTTTTCCGATTTTCCGGTGCCGATCGTGCTCGGCCATCTCGGCTATATGAAGGGCTGCCCCGGCACCGACAACCCCGGCTTCCAGGCACTGCTGCGCCTGATGCAGGCAGGCAAGGCCTGGGTGAAACTGACCGGGCCGTACCGCATCTCCAACCACGACCTGCCGCATGCCGACACCGTTCCCTACGCCCATGCGCTGATGAAAGCCAATCCTGCCCAAGTGATCTGGGGTACCGACTGGCCGCACGTGATGCACAAAGGCCAGATCCCCAATGATGGAGAACTGACCAATCTGCTGCTGGACTGGGTGCCGGATGAGAAACAGCGCGAGCAGGTGCTGGTCGGCAATCCTGCGCGGCTGTACGGGTTCTGATTTCCCGGATTCAGACCAAACCGCTCAGATCAACCCGATCTCTTTCATGTACTTCAGCACCCCGGGATGAATCAGATCCCGGGTCGGGGCTGCCGCCAGCGTGTTCTGCAGCGTCGATTCCGCAGCCTGATCAAGCTTGGCCGAAAGGGCCGCATGTCCCTGATGCAAAGCCTTCGCCAGACGGTAGGCAACATCGTCAGGCAGCGAGGCGCGCGCCAGCACGAAGGGCCATGAGCCCACCGAGTTCACCGGGCCGGTCTGCCCGGGGTAGCTGCCCGCCGGCATCATGGTCTGCTTGAGGAATACATGCTTGGTCTGAATGCGTTTGATCTCCTCCGCACTCGGCGAGATGAAGCGCATGCCTTTCGGATTACCGGCGATTTTCAGGAAGGGCGGCCAGCCGACGCCGCCGCCCCACATCGCTGCGGCCGAACCGTCGTTGACCAATGGCGGACCATCACCGGCCTTCTCCAGCAGCCGTGCATCGAAATCCTTTTTGATATCGAGGCCGAGTCCGTCCATCACATAGCGGGCCAGCACCACAAATCCGGAACTGGAAGCGCCCCAGACCACGGTCTTGCCGACGAGATCGCCGATGCTCTGATAAGCGCTGTCAGCGCGCACCATAAACATGCCGGCCTGCGAATACGTGGCATTGATGATGCGGATGTTTTTGCAGGGCGCACGGCCGATGCCATTGACCGCCTCGTAGGTGACTTCACCCGTGGCCAGAGCGATGTCGAGCGTGCCTTCGTCTATGCGGCCGACGTTCTCGCCGCTGCCCTTAGTATTGATTGGCTCGATATCCAGCGTCGGATCGGTGGCATTGAGCACTTCCGCATAAGGCCATCCGTAGGCAGGAAATCCGCCGCCCGGCGTTGCGGTCCCCAGAATCACTTTGGTTTTCGCTGCTGACATGTCGCCCCCTCCGGCATCAAAACCCCGAGTGTAAACGCTAAGCGGGCCGATTGACCAACCTGCCGGCCCCGATGTGCCTGTGGACCCGGTGGCTGGGACAGGACAAAAGACGGCCGCAGAGGAAACCGGCTGCGTTACCATGCCCCCATGATGACGCCCGCCCGTCACCCTCCGCCCGCCCGCGTCGTTGCTCTCGTACTATTGGCTGCCGGCCCGCTGTTATGGCTACTGGTCGGGCACGGCCAGCCGATCCTGCAGGACCGTGGCCACCACGTCTTCGCCGACGCTCGCAGTTGCCTTGGCGTCGCCAACTTCGGCAACGTGGCATCAAACCTGCTTTTTCTGCTCACTGGATTGACGGGAATGCGCCACACTTTGGTACATCCGACCGGCGCCGCAACATCTTGGCAGTTCTTTTTCGCAGGCGTCGCGCTGGTGTTTGTCGGATCGGCGTACTACCACCTCGCACCGAATGACGACACGCTGGTCTGGGACCGTCTGCCGATGACCGTCGCCTTCATGGGACTTTTCGCAGCCTTGCTCAGCGAACATCTCGGCCGGCATCTCGAAATGGCCTTGCTGATCCCGGCCTTGCTGGTTGGTGCCGGCAGCGTCTTCTGGTGGCAGTTCAGCGGTGACCTGCGCATCTACATCTGGGTGCAAGCCATGCCGCTGCTGCTGATCCCCTATGTCATTGCGGCTTTTGCAGGCCAGTACGACCGCCGGCGTTATCTGATGTACGGCGTCGGCTGCTATGTGCTGGCCAAGATCGCCGAATCGCTGGACTTCGAGATTTATTCCGCCACGGCTTCTGCGATCAGCGGGCACTCGGCAAAACACCTGCTCGCAGCAATGGCCGTGTTTTGCGTGCTGCGCATGCTGCAGACCCGTCAGAGTTTGACGCCGGTCGCCTCTTCCCAGTAGCGCACGATCTCGGTCTGGTCGACTTTCGCGCCCACTTTCTGTACGGCGTCATCCCACAGCGCCGAGACCTTTTCGCCGAGCGGCACCGCCGCGTCCAGCGCATGCGCCATATCGACCGCGATACGAACATCCTTCGCAATGAAACTGAGCGCCATGCCGGTAGCGAATTTGTGCGTCAGGATATGCGGCACCACCTTTTTCTCAATCGGGTGATTCCGGCCGGCGCACATCGGGATCAGCGCATCAGTCATCACTTTGGTATCCAGCCCGAACTTCTTGCCGATGGTGATGGCCTCGATCGCATTGATGAGGGCGCAGGCGTTGACATAATTGGCGAGCGCCTTCATCGCATGGCCGGCACCAGTCTCGCCGAAGCGCGTCACACTGCGACCCATGGCCTTGAGCACCGGCTCACAACTCGCCGCAACCGTCTCGTCGCCGCCGGTCATGATATCCAGCGTCGCGTCCTTCGCGAACACCACGCCGCCCATCACCGGGGCATCGACCATATGCAAACCGCGCTTCACCATCTCGGCCGCAGTCGTCTGGGTGCCGGTCGGGTCGCAGGTGCCCATGTCAATCAGCACGGCGCCCGGTTTCATCGCCGTGGCCGCGCCGCCCTCGCCCAGCATGACGGCGCGCACGATTTTGTCATCCGGCAGCATGGTGATGACGGCATCGGCATCGCGCGCAACCTCAGCCAGCGTGGCAGCCGCACGGCCGCCGTGTTGCGCAACAAAGGCTGCCGCTGTCTCGGCCCGGGCATCGAAGACCGTCACGTCAAAGCCGGCCTTGACCAGATTTCCGGCCATCGGACTGCCCA
>Ga0129333_10002940_pt1 | contig 15985 bp, 14 predicted proteins | sample CPB6_08_DNA_FD_94474 | JGI IMG/M metagenome (GOLD analysis project Ga0129333, IMG submission 94474) | Freshwater to marine salinity gradient microbial communities from Chesapeake Bay, USA - CPBay_Sum_0.6_0.8_DNA | ecosystem: Environmental > Aquatic > Marine > Coastal | place: USA: Chesapeake...
CAGTTCATCGCGGCTCGCGCCGCCTGCCGAACCTACAGCATCGGCTCTCGCCTCGCTTCGGTTCCTGCGCTCTCGCCTCTCGGCTCCCGCGCAGTCCAACACCTTAACACCACCTCCCCCGCTTCCGTCAACCCCCGGCCACCAGCGCATCCGCCCAGGGCTGAAAGGTGACCAGGGTGGTCTGATCGCAGGCAGCAAGAACGGGAAAATCCGCCTGGGCCAGATCCTGGCCAGGCTGCAGCAGAGCCGGATCGCGCCGCAACCAGCGGATCGGACAGCCCAGTTCCTCCAGGACCAGCCACGCGGCCGCCAGATCCCAGATCTTGGGCGTGGCCTCCAGAGCTGAGATGGTCTGGCCCATGGCCACACTGACCAGGTTCAGGCTGGCGACGCCGAGCAAGCGGATCTTGCCGGGAAACCGCTGCTGGGGCAATTTCTGCAGCACACCGATCGACCGGCTGCAGAGCGAGGCGCAGCCGGCCACCTGACTGCGGGCGGATGGTGGACTCAGGCGCTTGCCGTTGCGCCAGGCACCACCACCACGAATCGCAACGATCCGCTGACGCAGCGGCGGCACGTCCAGAACCGCCAACACCGGCACGCCCGCCTCAAAGCGGGCCAGGGAAATCGCCCAGTAGGGAATGCCAGCAGCGAAGTTTGTGGTGCCATCAAGGGGATCCACCACCCAGTAGGCCTCCGTACCAGGAACGCACTGACTGCCTTCCTCGCTGAGAACACCCTCCCCTGGGTAAAGCCGGGACAGCCCCGCCACCAGTGCCGCATCGCTCCAGCGATCACAGGCGGTGATCAGGCTTCCATCGGCCTTGGCTTCGGAATCGAGCTGGCCGAAATCCTGGCGCTGACGCTCAGCCACCTGATCGAGCAGCGAGCCCAGGGCCTCCAGGCCATCAGGCATCAGGGAAGCGGTGCGTGTCATCCGAGCTCCGTGGCAAGAACACGATCGAGAGTGCGGCCAGTGTCCTCACGGAACTGACGCAGGTTGAGCTGGGCCAACAGCAACAGCGCCAGAGCGGCAATGGCAGCCTCAACAAGAAACACCGCCGCAAAATGGACGTAAGGGCGTGCCGAGGGCGTCCACAGACGGGCGAGATCAAGAAGACCCCCTCCGAGCAGCTTGCCCAGTGCCCGTGAAAGCGCCTGGGCCAGACCCCACACCCCGACGAATGTTCCGGCAGCTTGCGGCAGGGTGAGATCCAGCATCAGGACCAGCGTGCTGTTAGTGGCAATTCCGGAGGCCAGACCAAAGCCGAACAACACCAGGCACAACAGATCGGTGCGCCCAGTGCTGCCGACCAGGATCAACAGAAGCAGGCCAGCCAGAATCAACCGGCAGCCCAAGCGGGCACAGGCGAACTTGCCTAGCTGTGGCACCAACCAGAAGCCCGCCAACATCAGGCCGGCGAGGGTGCCGCCCCCCCAGAAGGCACTGAGCGAGGCAGTGGCAGCGATCGGCATTGCGAACACTTCAGCGCCATAGCTCTCCAGGATCGGATCCTGCAGAAACAGCGCCAGGGTGAAGGCCAACAGAAAGGAGAAGAACACCAGCACCTGACGGCTGGAGGTGATCAAGCTCCAGGCCTGCCGCAACGTGATGGAATCGTCACGCAGAGGGGGCCGTGCACCTGAGACTCGGCCAACGGCAGCGACCCTGGCAGTCGCCGGCGGCTCAATGCCCCATGTTGCCAAGAGGGTCAGGAACAGCACAACCAGGGAAACGCGACCCATGAAGCCGAGCAAGGCCGGCTGCAGTACTGCAGGATCGCTGATGCCATCGAGGCTGCGCAGACTGACAGCTGTGGCGATCGCCCCCACGACAATGCCAACGGTCAACAGACACCAGATCAGACCGACGGCCCGCGGACGCTCCCGCTCCTCGGTGAGATCGATCACCAAGGCCAGGTAAGGGGTGGTTGCCAGGGAAACGGCCAGGCCATAAAGGGCAAACAGACCGCAGAGAGCCGCGATGCCCGAGCCGATTGGCCAGGCTCGACCGGTATTGAACGCGGCATCGAGCTGAAAAATCAGCGGAATCGACAGCACCGCCAGTCCCGTGAACAGGGCCGCTCCGAGCCAGATGTAGGGAGTGCGATGGCGACCGACCAGGGGGTGAGCGTCGGAGATCTGGCCGAACAGGATGCGCGAGGGGGCCATGAACTGCTCAAAGGCCAGGGCACCACCGACCAGCAAGCCAGGAAACCCCAGCTCGCTGAGCATCACCCGATTGAGCAGGCCGGCAAAGATGACAGCAAGACACCCCAGACACCCCTGGAACAGGCCCAGGCGCAGCAGGCGGGGGAGAGGGAGGAGCGTCAGCTGCGAGCACTCAGCTGATCAAGGACGTTAGGACGCCTTGGGCAGCGGGGTGGCATTGGCCTGGCAAGCCGGTTGCAGTGGTTCAGGCGGAACCGGTACATCCACCTCAGCCTTCGGTTTACCCGCCGGCAGATTGGCGGCGGGGCAGAGAGCCACCTGGTCAAGGCCGGTGCGGCGACGGAGCTCAGCCAGATTCGTGTTGTACAGCGCCAGTGCTTCGGCATAGCGCACCTCTGCCTGGGTGAGGTCGCGCTGGCTGTCGACGACCTCGCGCTGCGTGCTGACGCCGGCCTGGAAGCGCAGACGCGACAGACGCAGCGCTTCACGGGAGGAAATCACCTCACGGGATGTGGTCTGGATGTTTCGGTTGGCACGACCAAGGCTATAAAAACTCTGCTCAACCTCAAAACGAAGCTTGTCGCGGGTTTCAGCGAAGCGGAAGCCATTCTCCTCAGCCCGCTGCTTGGCTTGGCGGTATTGAGCACGGGCGGCGCCACCATCAAAAATGTTCCAGCGAACGTTCAAACCAAAGCTATTCTCCAGCGCCCAACCGCTGTTACCAGGCAGATCGACGATCACCTGCTCGTTTCCTTGGTAACGAAAGCCCGTGAGCGAAGCAAACAGGCTCACAAATGGCTGCACAGAACCCAGGGCAGCATTGGCCTGACTGTTGGAAGCAGAGATATCGAGAATGGCATTATCGAGTTCCTCGCGGAAGGCAAAGGCCGCCACAATGCTCTCCTGCAACGAGGGCATCCAGATGCCCAAAGGACGCAGCGGCTCCTTGGCTGTTGGCGTAACGGTCTGCGGAAGATCCAGAATTCTGGCGAGATTGCGACGCGCCAACGACTGATCATTGAGCGCATTGGTGAGCAGCTGCTGATCGCGAGCCAGCTGGGTTTCAGCCTGGAGCACCTCCAGCAGGGTGGCAACACCAGCCTGGTTGCGGGCCTTGGCATCACGCAAACTCACCAGAGAAGCGCGAACCGATTCCTGACCGATGCGAACACGATCATCACTGAGTTGCAGTTCGAAATAGGCTTGGGCCGCTTGCAGCCGCAGTTCACGCAGGGAAATCAGATACTGATTTTTGGCCTTCTCAAATTGATCACGCGCTGCACTGACCTGAGGCACACGCTGAGGATTGATCAGATCCCATTCAGCCGTGAGCACCGTGGCCATTTCCCAGCGGTTGGTATTGGTGTATTGCGGAACTCCAGCCTGGGTGCCCGTGAACGGATTCGACTGAGCAGCCGTACTGCGCTGATCACCATTGGTGTAAGCGGGGAAACCGTTGGCACTCAGATCCAGCGTCGGATACCAGGCCGCCAACTGGGCCCGCAGATTGGACTGGGCCTGGTCCACCTGGGTGGCAATCGCCTTGAGGCTCGGATTATTGACCTCCGCCAGGTTTTCAACATCCTTGAGCGAGAGGGGCCGCAGCGACTGGATGCGGACCTGTTCGGTCTTGGTGGGCAGCCCGAGAGTGGCGGGAGCGGCCAGACGCTGCAGGCTGGGATCCAGCTTGATGGCCGCTGGCGGCAGCACCTCGGGGTTGGATCTGGGGCGAGGACCGAGCACCGCGGGCGCCAGCGGTAACGGCTGGGCCGGCGGATCGATCAGGGAGGGGTCTGCAGAGGCAGACGCGGGAGCGACCTGGGCAGACGCTGGCGCGGGAGCGCCGAACGCCGCCAGCGGGCTGATGGACAGCAGACCGACACCAGCAGCGGCGCAACAAGCGCTGAGAGAACGTGCCACTGATTGCTCTGCCCATAGAAAAAGATCCGACCGAGCTTAGGGAGCGGAGTCAAGACGACCGAGGCAAGCGGCCACGATGTCATCCGCCCCCTGCACCAGCCGGATCGGCACGGGCAACTGCGCCGCAACCGCCTCCAGCCGCTGATCGTCGAGAAACACCGGCTCACCCTGCCGCAGCATCACCGCAGGCAGCAGCAGTTCCGCCCCCAGATCACGGCCGTTCAGCCCCGTCAGCAGATCCGAACCGGTGAGCAGTCCAGTGACGACCTGCTCCTGCCCCCAGTAAGGACTGGGGAGCCCGTGCAGCAACACCTCCAGGCCCTGCACGGCATTGAGGCGGTCCACAGCCGGCTGCAGGGCTCCAGCCACCAGCTGACCGACCACCCAGCTCACCCGCCGCGGCTCGGCCAGCGACGCCGGCAAAGCGGCCGTGGCGGCATCCATGGCCTCCAGGAACGCGCGGATGCTGCCGACACCATTGCCCTCCTGCGGCAGATCCTCATAGACCCGCCGCGGCGGCAGCGGCTGGCCCGCCATCAGGTACCACTCATCAGACAGCCAGGCGAAACGACTGTCCAGCTGCGCCTGAAAGCGAGCCTGCAGCGGCTCCACCTGGGCGATCACGCGGCGAGCACAGTCTGAATCCACCGGGGCCAGACCATCCCCTTCAGGCCGATAGCGGGTCAGCCCCACCGGCACAACCGCCACGGACAGCACCGCCGGCCAGTCGCCGCCAGCGAAGCGAGCCAGATCGGCCAAGGTGCGCTCCAGCGCCTGTCCATCGTTGAGGCCGGGGCAGACCACCACCTGGGCATGGATCTGCAGACGCCGCTCCTGAAACCAGGCGAGCTGCTCCAGGATCAGGCCCGCCCGCGGGTTGACGAGCAGACGACTGCGCAGCTCCGGCTCCGTGGCATGCACCGAGACAAACAGCGGCGAAAGGCGCTGCTCCTCGATTCGTTGCCAATCGGCGGCGGTGAGGTTGGTGAGCGTGAGATAGGAGCCGTAGAGAAAACTCAGCCTGTAGTCGTCGTCCTTGAGGTAGAGGCTGCGGCGATGGCCCGGCGGCTGCTGATCGATGAAGCAGAACGGGCAATGGTTGTTGCACTGACGCAGCCCATCGAACAGGGCTTCGCTGAAACCGAGGCCCAGTCCGTCGTCGGCGTCCTTCTCCAGCTCGACCACGTGAACCGTGCCATCGGGATCCTGCACCTCGAGGCTGAGCTCCTCCTCGCCACTGAGCATCTGAAAATCGATCAGATCCCGCGGCCGGATGCCGTTGATGCTCAGCAGACGGTCGCCTGGCTGAATGCCAAGCTCATCACCGATCGAGCCCGGCTCCACCGAGGTGACCAGCGCCGGCTGGGGCAGCCGCGCCTCTGGATCACGATCGGCCAGCGATACGCCGGCAGATGGTTCGTTCCACACGGCCGCTGCACAAACGCAAGGGATGACCTCAGTTTGCGATCGTGACGGCCCGACCGACACTCAGCAGGGCCAGACCGAACAGCAGGCGGTAGCCCACAAACCACCAGGTGCTGTGGTTCTGGAGAAAGCGCAGCAGCCAGGCGATCGCCATCCACGACACCAGCATGGCGCTGATCACACCCACCACCAGCGGAAGCACACCGCCCGCCACGGACTGATGCAGCGCCTGCTTCAGCTCCACCAGGCCGGCCAAGGTGATGGCGGGAATACCCAACAGGAAGGAGAAGCGGGCCGCATCGGCACGGCGCCAGCCATCCAGGAGGGATGCCGTGAGGGTGCTCCCGGATCGCGACACACCGGGAATCAAGGCCAGGGCCTGAGCCAGGCCCACCAGCAGACCATCGCGCAGGCGCACATCGGTGATCTGGCGACGGCGACGGCCCAGCTGCTCCGACAGCGCCAGCAGCAATGCCATCACGATCGAGACCAGACCGATCGATGGAAGACTGCGCAGCGGGGAATTGTCGAAATCAGGGACCAGACCCTTGATCGCCAGACCGGCGACCACGATCGGCAGCGTGCCCACGGCGATCGCCAGCCCCAACCGCGCCTCTGGAGCCTGCCAGCTGCCCTTGCGGACCGCCTGGAGGGTCGCCGCCGCCACCTGCTGGAGATCGCGCCTGAAGAAGCCGAGCACGGCCACGATGCTGCCCAGCTGAATCACGGCGGTGACCGCCACCCCTGGATCTCCCCAGCCAAGCAGGACCGGAATCACCTTCAGGTGAGCAGTGCTGCTGATCGGTAGGAATTCGGTGAGGCCCTGAACCACCCCGAGCACGCAGTAGTGCCAGCAGGCCTCAAGCAGGCCAAGAGGTTCGGCGGGGGCCGGGACGGCCATGGCGCGAAGGCGTGGTGGCTCGACCCTATGGCGGCAGCGGCGCCCTGACCAGCGCAGCCCGCCCCGACGGCTCCCTTAAGGTTGAACACCTTTCTTCACAAGCGGGTGATCGGCGTACCGCCCAGCCTGACGACCCCACCGGCCCTGGGCGGTGCCCTCGCCAATCGCAGCCGACCCATGGCAGCGATGCCGGGGCTGGGCGCAACGGAGCGGAGCTGGCTACTGCCTCTGATCGCGGCCGTGCTGGTGGCCATGCCCGTCTTCCTGCAGGCCCCCTGGGTGCGCCTGGCGCCCTTCAGCGCCGCCCTGTTCACCTTGCCGCTGGTTCTGACAGCCCTGGTGCTGGAAGCACGACCCGCCGCCCGCCTCCGCGATGCCGGCGCCCTGCTGGTGGGCTTCAGCGGCAGCTGGCTGGGGGGCTGCCTGTTCTGGGGCTGGTGCCGGCTGCACCCCCTCTGGCATCTGCCGATCGAAGGCTTCGCACTGCCCCTTGCCCTGGCCGGATTGAACGGCCGCTGGCGGCTGGCGGCCAGCTTCTATCTCGCTTCGCTGCTGGGCACGGCCTGCACCGATGCGGTGATGGCCGTGACCGGCGTGATGGGCAGCTGGACGACCGTGCTCCAGGCCCCGCTTGACCAGGCTCCCTTTCTGCTGCAGCAGGCGGCCCAAGGGGTGCTGCAGCCCGTGCCCTTGCTGGTGACGAGCCTCACCGGGGCCGGTCTGAGCCTGCTGTGCCGCCGCTGCTGGCAGCATCAGGATCCGGCCTGGCGCCTGGCAGCATCAGCCGTGGCCACCACATTGGCCGTGGACGGTCTGTTCCTGGCGGCCGCCCTCTGGGCACCGCGCCTGAGCGGCCTGATCTGAAGAACTGCAAAAGCCTCGGGGTTAGGCCAGGGGGATGCGGCGGCTCACCTGTAGGTTTGCGGGGCTGGCTGATGGTCAGCGTCCCGGTTCTTGCCGGTAGTTCTTCCCGTTCAGACGGAGTGTTCGATGAAACGGCTGGTTTCGTGGCTCATGAGTGGAGTGCTGCTGGCCGGCCTGCTGCTCGGCCTGATGGTTGCCCCCGCTGCGCAGGCCGCTGAGCTGCGCAACGTCGCCGACGCCAAGATCGCCGAACGCGGCGACAAGATTGACCTCAACAATTGCTCGGTGCGCCGTTTTCAGTCGTTCCCGGGCATGTATCCCACCCTCGCCGGCAAGATCGTGCTGGGTGGCCCGTACAGCAGCGTCGACGACCTGCTCAACCTGGACCTGACCGACCGCCAGAAGGAACTGGTGGAGAAGTACAAGGACAACTTCACGGTGACACCGCCCTCGATCGCCCTCAACGAAGGATTTGATCGCATCAACGACGGACAGTACCGCTGATCCCGGTTCGCTTGCGCCTGACCGCAGCGATCCACCCCGTTCTCGGGTCGCACTCAGCAGCGACCTAGATTCCCGCCGCTGGTGAGGGGCATCACCCCTCCGGCGGCTTTTTTGTTCGGCGCCTCCCTCTCCGCCACGATGCCCGACCTGCCCTGCCACTGGGATGTGATCGTTGTCGGGGGCGGAGCGGCGGGGCTGATGGCGGCCGTGGAGCTGCCGGCAGGCCTACGGGTGCTGCTGCTGAGCAAGGAGCGGGCGCCGCGCTCAGCCAGTCGCTGGGCTCAGGGTGGTATCGCCGCCGTGACGCGCCCTGAAGACAGCCTTGCCGCCCACATGGAGGACACCCTCCAGGCCGGTGGAGGCCTCTGCGAGCCCGAGGCGGTGCGCCTGTTGGTAAGCGAAGCGCCCGCCTGCGTGCAGCGGCTGCTGGAGCTGGGCATGGACTTTGACCGCAACGGGGCCAACCTCAGCACCACCCTGGAGGCCGCCCACAGCCACCGGCGGGTGCTGCATGCCCAGGACCGCACCGGCGGTGCCCTTGTGGACGCGCTTGAGCAACGGGTGGCTGAGCGGGCTGATGTCGTGCGCCGCGACGGAGTGCTGGCGCTGCAGCTGCTGATGGAGGACGGCCGCTGCTGCGGCCTGCAGGTGCTCGATGGCCGGCAGCTGCGCTGGCTGCGAGCCCGGGCGGTGGTGCTGGCCACCGGGGGCGCCGGCCATCTGTTCGCCAACACCACCAATCCGGCTCAGGCCAGCGGCGACGGCATCGCCATGGCCTGGCGCGCCGGCGCCGTGATCCGTGATCTTGAGTTCGTGCAGTTTCACCCCACGGCGCTGATGCTGCCCGGGGCACCGCACTTCCTGATCTCAGAGGCCGTACGCGGCGAGGGCGCGCGGCTGGTGGACGGCAGCGGCGCGAGCCCGGTGGCCCACCTGCCCGGCGGCGACCTGGCGGCAAGGGATGCCGTCAGCCGCGCCCTGGTGCAATGCATGCGTGAACGGCAGCTGGCTCACCTCTGGTTGGATCTGCGACCGGTGGGCAGCGCCAGGTTGGAGCGTCAGTTTCCGACGATCCTGGGCCGCTGCCGGGAACTGGGATTGGAACCGACGGCGGCAGCGATTCCTGTGGCACCCGCCGCCCATTACTGGATGGGCGGCATCCGCACCGATGCCCAGGCGGCCACAACGCTGCCCGGGCTCTACGCAATCGGCGAGGTGGCCAGCAGCGGCGTGCATGGCGCCAACCGCCTGGCCAGCAACTCCCTGATGGAATGCCTGGTGTTCGCGCGTCAGCTGCGCCAGCTGGAGCTGACGGCACCGACAGCGGCACATACCGACACGGCCCAGCGGCCGCAGGAGACCTGGCCCGATCGGAGCCGGGACTGTCCGACCCCCGCCAGCCTGCAGGAACAACGCCAACGGCTGCGGCGGCTGTGCTGGCAGGTGGCCGGGGTGGAACGTCAGCCCGGCCCGCTGCGGCAGGCGTTGGCGGAGGTGCGGCGCCAGGCCGGCGAGCTGGCGGCAACGGCACCGCTGCGGCAGGCAGCGGCGCAGGCCGCTGATGCGCCAGCCGAACTGGCCGGTGCGGGGGCGCTGTGGCTGCGCCAGGCCCACGACCTGCAGCAGCGGCTGCTGGTGGCCGATCTGTTGCTGGAGGCTGCGCTGTTCCGCCAGGAAAGCCGTGGCGGCCATTTCCGCCTGGATGCACCGGCCGTGCAACCGTTCTGGCGCTGCCACAGCCTGCAGAAGCGGGGTCGGCGTGTCCGCACCGAGCCCGTGGGTGGCTGAACGTGAGAACGATCAGGACAAACAATCTGAAGCGAAGATCAGGGCCGCACTTCAGAAATCGATCGGTCCCCGGTAGCCACTGAGGTCGGCGAGGCGGGGCAGCTGCTTGACGCCCGAATCCAGCTTGCCGTTGATTTCCCAGGTGGGATAGCCGTCGATCTTCTTCTGGTCACAGAGCGCCTTCTGGCTGTTGCGGCCATCCGGGGCGCACTCAATCACCGTGAGCCTGGCGCTGGCCTCGCGACCGAAGAGTTCCTTCTGCTCATGGCAATGGGGGCACCAGTAAGCGGTGTACAACCGAGCTCCTGCGGCCGTGAGATGGTCAGCGAGAGCGATCTTGGCCGGACTGCTGACCGCCTGCACCGGCGGCGCCACGCCCTGGCCACCCAGCGCCGCTGGCCGCCCCACTGAAGCCGCCCATCCCAGGCCGAGAACACCCACCAGCAGAGCGGTGAGCACGCCGAAGAACACCAGCTGGCCGCGATCGTCGGTGTCGAGGCCGATCAGGCTGAACACCAGCAGGCCGAGGCTCAGGCCGGCCGAGAGGATGCAGAACGGGCAGCAATCGCGGATGCCGAACAGCATCACTCCCAGCAACACGGCACTGAAAACCGTCATGGCCAGGCTGATCAGCACCAGGCCCAGGGAGCTGAGCTTGGCCAGGCCCAGGCGAGCATCGCCGCGGAACACCAGCGGCGCCAGCGCCATCACCAGCGCAGCCCCGTAGGCCAGCAGGCCGAACAGCGACAACGGCTGGCCGAACAGGCTGCCCCAGGCACTGGCCAGCACCTTCTCGCAGCCGTTACAGCCGAACAACCCCTGACTGCTGCAGCTGAGGTTGCCGATCAGGCCCCACTTGCTGAGGGTGATCGAACCGGTATCGATCACGCCGATGGTGGACAGCACCGCCATCACCACCCGCACCCAGCGGCGCCCTTGATCAGGGCGCCGGCGCTGACCGGCGAGGCGCTCACTGAGACGGGAGGAGGTCACGGCAACGCGCGGAATCTGGGGCGATTGTGGCAGCACTGACCGAATGGATCCGCAGAACCGATCGGTAGGGTGAAGGATTGGCCGAGATGCGGCCCGCCTGAAACCAGCGCTGATGACAGCAGGCACCACCCCCGAACCCCAGGCTGTGAAGCTTGCAGCGTCCAGTCACGGCGCTGAACGCGGACAACCGACAGCCAGCAGCCAGCCGCAGGGGCAAGGGCGGCCGGATGGCCCACGCAAGACAGTGGCCTTCGCCCATCTGGGCTGCGAGAAGAACCGGGTCGACACCGAGCACATGCTCGGCCTGCTGGCGCAGGCCGGCTACGGCGTCAGCGCCGATGAGGGCGACGCCACCGTGGTGGTGGTGAACACCTGCAGCTTCATCCAGGAGGCCCGCGAGGAATCGGTGCGCACCCTGGTGGAGCTGGCGGAGCAGGGCAAGGAGCTGATCATCGCCGGTTGCCTGGCTCAGCACTTTCAGGAGGAGCTGCTGGAGAGCCTGCCCGAGGCCAGGGCGATCGTCGGCACGGGCGACTACCAACACATCGTGTCGGTGCTGGAGCGGGTCGAGGCCGGCGAGCGGGTGAACCAGGTGAGCGCCACTCCCACCTTCGTGGGCGATGAACATCTGCCCCGCTACCGCACCACCAGCGAAGCGATCGCCTACCTGAAAGTGGCCGAAGGCTGCGATTACCGCTGCGCCTTCTGCATCATTCCCCACCTGCGCGGCGATCAGCGCTCGCGCACGATCGAAAGCATCGTGGCCGAAGCGCAGCAGCTGGCAGCCCAGGGGGTGCAGGAGCTGGTGCTGATCAGCCAGATCACCACCAACTACGGCCTCGATCTGGCCGGCAAACCGCAGCTGGCGAACCTGCTGCGCGCCCTGGGGGAGGTGGAGATCCCCTGGATCCGCGTGCACTACGCCTACCCCACCGGCCTCACGAGCGAGGTGCTGGCGGCCTATCGGGAGGTGCCCAACGTGCTGCCCTACCTGGATCTGCCTCTGCAGCACAGCCACCCTGAGGTGCTGCGCGCCATGAACCGCCCCTGGCAGGCTGACGTCACCGGCGGCGTGCTGCGCCGCATCCGCGAGCAGCTGCCCGATGCAGTGCTGCGCACCACGTTCATCGTGGGCTTCCCGGGCGAAACCGAGGAGCACTTCCAGCACCTGCTGGATTTCGTGGCCGAGCAGCAGTTCGACCACGTGGGCGTGTTCACCTTCTCGCCGGAGGAGGGAACGCCCGCCGCCGAGCTGCCGGATCAGGTGCCGCCCGATGTAGCCCAGGAGCGCAAGGACCGGCTGATGGCCCTGCAGCAACCGATCGCCGCCGCTCGCAACGCCGCCTGGGTTGGACGGATCGTGGATGTGCTGATCGAGCAGGAAAACCCGAGCACCGGCGAGATGATCGGCCGCTGCGCCCGCTTCGCACCGGAGGTGGATGGCGAAGTGCGGGTGATGCCTGGCGAAGGCGGCCTCTGCGCAGCACCTGGAACCCTTGTGCCGGTGCGAATCACCGCCGCCGATACCTACGACCTGATCGGTGAGGTGGTGGGGGCGAAGGCGATGGTGAGCGAAGCCCTGAACGCCCGCCGGACAGGCCCTTGAGCCCGGCCGATCGCGCCCCGGCAGCAGCGAGCCGAGCTCCAGGGCGGCAGCAGCAGGCCAGCAGGGCTTTGGGCCCCACAGGTCTGCTGCTCGGGCGTCTTCGCCGCCATCTGATGCGCCATCAGCGCACGACCTTCCTGCTGGCCTCGGGGGTGAGCACCGCCGGCTCCTTCGCCGGCCTCACCGCCAAGGGCTGGCTGCTGATGGACGGAGCCGGCAACCCACTGCTGCTGGCGCTGCACTTTGCCCTGCTGACGCTACCGACACTGCTGGTGAGCGGCCCAGCCGGGGTCCTCACCGATCGCATCGGCAGCGAACGGGTGCTGATCCGCGCCCAATGGGCCCTGTTTGCAGCCGCCGTGCTCGGTGCCCTGGCGATCCCGGTCTGCCGCGGCGCCCTGCAGGACGGGCTGCTGCTGCTGAGCACCCTGGGCATCGGCACCGCCAGCGCCTATGAACTCACGGCCCGCAACAAGTACGTGGCCCTGCTGGTGGACGAACCCGACCAGCTCGGGCCCTACCTGGCGAGCTTCTCGGTGATCTTCAACGTGGGCAAGCTGGTGGGCCCACCGATCGGTGGCCTGCTGCTGGCAGCCACCGGACCCACCCTGGCCCTGAGCCTCGATGCCGCCAGCTACCTGCTGCCAATCGCCACGCTGCTGTGGCTGATGCAGCCGCGGCGCGATCAGGAGCGGCGCAGTGTGCCCGGCAACAGCGCCAGTTTGGGCACCGCCTGGCGGGAATGCGGCCCCGCCCTGCGCCATGTGCTGCGCTTCACGGGTCTGGCCTGTCTGCTGGGCTTTTTCCATCCGGGCCTGGCACCGCTGATGGCGGAGCGGCTGCTGGGGCCCAGCCCCCTGGCTCTCGGACTGTTCACCAGCGTGATCGCCGCCGGCAGCATCAGCGGCGGCGTTGTGTTGCAACGCCATGCCGTGGCGGTGGGCCGCCGGCCTGGTTTGCTGCTGGGAATCAGCACCCTCACCACCGGCGCCGCCCAGCTGGGGCTTGCCTTGCGCGGCATGGCCATGCCCTGGCCTGGCGTGATGCAGGCCTGGGGGCTGGCGATGGCTTTCCTGATCGGCCTGGGCACCGCCTCATTGCTGGCTGGGACCAATCTGATCATTCAGGTGCATGCACCCCAGGTGTTGCGGGGGCGCATGGCCGGCCTGGGGCAGATCGCCTTTCTCGGCGGCGGCGGGCTGAGCGGGCTGGTGGCCGCGGGACTGAGCCTCTGGCCGCCGTTGGGGGTATGGGGCTGCTTCGGCCTGCTGGGCAGCCTGGGGGCGCTGCTGGGCGGGCGCGAGCTATGGCTGCGCCGGCGGATGCGCCTGGGCTGAGGCGAGGCGCGGTCGCGAATGGAGCGCGAGGCGGCTGCAGGCGCGACCGATCAGATCAGCTTGATGCCGCGCAGCACGAAAGAAATCGCCGCCGCGGCCACCAGACCACCGCCCACCAGAACGAGATAGATGACGGGGCCCATGGCGTTGTCTGCGGAACGTTGGCGTCATTACAGCAGATCGCCCATGGCACGCGCGCTCCGCCTAGGGTGGATGAAACCATCGGTTCGCCGTTGCCGGGCCCTTCGCCGCGGGTTCACCCCGGCAACCGGGCTCAGTAGCCGGTTCCGCCGCCGATCGGATCCACCCGAGGACCAGCGACGGCATGCGCACGCTCTTCATCTATCCGGAATTCCCGAAGACCTTCTGGAGCTACGAGAAGATCCTTGAGCTGGTGAACCGCAAGGTGCTGCTGCCGCCCCTCGGGCTGGTGACGGTGGCGGCCCTGCTGCCCCAGCACTGGGAGATGAAGCTGGTGGACCGCAATGTGCGGGAGGTCCGTGAAGACGAGTGGGCCTGGGCTGAGCTGGTTGTGATCTCAGGGATGATCGTGCAGAAGGCGGATATGGCCGCCCAGATCGCCCGGGCCAAGCAGCGCGGACTGCCCGTTGCGGTGGGTGGTCCGTTCGCCAGCTCCACCCCGGATGCTCCTGAAATTGCACTCGCTGATTTCAAGGTGCTCGATGAGGGGGAGATCACCCTGCCCCTGTTCATCGAGGCGATCGAGCGGGGCGACCGCAGTGGCCGCTTCAGCGCCAACGGCGATAAGCCGGATGTGACCGGCACGCCGGTGCCACGATTCGATCTGCTCGAGCTTGATGCCTACGACTCAATGAGCGTGCAGTTCTCGCGCGGCTGCCCGTTCCAGTGCGAGTTCTGCGACATCATCGTGCTCTACGGCCGCAAGCCGCGCACCAAGACACCGGAGCAGCTGATCGCCGAACTCCAACGCCTCTACGACCTGGGCTGGCGGCGAGCGATCTTCCTGGTGGACGACAACTTCATCGGCAACAAGCGCAACGCCAAACTGTTGCTGCCGGCGATCAAGCAGTGGCAGATCGAACGGGGCTATCCGTTCAGCTTCACCACCGAGGCCTCGGTGGACCTGGCCGCCGACGACGAGATGATGCGGATGATGGCCGAGGCCCGCTTTGAAGCGGTGTTTCTGGGCATCGAAACCCCCGATGAGGCCAGCCTCTCGGTGGCGGGCAAGCATCAGAACACCCGCAGCTCGCTGGAAGACTCCGTGGATCGGATCACCAGCTACGGCATCCGCGTGATGGCAGGGTTCATCATCGGCTTCGATGGTGAGCAAGCCGGCGCCGGTGACCGGATCGTGCGCTTCGTGAGCCGCACCGGGATCCCCGCCGCGATGATGGGCATGCTGCAGGCCCTGCCCAACACCGGGCTCTGGCATCGACTGGAGCAAGAAGGTCGCCTGATCCAGGACAAGACCGATGCCAAGGGGGTCAACCAGACCAACCTGCTGAACTTCGTGCCCAGCCGGCCGATCCGCGACATCGCCAATGAATACGTGGATGCCTTCTGCCGCCTCTATGAGCCGAACGCTTACATCGACCGTGTCACTCACTACTACGGCAAGGTGGGCGTGCCGCGCTGGAAGGCATTCTTCAAACCCGAGAATGCCGACAAACCGGTGTTGCCCGCCCTCAATGATGTGAAAGCCCTGGCCACGGTGGTCTGGCGGCAGGGCTTCAAGCGCGACACCCGCTTCCGCTTCTGGCGTTCACTGCTGCGGATCGCCCGGCGCAACCCGGCCAACCTTGAGCAGTTCGTGGTCACGCTCGCGCACAACGAGCACTTCCAGGAGTACCGGGCAGTGGTGACCCGCGAGATCCAGGAGCAGCTGGCAGCCCTGCCACCGGAACCGCCCACACCCACGGCAGCCACGCGGGAACTGCAGCCGGCGTGAGCTGAAGGTCCGCTGCCCGGTCTCCCATTCAGTCCTGGATGTAGTCGCCTCCCTCAACGAGGGCTCGCTCGGCCTTCTGCAGCTCTCGGCCGAGGTAGAGGGCGTGATCCAGCCGACTGATCGGGTGCGGTCCTTCTCCTTCGGTGAGGGCAATCCCCAACTGCTTAGCGGTGCGGGCGCGGTAAATGGCCAGCGGTGCACGGGGCGCAGCGCCGCGGCAGCTGATCACTTCACCGGTATCAGGATCGGTGGCGAGGCCCCGCGCATCGATCCCATTGCCGTAGTGCTCGGCGATCAGCTCGCCGGCATCGCGATCGATCTTGATCAGGAAATAGCCCGCCGGATCGAGGGCGATGAAGCGCTGGGAGAGCCGTTCATCGAGCTGACGGCGCTGCTCGGCGGAGAAGCTGGTCATGGCCTGAATCTACGCAGCCGGTGCCGCCAGCCCCGGCACAGCAGCCGTGAACGGCAATTCGGCATTGATCGCCTCGATCTCCTCCAGCTGCCCGGCATTGGCCTGCGGCAGCCAGCGCCGCACAATC
>Ga0129333_10002941_pt1 | contig 15983 bp, 22 predicted proteins | sample CPB6_08_DNA_FD_94474 | JGI IMG/M metagenome (GOLD analysis project Ga0129333, IMG submission 94474) | Freshwater to marine salinity gradient microbial communities from Chesapeake Bay, USA - CPBay_Sum_0.6_0.8_DNA | ecosystem: Environmental > Aquatic > Marine > Coastal | place: USA: Chesapeake...
ACGACCCTTTCTTTATTTTTATTTAATGAAGTTCTTAGGTCGTCATATATCTGAATACAGGATAAGTCGCCTGATTTAGCGGGCATGTTTTGCCACTCATCCTCTGTAATATCGCAGACAACTACTATTTCAAAGTCATGTCCACTTGGCTCATATAAGTTTATAGCATCAAAACCAGATGGACTATTTGCTGCTGTAGTTAAAGTTTTAGCCAAGGCACGTAGAGCGGCAGGCTCTCCTACAATAACTGTTCTGTCTTTTACTTCTTTTCCTGTATAAATTTTAATACGTGATTTGATATTCATAAGTTCACTAATCTATCGACAAATTCTAGTAGTAGGGCATGATGTTGTTTTTCATGCCATCGTTTTTTTAAGTATTTCTTTTTATACCAATGTTCTTCGCTTTCCGGATGACAGCCTATTAAACCTATATTGCCCTGAATTATAGCCATTGGATCGCCGTTTGTATATCTTGATACTACTTCAAATGTTTTTTCGTTGCCTATATAAGTACATCCATCGTAGAAAAACATATCATGTTCTTCATTGTGCCATGTTATTCGTGCGGTGGTAGCATATGACCTTCTCACGTCAGCATCAGGTCTTTTTATATATTGTACCACATCAATATCTTCTAAAAGATCAAAATACCATGGTCCGGCCCAGTACGCTCCCATACAGATTCCAACATATTTTCCGCCACATTCGATATATTCTGCTAACATGTTACCTTGTCTACGTGTAAAAAAATTGTAGTGGGTGTGACTGTCACCGATTCCCCCGGGGAACATAACGGCACTATAGTCTTTAAGAATAACCTTATTGAACTGTTCTTTAGTAAAGAGGTCTATTTTATAATGAGGAGACAAGGCATCAATCATTCCGTTACAGCAGTCTATACTACATTCAGGATGATGATTGAAAAGGGCCAACTTTAATTTCATACTAGTTCTTGTAGTTTGATTCTTTTATGCTTATATACTGTAACATATTCTGTGTTATTTTTATACCCCAACTTGCCCGTTCCCCATATAATAGGATGATCATGTAGACTGATAGCATGAGGTAGGACCACATCTAAATATCTACCATTACCTGTGCCCAATGTAACAAATGTTATATACTCTTTGGGTTTTGATTTGAATACACGATAGTTTGCTACCAGTCCGCAGAACTCTACCTGTCCCGGTTTACGTATTTCTTGGCACACAGGTATAAAACTCTTTGAACGCCAGCGTCCAGTTTTCATCAAGTCCTCAATCTCACCGCCTTGACCTATTGCCGGCACAGCACCTGCTAGTTTTGCTTCTTGCCAATAGACCCACCGAGCATATGATCCTTGACAATGTTTCAGAGCGGCACGCCAAAACTGTTCAGGATTATGTGCTTTTTGGTAGGCCAAGGCCCAAATTAACCTACCTAAGTTTATAGCATGAGCACGACATAGACCAAAATGACTGAGTTCTTTCAGAGCTATGAACACATCGTCCTTACGTGGATGTTCTCCTACAAGCTGCATGAACTCAAACATTTTTTCTTCATTCTTTTTAGCAAAGGCACGACGCCACATGTCTGCTGTATATTGGTCACAACCCAAGATTTCACCTATAAGATCTATAGCATCATCTTCAAATACTATGGTATCTTGAAATCCATCCTTGCTCCAGTCTTGGAAGAAACTGGCCTTACGACGACCCTGTGTGGCTACAGGCCTAATCAGTGCTGTGGCTAATGTACAGTCACTTTTGCTCTGCGGACGAATAGCACGAAACAGACGTTTCATAGCAGGGCTTTCGCCTTGCGTTACACCTAATATATCGCCACGGCATAACAGTGCACTTGTAGCTTCATCGTGTTCTGGATAGTCAGATAAGGGACGTTGATCTATTTCCCATAATTGACTCAGTCCTCTATTAGCCAATATGTCTATCTTAAAGTGTTCAAGATCCTCGATTTCATATTTGTCTAATAAGATTTGATTCTCAGCATTGATTAGACTTTTAGGCACTGCTCTATCAAAGATCAATATGCCACCGCAATGTTTAGATATACAGCGTTTCTTACCTAGTAGTTTTTTAACAAGACGACGAGCATCTTCAGCGAACTCAGGCACAACCTTATCAAGGTCAATGTTGCGGGGTAGCCTGCCCTTAGCACCATATCTCTTAGCAGCCTCTCTTACAGCAGATTTTTCTTTATAAGTAACATAGTTGCTCACCCTAGCACTTTGACCTTTCCATTTATTGAATATACGATTCATTACAGTTTCTTGTTGCCAATGCGGGAAGTCAAGGTCTATATCAGGTAAGTCATCGCGTTTGGGATTCATAAAACGTGCTAAAGGTATACGTTCTTTAACAGGATCTACATCTGATATCTCCATTAGATAGCAGATTAGGCTTGAGCCTGCTGAACCTCTTGTTATATGTGGAATATCTTTGGTTAGGTCTAGTATTTCTCTAACCCTTAGAAAGTGTTTGGCAAAACCTAGTTTTGCTACGAGTTCTAATTCTTCTTCTAATCTTTTGTTGTATTCTTCAGTATTGGGTATTGGTCTAATAAATTTCTTAATCAGTATTTCAAGTTCTTTATATCTTGACTCCATAACGTGCCTTTGTATTTGCCATAATGTTGCTAACAGGATCCGTTTTGGGATATCACACGCTGCGAACAGCGATCAAGAAGGCCAAATAGTTTTGCTGTAAGGATCCTCAATGTATTTAAATTATAATTGAAAATATCTTAATAGATTTGGATTAATTGTTATTCAGTTCTGTGCTAATTAAACTTTCTTCCCCTGCGCCTAGTACACAGGCAGTACGACCTTTAAATTCAATAATGGTCCAGCCTTTAGTGTCTTTATTAACAAACACGCTAAAAGTATGGTCATCCTTGTTCACACCCATCCAGATAGGTTTTTCTTGATATTCTCTACCCGTAAGTGCTTTTATAAGTTTTTCAGTATCTGTACATATCACACGTTTATTATATGTATTTTGGGCCCATGTAACAGATGATGCTAGTAATAGGCAGATAGTAATTAATTTTTTAATCATACGAATTTTGGTCCACAGGCCCATGCCACTAAAGTAATCCTTTTGCCGGATGTTACCGGCTCGACCTTATGGGGAACCCAACTAGGGAAGGCTATAAGGTCACCTTTGCTAAATTTAAAAATATTAGGATTAACTCCGTGTGGCATTAGTTTAAATTCTCCACCTTCGTAATCTGTTTTATCACTCAATGCTAAAACTATGCTGAGTTTTCTCTGTATACTATCCTGTCTGACTGTCATGTCATTATGAAAATTGTAATGTCCATTCAGAGCATAACGAGTATATTGAAGTGGCTCTACCCCAGTCAATTTCATACCATAATGCCAATAATTAATTCTATCAATTTTATCTGTCAAAAAACTATATAAATCCATTGAAGATTCGTTTTTATGAATCCAACTTAGTTGACTTATTCTTATGCTTGAATTTACAGAGGAATTTTTAGCATCACCAATTAAAGCATCATTGGTTTCTAAAGACTCACCCATTACGATAAACTTGTTAATTATTTCTTCATCGGCACAGTTATGCCAATAGAAATAATTGCTTTGATAAAGTTTATCGCATATTGTATGATCTGTAGGAAGAGGGTGATCGAAAGGATACATTAGATAGTTTAAAAAAACTATTTAATGTTTTGTAGCGAACCTACTAGAAATCATAGCCTTCATAATTGCCAATTCAGCCTCTGAATTCACAATTATTTTTTCATCTATATCTGGCTCATCTATCCATGCTGCTTCTGGTATTCGAAGAAATGTAAAAATATCCCGCCAGGTTGTAGTCACACCCTGTTGATAATATAGTTCAAGAACCCTTATTATATAGGTTGCTATTTGTTCGGTTTTCAGGTCTAGCGATTCCATTTTCTAATCCTTGCTGTTGTTTCTCATCCTGTTGGGGTGGTGTTAACGGTAAAGAAGTTCTTGCTCTATATGGAGTCTTTTGAACAGGCTCCTTTACCATTGGGCGTCGTCTAAACCAACTCAAATTTTAATCTCCTTTTTTATTTGCTTCTTTACCCTTAGCATCTTTAGCAGCCTGATCTGCCGCTGCCTGATCTGCCGCTGCCTTAGCACCAGCCATCGCTGCTTCCTTACCTGTACCTGCTAGCATAATGCCACTCAGTGTACCGCATAAGAATGTGGCCACAGGAATAATCAGTTCGAAAAACTTTTGGTCAATAGGACTAATAGCATTGAGAGGTTGAGTAACAAACATAATACTATATAGCACAGTGAATACAATACCAATAAGAGTTAGAGCTAAACACACTCCGATAAAAAACTTAAGACGAACCATAAGTTCATTTTCAGTGTACCTCTCTCCCTTACGTGATCTTTTTATATCTTCCTTACCTGCCATGGCAGATGTGGGCATAGTATCTATAATGTCTTTCATGGTTTGCAATCCTTTTTATCTTCTTTAAAAATATGTTCAGGACAACTACGATTAATTTCACAAATAGGTTTTTTACAGATATCTGAGTCCCAGTTTGTAGGATCTTGACAGGGATATCTATAACGGTCTTGACACCCGACCAATAGTAAAACTGCTGTTAGAATAAATGCTCTCATTTCTTTTTAACCTCAGTTGGTGCTGCTTGCTGTGTTTCATTACGATTGTTCACATATTTGTCTAATATGGCATTACCTACCCAGGCTGTCATATAGCCCATAAAATACCATTCACTAAAACGTTCTTCCACTATAAGGTATACAAATCCCCAAGTGCTTACAATCCATGCTCCGAAACGCACAAACTTCTTTTCATCTAACTTACCCTTATTACAGATAAGATCTTTTAAGTCTATGGACGAATCACTGTTTCTATGCCAAACCCATAATATAATTAACAACAACAGGGTAATCAGTGCTAGAACACTACTTAATGCTACTTGAGTTTTATTGATGTCCGCCCAATCTAACATAATATTACTTATCTTACTCACTATAAATAATAATATGGATACAAAACTCTCAACCTTTAAAAATTGGCTTCGAGCGTCGAGCACATGGTGGGTATTAGGTACACTTTTAGCTGTTAGTGTTTGGTTAACAATAGTTGTCGTACAAAAATATATCACCGACAAACCTGTAGAAATGGCACCAACTATACCTCAGCCACAGGTTACAGTAGATATAGAAACTGTAAAACGAGTAGAACAGTTAGAGAAACAGTTAGAAAATCAAAATGTGCTGTTAGAGCAGCAGACTAAAACATTGAAGTCCTATGAGACTACATTAGACAGCCTAGCTACTACAAACAAACAATTAGAAAGAAGATTACAATCGCATACTGAGGTAATGAAAAGAATCTGTGAATATGTGGTGATAATAACTGTAGACAAGAAAATTATCCCAAGACAATGCCTTAATGATTATTCTTGGCGTAGAGAGGAAGGCCTATAATGGATACAAAGTTAGCCACAATAATTTGCTCAGATGTAATAGGCTATAGCAGTCTTATGCAGAAAGACGAAGTGGGCACACTACGTAAACTTGACGAGTGTCGCGCAATTATAGATCCATTGATTGACAGTAGCAAGGGTAGATTATTTAATACTGGTGGTGACAGCGTATTAATAGAATTTGCTAGCGCAGTAGATGCTGTAAGATTTGCGGTGGAAATGCAGAATCGTATGCTTAAACTGAACAACGGTATGCGGTGGCGTATAGGTATACATGTAGGTGAAGTATGGATTTATGGAACCAACCTAATGGGTGATGCTGTTAATCTTGCTGCTCGTACTGAAAGTCTAGCAGACTACGGCGGAGTTACAATTACTGATCATGTCTATAGACTAGTAGTAGGCAAGTGTAAGGACTTACAATTTATAAGCAGAGGCCTCCAAGAATTTAAAAATGTAGATCCTATGGAAATTTGGAGTATTCAACTTCCCGGAGCAGAGCCTAATCCTAATCTTAGCAAGGCAACTAAGAAAACACAAGAATCAACTACAGTTAAATCTCACCAAGAGTTAATTGCTGCGGTGGTAAATGATCAGGCTGCTCGTAATAGATCTCTACACGATGCACAAATTTTTAAACAGGACGGTAAGTTTGGACCGGCTACACGTATTTTAATGTGGCGTGTCAGTAAACAGGATAGTAATAGTTTAGATGAATTATTAAACATGGTGCAAAAGAATCTAGTACCACCTGAATTAAAACCTTACGTATTTGCTGTTTTTAGAGAGTTTTGTCAGAAAGTTAATAGTGATCTAGCAATAAAAATAGCAGATCTTGTAGAAAAAGACAGTCGTAGTCTAGCCATGCAATTTCTGCGTAATGCTAGTCGTGTAAACGAAACAGCATCTTATAAATTAGCCATGATGGTTTTTAGTGATCCACATAGTAGTGCTAGTGAAATAGAAAGTGTGATAGGCGATCTTAAAGAAAGTGCCATGAAGCGTAAGGTGCCGGCTATGATAAGCCTTGGCAAGTATTATTTCCAGATAGGTGATAAGAAAAATGCTTTTCGTTGGCTCTATGCTGCTCGTGCTGAACATAACGCAGAAGCACAGAAGTTACTGGAAGATCTAAACAAAACTATCTCAAAGTCAGACTTTAATAACTATAAAACAGACGGTGATGCTCTGGTAGATGAAATTAAGTTTATCGATGATAATAGGATGAGATAATGATGATAACAATTGCTGCTGTCTATGCAGCTATTAGTATTTACGGATTGATTTTATTTTTAACAGGATTCACTACACTAAAACCTGAAATTAGAAAAAACTTGAGTCCTCAAGAAATAGAGGTATTTGATGAAGAAATGACACAGCGTCAAATCGTAGGATTACTACTCCTGGCTGTTCCTATCTTTAGTATGATGGTTTATTTGATCTTCTATTTTTAGCCTATGCTTTAAGCTGATATAAGTTTCTAACTTTTGATTAAGTCTTATCATATCATTGTCCAATATTCGTATTCTGTCAATTAGTTCAATCAATGTAGCACTAGCTTCGCTTATTACAGGTTTAACTTCTTTTGTTACCCAGTTCCATACATACCAAAGCAGCCCCATTAGTCCAAACGCGGCAACAACAGGAAATCCATATTTGGCAATGAATTCAGCTAGGTCCATCAGTCTTTCCTAAGATCCTTTTTTTCTGCTCTAGACAGCCTAGTGTAATCTAAATCGACGCCCAGTGCTTGACTAATTTTAGCATCGATTTGTGCCAGTTGATTATTCATAACGTCTACTCTAGAATCTAGTCTACCTATCATGCCTTTCATACTCTGCACACTGCCAGTCACTCCAGCCAATATAAACTTAAAAACTAGGAAAATAAAAAAGCCGGCAATACAGGCGCCGGCTATAGGAAATCCTAGGTCAATAACATGAGTAATCCAATCGAATTCTTTCATTTATTTGCCAATGGGTTATCTAATGCTTTCTTTAGATCATCGTTGATTTTCTTATCAAGAGCCTTCATTCTAGCATCTATCTCCTTGTTATTGGCAGCAATAGCTTTGGTATTTTCCGCAGCCATACGATTCATTTCTTTTGTAGCCGTATTTATTGATTGGTCTGCTTGTTTTTGAATTGCTCTAACTTCAGTTTTAACTTCTGTGACAGTTCTATCAATTTCTCTCTGCTGCTGTTTATTGCTAGATTCAACTTGCTCAACAACTTTTTCAATTCTTCTAATATCATTTTTGAGGTCATTTTTTATATCCCTTGTATATTCGGCAGTCTTATCTGAGCCCTCTTGTACTGCTTTAGAGGTTTTTGTGATATTTTCTTCTATCACAGCCAGTCTCTTATCAAACTCTGAAAAGTCAGGTGCTACGTATTCGGCTATCTTTTTCTTCATACCTACGTAATCTTTATATACTTCAAACACGCCGTATAAACCGCCTAGTGTTGAACTGACAATAGTAGCGGCCACCATAAGTTTAGCAGGTGTAAATTCATAACCGCCTATGCTTATTACAGTATCCTTACTGGCATACTTTTTCATAGCCGCTTCGGCATCATCTATTTTTTTATTAACATCGACTTTATCTTCTTTGTCAATTTTTTCTATTTTTTCTTCTGACATAATAAGTTCCTTATTGTCTATTATATTGCTGGTCGACCATTTGTTGGTGTAGTCGATCACTGGCCAATTGTCTTAACACACGAGCATTATCTACTGTTCGTTGGTTACGATAAATTTCTTTAGGAGCGTAAAATGCGGCATCTGCTAATGCTATGGTATATGCCGTAAAACCTACAGGTATCACAGACATTGTGGCAATACTAACTCCACCTGATGCTGCGTCGTTGTCCTGCACATTAGATTTAACTGTTTCAGTTCTAGTTTGTTGTCTATCTTGCTCCTGAGCAGGTTGTTTGTTTTCTACAATATCATTAATAGGATTTGTTTTATCTGATACAAAATTAGCAGTAATAGTAGGTAATTCAACATTAGTAACGGGAGGAGTGGTTGTGATAGCTGTCATTAATGATAATGTAGGTGTTGTATCAATAGTTTGTCCAGGTGGTTGAACTATAGCAACTTGTACTTCTGATCTAGCCATAACTGGTTCTTGTATATGCACATCACCTATTTTATTATCATTATTTTGTACTTGAACAGGTGTATATATAGAAGCAGTTTGTACAGACTCATTTTGTGCCTGAGATTGAGCAGGGGTAGGAGGTAACAATGCTGGTATCATAGGTTGAATCGCAACTGTTTGGCTAGATTCGTTCATAGCATCCAATCTAACTATAGCAATAGTACTAGTTGACATCATGTTTTGCGATGACATATCTTGCTCAGTATTAGCTGATTGAACAGACTGTTGTTGTGTTTGTGTAACTACACTGGTATTTGCGGGTTGGTTAGTTGACTGATTAACTGTGTCATTTCTTGCCTGCTGTGACATAGCTTGAAAACCTACACTAGGACCAACGTCGTTCTTAGTAATTTGTACAGCCTGTGATTGATCGCTGGTTTCTTGTGACTGTTGTGCTGCTGTTTGAGCTACTGAGGTTGCCTGTTGTAAACTAGCATTAGAAACTAAAGCAGCATTAGTAACCGCTGACTGGCTGGCCTGCATCGCGATTGAACTTTCTCTTTGTTGATTTCTGCCTATTAAATTTAAAGCCAAATTTGTGTTAGACGCCGAGTCAGAAGATCTAGAAGGTGTAGAGTTTTGGGTAGTATCTACATCTGTCGTTACAGTGACAGATGGAGATGTAGAATTAGCGTCTGCTATTGTAGTAGTAATAGAACCAAATGATGTATTAGTTGTACTTGAAGTATTAAGGGCGGCTACTCTTTCCTGCTGTGCCTTTATGTCAGCAAGTACCTGGGTTAAAGTCTCTCTAAAGTTGGTACAGTTTGGGCTATAAAGTCCGTTAAAATAACAAGGATCGGGAGTCCATATAGGTCTGGTCCACCCTGCCACAGCAAAGTTATTCCATACACCATCTGCCCACCATTGTACATAGCCCATGTCTAAACTATTTCTAGTTTCTGTAAATAGAAATCGATTAGAGTAACTACCCCATTGGTTATTACCTTGTCTATATTGTTGATCATAGTATAGGGTATTATTATTTTTATCGCTTACCCTGAAATTCATATTCCCACCGCCGTCAGTACGCCAATCAGTACACCAAAACATAAATGTGTTATAACAGGAACCATAATTAGACCAATTAAATCCATAATCAAAACCATGTAACTGAACCCCTCCACCTATGTGTGGTAATGTAGTAGCTATATTATAACTGTGCCAATAAGTGGGGCTTTGCCATGCTTGAATTACTGTATTAAATCCAGGGCAATTTGGATTAAATGCTGGATTTAGAATACAAGGATCTACACTGTAATTGGCTCTTATATAAGCGTTCTTAACCTGAGGTCCATAACATTCAGACCCTAAACAGGCCCAACCTCCTGCATCTTGGCCTATGATTTCGAAATTAACTGATCCAGCTTGAGCTAATGGTTTAGCACCAGCGAATGTTACTGTTTGATTTAATTGTTGCCAAGTTGGGTTATAGGCAGGATAGCCATCATTCATATTTTTCAAACCTAATTGATGAGTATAAAATGTTGCCTGGCCAGTAGATGGATAATATCCTACTTCAACTCTTAAATTATCCTGTATAGGGTTAGCAGGAGCCGCAGTTTGGCTGGTACCATCACAATTGGTTCCTATATTATTAGCACAAGGAAAGCGATATGTTAGCCCATAACTAAATCCTGTTACAAACACAGCACTGGAATTTAGGTAACCGTGATTAAAGCTGCTCAAACTAATACTTGGATTAAGGCCTAACGATTCTCGTACGTTACTAAATGTATATCCGTCCACTGGATCAAAACTACCAAGTGGATTAGGATTGGCAGTCCAGGTAGGACTACCAGTAGTGCTAGTCCAGTCAGTGATTGAAGTTAAAGCACTATTGGGAATAAGATTACCAGTCTGACTGTCTATACTGTAACCACTAGGAGTATTAGGCGATGTTTGGGCATACGCTGCTGTTAAACAGCCTATAACAAATATCAGTATAAAGACTATAAAGCCTCTGGTATGTTTATACCCGTAATTCATCTTACAGTTGTCCCGGCTCCGTCAGTAATATACTGTGTAACAACTTCTTGTTTACGGGGTGCCTCACCCGCAGTCTTATAATCATATTGTGGAACACGATGTGGGTTGGCTTCCCATAATGCCTTAGCTTTTTCTCCTATCTGTCCTTCATATGGACATGGAGTACCTGCTGCCATCATAGCTTCCCATACACGGCGATCTTGACACATAGTGGCTACAGCCGCTACCTTCATGCCCATATCATATAGTGTTTTACTGAGTTTTAAGCGTTCGCAATTTAGGTCTCTCGAAGTACCACCGAATGCCGCGCCAAATAACTGTGTTTGTAGTGCTCCACTTTGACCAGTGGTACACAGGTCTGCTCCTCCACCGCTCATCATAGCAGGTGCGATAGCGGTAGGGGGAGGTTGGATAACTTTCTGAGTGATGGTTGTATCATTAATATTACGATTGGTCATATCACCCGTCTGTATATTTTGATTGACGGCCGTACTGGTATTTTGGTTAACATTTGTACTGTTAGATGTACTAACTGATGTTGAATTGTTTATATTTCTGTTGGTCATATCACCAGTCTGTATATTATTATTTGTATTCGAAGTGGTAGCCGTAGTTTGATTAATATTACGGTTGGTCATATCACCAGTTTGAATATTGTTGTTAGTTGTAGTCGCTGTACTTGTGTTTTGATTTACATTATTGTTGTTATAGGTCATTGTGCCTGTATTAATGTTATTGTTAGTGCTAATATTTGTAGATGTACTAACATTATTATTGTTGTTTGTATTGGTGCTTGTACTCGTATTAATATTACGGTTAGTCATGTCACCGTATTGAAAATTGGTATTATTATTAGTGTTTGTGTTGGTACTAGTGCTTACATTATTGTTATTGTAAGTAACACTGCCACTCATAATATTACGATTAGTATTATCAGTACTACTGGTGCTTGTACTGGTATTTTGATTTATATTGGTAATTTGACCGGACTGAATATTATTGTTTGTATTAATATTCGTGCTAGTATTTGAGTTGGTATTAACATTGTTATTATTATAGGTCATCGTACCTGAGTTAACATTATTGTTATTATAAGTAACATTGCCACTCATGTTATTATTATTGTTATTTGTTACAGTGCCGCTCTGTACATTATTATTAGTGTAGGTAACGCTGCCACTCATGTTAGTGTTATTGTTATTTGTCACAGTGCCGCTTTGTATATTATTATTAGTATTAACACTAGTATTTGTGTTTACATTGGTATTAACGCTGGTGCTGTTTACAGTGCTATTGTTAGTATTAGTGCTAGTGCTAGTAGAAACGTTGTTAGTGGTAACTGAACTTGTGCTGTTTGACGTAGAGTTTGTATCAACCAAACTCTTAGAATCATACGTACCTTGATTAATTGGGTTGGTGGTGCTAGTAGTTGTGCCACCTGTGGTTGTTTGCGTACTTGTATTTTGAGCCATCGACGAACTGGGATAAAATATCGCCGATATGAGAAAAAGAAAAAATGTCAAAATAAACTTCATGAACGTGCTCCTCGTCCATATTATTTAAGGCTAATTTTGACGTTTTTTGTGTGCTAACTTAACTACATTAATTTTGTCCAGGCCAATGCTCCTGGATTTTTTAAATCTTGAATTCTTACAGTAGGATTGGCATCAAACATTCCGTTGGCATAACGCACATAAACTAATACTGTGGCATTATTCTCACCGCCTTCCATACCTATATAGGCAAGGAATTTTTGAGCAGACCCTTTTGGTGCTCCGTAAACAACATCTTTTAATATTAAATTATCTACTTGTTCTACTCCCGGAACAAAATATAGTTGTTTAGGTGTAGCATAAAAGTAACCTTTTTTACCCATTGCTAATAATTTATGTAATCGTTCTTTGACCAACAATGATGTTTTAATTTTATCAACAAAAATCTCTGAAATGCTGCTAAAAAGTTTATCTGCCAATATTTTAATTTGTTGATCTTTATTCCAATTGGCCTGTACATGATCTCCGAAAACACGTTGCCAGCCTGCGTTACGATTAGACGCCGCATATATCTGCTGTTCAGTGAGTTCAGTCCATTTGTCTCCGTCAAACATTTTAAAGTAGCCTTCGACATTCTCAGAAAGCGGTGCTGGATCTTGTCCCATAGGCTCTTTGCCCACTGCCATTTTGGCCATAGAGTTTTTGACGCCTGGCGTAATACCTTTATTTTTACCAGCTTTAGGAGGTTGTACAGCCATAGCTCCGGGTTCATAAACTATTTGGTATTTTGGTTTGATTGGGCTATATGGTTTGCCTGGCTGCTTTCTGGCTATATCTAAAACTCTAGAAATACCATATTGTTTCAGTGCTATCCATTCAGGTTCAGCATATCTAGCAAAAACATCAGGATGTTCTATTACATCCTCTCCCTCTGATAATCCTACGCTTACTGCCGTTAGATTTCTCAGTGTGATGCCGCTTTCTGCTTTAATGCTAATACCATGCATCGTAGGATGCTGCCCAAAAATAACATCTGCAGCACCTTCTGGGTTAATATTAGATCCACCACTCCAATCGTATGTGGTAGGAGCAGGCTCTCCCAGAGTTTCTAATTCTTGTAAAATTCGTTGTTTATACTTTATACCAAGGTTATAAAATTTATTAAAAGTTGGTAGATCGTATACAGGCGACAGATATTTTATAATATCCCTGTAGGTATTTTCAGGGTTAGTTAAAGTATCTACTGAGAAAGTTTGTTGAGGCATATTGGGATCAAATTGGCTGATATCAGCATCGCAAAATGCTGCCAGCATGCCTACTTCTGAATTGTACCTAACAGTATCAGATTTGTTACCTTCCTGTAGAGGCTTAAACTCTCTAAATCTCATAATCTTATATTTACTGTTTCTGGAAAAAGAATCTCATCTACAAATTTAGTTATTACAGGTTCAGGTACACCCATGCTCACCATACTCTTAACAACCTGTGGGTTTTGTTTTTGGTAATAGCAATATCTATTCTGTGCCATATGATAGTCACTGCCGCTTTGCTGTGTATATCCTACATGTTCCATGTAGTAGTCTAGTGAATCTAACACTAGTTTACTAAGTTCAGTCAATTCTTCAGCATCTTGAATATTACCTGCGGCTACCATATTTGAAGAAAATATTTCTTTAGCCCATTGTGGTAAATCCCTTGGCTTATTCCATTTTAGATTAGCAGTTCTAGCACCAAACCATTTAATCATTTGATGTGATGCATCACCGGCAGGGCTAAGGTCATGAAAGGCTCCAGTAATCTTATTCTGGCCACAAATAGCATCAAATCCCCATATAGGGCTACGATCGTTAAAATGAGGGAAAATTGTTGTATGTAAAATGTAGATACCATGGCTTTCACGATTATCTACAATTTCTATGTGCGCTCTACGATAGCGCATACTTGAATATATAGAATTGTACCAGTTATAATCGTGTGTGTTGGTAGGTTCTTTATACCCTGTTTCTTTAAATTTATGTTCTATGTGTTGTGCTAAATTAGCTATTTTGTCCCATATCTTGTTCATAACTTTCCATTAATTTAATTGCCCAATCAAAAGCTCGATTGGCTTCATCCCCTAAACTATCGTCTAATTTAGATCTAATAATGGTTTTAAGTTGTTCTTCATTGTTAAAATCTAAACTACGGTGAGGTGCCTTAATAAGTTTTTTAATCATTTGACCTCCGTAGAGATCGCCCATATGCCATGTATATAAATGTGCTAATACTAAACCCGGTGGCAGGTCTAGAATATACCTATGATACTCTATACATGGTTGTCTCCATTTATAATGGATTCGACCTTGAGTCATTTCGTAGTAATCTTGATATAACTTATATGATCTTTCTAAACCAAAAAGATCATCAAGATATCCCTCTGCTCTAGCTTTAGTTTCTATAGCATTATAAATCAACATTTTATTGTAGGTGAAATCATGCCATAGGCTTAAAGGCAATGATTTATTAAAAACTGCTTTCATAAAAGCAGTTTCCTCTGCGAGTTTATGTTTTTCAGCAGTTAATTCTTTTAGGCTCATTGTGCCGCTGTCTTAAGTACGAGAGGAAATCCATTCATCCTTGCCATGCTAGTAGCGTCCACAACTTTCTGTTCAGCAATTTCGTTTGAATATGTGCCTACTACAGCTGAACCATCATTATGAATTTGTAGTGTTAGTTTTACCGCATGATCACTTTCATGTCTAAAAATGGAAACCAACATTGCTATAACAAATTCTACCGGCGTTTTATCATCGTTCATACAGATTACGTTAACTTTGCCAGGTTCTTGAGGCTCTTTAACGTCTGTTTTCTTCTTTTCGATTACATCAGTATTGTTACTCATAGTATTATTTAGTGACAAGAAGGTTGGAGGGGCATAAAGCCCCCCGTAAAATTACTCTGCGTTAATCTGTAGAGTACGTGGTTTTAGGTTTTCAGGAATAATACGATTAAGAGGAATGGTTAAAACACCATTTTTCATCTTAATTTCACCAACTTCGATATGCTCTCCTAGAGTCCACATGCGTGTAAAATCTCTGGCTGCTAATCCTTTATGAAGATAAGTTGGATTTTTAATGTCAATTTCTTTACGACTTCCCTTAACGATTAAACTGTTTTGGTCAATCTCAACTGTGATATCTTCCTTTTCGAATCCTGTAACGGCAATTTCAATTTGATAAGAGTCATCGCTGTGTTTAAGGACGTTATATGGAGGATATGTGTTGTTGAGTTGATTTGCAATTCTCTGTTCAAAAGTATCAAACAGGTTGTCAAATCCAATAAGTGCTCTGTTAAGAGCGTTGGTATCAAAACGAACTAATTGATTCATGTTTTTTCTCCTCATTAAGTAAGAATCAAATTGGGCTCTGTGCCCTAAGCGTAGAAGCCATTAGGTCTTCTACAACTGTATTTATTATATTAGAATTAAAAATAAGTGTCAACTGATTAACAATGCCATATATAGATTTTATCCTGCTTCTTTTTACCTTTTTTAAGACTGTTAGACTTTTGACCCATTTGCTGTAGTAAATCTTCTTCTTCATGGCATGGTATCAATCCGCACTTTAGAGCATCTTCATACATTTTAGGGCTAATATTGAAGCAGACATGTCCACCTTTTTTAATATTATCCACACATTTTTTCCATAAGGGAATAAAAAAATGTTCATAAAATGCCTTATCCGTTTCCCACGGAGTCATATGTTCATAAAGTTCTAGGTTAATGTAGGGCGGACTAGTTAATACAAAATCATAATCTATCCTGCCGAAGTCAACATCTAAACAGCTTTGCCAAATCATATTAAGGTTTGACATATTGTTAACTGCGAA
>Ga0129333_10002942_pt1 | contig 15969 bp, 10 predicted proteins | sample CPB6_08_DNA_FD_94474 | JGI IMG/M metagenome (GOLD analysis project Ga0129333, IMG submission 94474) | Freshwater to marine salinity gradient microbial communities from Chesapeake Bay, USA - CPBay_Sum_0.6_0.8_DNA | ecosystem: Environmental > Aquatic > Marine > Coastal | place: USA: Chesapeake...
CCGTCACGACGGGGAAATCGGATCCCGGGTGGTCGGGCTGAAGATCGATGCCGGAACGGCGTACGATTATTGGATCGAGTTCCGGAAGTTGCCGCCGACCGGTCTTTCGGACTTCGCAGACGCGATGGCTGCCGGTGTTCAACTGCGGTGGAATAAGCTGCCGAGTTTCACGCAGGCCGGGGCCACCGGGACCTACCTGCTCGACATGACGCCCGGGTCGGCCGGCGACATGAAGGACAGCATGCTCACGCTGGGGAATTCGTTCGTCGACCCGGCCTACGGCATTCGGATCACCCCGCTGCGCACCGGAACCTCCAGCGACGGAGATTGGATTGAGGTGGCGGTCGCCCTCGGCGACCGGCCTGGTAACCGCGCCCCGGCGGTGCAGAGCGCGGCTGCCGCTGAGACCGCCTTTGCCCGCGTTCCGATCAACCTAACCGCGAAGGCCAGCGACGCGGATGGTGACACGGTGCTTTATCAATGGGATTTTGGAGACGGTCGGCCGGTTTATACCACCGCGGCTTCAGTACAGAAACAGTGGGTGGCGGGTGGTACTTATCCGGTTTTGGTGCGAGCGTTCGACATTTACGGGGGAGAATCACGGCAGACGATTCAGGTGCTGGTTTCAGATCCTTTGACCGATTGGACCCGTGTCCCAGGCGCAGTCGTCGGAGACGACTTAAGAGCAGTTTGCTTCGGCGGCGGGAGGTTCGTCGCCGTTGGACCCTATTTTACCTATTCTTCATCAGACGGCGTTCGGTGGAGTCGAGGCACCAATGGATTTACGACTATCTCTGGAAGATCGGTGGCTGCGGGTGCGGGCAGGTTCGTTGCCGTAGGAGCGAACTACAGTGTCGCCACGGGCACTTTCTATTCAGGATTAGCGAGCTCTTCGGACGGTCTTTCTTGGAGCGCTACTTCTACAGTTAGGACGGAAATCCTGAATGCCGTTTGTTTCGGTACAGGACGGTTCGTGGCCGTCGGAGACTCAGGCGCGATCTGGTCGTCGGCGGATGGTCAGGCTTGGTCGTTCCAGCAGTTGAACTCACGGAAGCACCTCGAGGCGGTTAGCTTTAATGGTTCGGAGTTCATGGCGGTGGGTGACGCTGGGACGGCAATCTACAGCCGCGATGGTTCTACGTGGTATGACGCCTCCTTGTCCGACACGACTGTGGATGCCGGTGGGATTTCGTGGATAAAAGACACTGGAGCCACCGCGATCGTCCCTCGCGAGTCCGGTTGGTACGTGATGTCCAATTGGAGGTTTAGCGATTTGTCCGCGGGTGTGGCATGGAGTTCGGCTTCTCTGGGGCGCTGGGCGGGAGTGAAGCGGACTTATATGCCGTTTGCGTACTACCCGTCTCTTGCGCAGGTCGGCGGTGGGGGCACCCTACTTACATTCCCAAGCACCTCTGCGGCGGGAGCGCCGTCGGTTGCGACTTCTCTCGATGGAGTTTCGTGGGCCACGACTGCGTTGGGCGCCGATGGGGTAGGTGCACTCCGAGGTGGAGTAGAGGGCAATGGACGGATCGTTGTGGTCGGCAATAAAGGGCAGATCTACTATTCCTCCGACGGCCCGCCCGCGATTGCCCGACAGCCTCAGACGCAGACGGTGACCGCCGGGGGGCGAGCATCGCTGTTTGTCACCGCCTACGCCACCGGGCCGTTCACCTACCAGTGGCGGCGGAATGGCGTGGCGATCCCCGGAGCGACGGGCGAGTCCTTCACGCTCAATTCAGCGGCGGTGTCCGACAGCGGGGACTATTCGGTTTCGGTAGCGAACGGCCGCGGGGTGGTGCTGAGCGCACTAGCTGCGCTGACCGTCAAGCCCCTAGTTGCGGCACCAGTCATCGTGTCCGCGCCTGCATCACGCGTCATTACTCAGGGGGCTGTGACCCAGCTCACGGTAGATGCCTCTGGGACACCGTCTCCGTCCTTTCAGTGGTACAAGGACGGACAGCCGATCCTAGGGGCGACGGGAGCGACCTACGCTTTCACGGGTAATGGCTCAGCGAGCGGCGGAGCGTACACGGTGGTTGCCAGTAATTCTGCCGGCAGTGTCACAAGTGCGGCTGCCTCGGTTCGAGTGATCCCGACCAGCCGCCTCGCGAACCTATCGGTACGCACAGCGCTTGAGAACGGCCAAACCCTCATTGTCGGTGCCGTGGTCGCGGAGGGCACGAAAGCCCTGCTGCTGCGGGCTGCTGGGCCGGCCTTGAACCAATTTGGCCTGAGCGGTCTTCCCGATCCTGCAATTGACCTCTACACAGTTGGAACTACGCCGGCAGCCAGCAACGAGGACTGGTCGGCCTCGCTTGCGCCCCTATTCCAGACTGCGGGCGCGTTCGGATTCGTCGTCGGATCCAGGGATGCGGCACTAAGCCCAACCCTTGGAGGTGCATTCACCGTCCAGGTAAAGGGAGCGGGACGGGGTTCCGTGCTTGTTGAGGCCTATGACCTCGGCTCAACGACCACCCCGCGCTTGGTAAACCTTTCGGCAAGGCACTGGGTCGGTACCGGAGCCGACGTCCTTATCGCGGGATTCGTGCTCGCTGGATCCGGCACAAAGCAGGTTCTGATCCGGGCGGTAGGCCCTACGCTTACGAACTTCGGCGTAGCGGGCGCCTTGGTGGACCCTCAACTCGAGGTTCTGGACGGCAGCGGCCGCGTTCTCGGCAGCAACGATAACTGGAGCTCTTCGCTATCTGCCACCTTCAGCCAAGTTGGAGCCTTTCCCCTAGCCACTGGCGGTCGCGACGCTGCGACGTTGATCACGCTACCTGCGGGAACGGGTTACACGGTTAAGGTCTCGGGGGTGAACAACACTACGGGAGAAGCCCTGATCGAGGTCTACGAGGTGTTTTAGTAGGGCCATTGGCTAAGCTGTATACCGCTCACTGCAAGTTGCCCGATTCCTGCGGTGTCCCGCGAAGAAGCCTGCCGGCGGATTTTCCGCTGCCACTCAAGAGTGCTCGACCAATTTCGCATTGCGGGGAGGAGAAACCTTCGCTGCTGCTGAAGGTCCCCATGAACGTAAGACTACTCGTCTGCCTTCTTTTCGCCGCCACTGCAGCCAAGGGCCAGATTTCAGCTGAGCTGCTTTCACTGATGGGAGAGACTCAGCGCGTGGCCGCTGGGAAGGATCTGTCTCAAATAACGGGCCTCGCGTCCAAGAATCCGGGGTTTGTCAGCGAAATAACGCTAGCCGCCTTGCAAGCCCAGCCTAGCAACCGTGCGGCGGTGATCGCGGCGATGATCGGAGCGATGCCCAACCACGCCGGTGATATCGCTGCAGCGGCCGCGAAGGGCGCTCCTGCAGGTTTTGCCGCCGAACTCGCGCAAATTGTTGCCGGACGATCGCCCGCGGAGGTGGTTAGCATTGCGGCTAGGGCAGCGACTGCAGAACCGAAACTCGCTACTACCATTGCCCAGACCGCCGCTGCGGCGGCTCCCGCGTCGGCGCCGGCAGTTGCCGCCGTGGTAGCGAAAGCCGCCCCCCAGCAGTCTGGTGAGGTCGCAATCGCAGCGATGAATGGAGGTAAGGCATTTGCGGGAACGGCGCTTGGAGTAGGCTCTGCTGTTGGAGCCATTGCGAGTGCAGTGGTGGGTGCCTTACCCGCCCAGGCTGGGGCGGTAACGAAATCCACCTTGAGCGTGCTCCTGAAGATCACCGGGGAAATCCAATCATACGCGCCCACGAACATCATGAACTACTTTGGACAGACAATGATCGCGGTAGCTGTCACCGCGATAGTCCAAAGTGCACCCGGTGCAATGCGGAGCATTCTCAATGAGGTTGTTACAGCGACTGTCCCGACGGGAGTCGGTTTCGCGAACGGGGATTTGCTGAGCTATTCAGCCGCGCTGATCGCCACCGCCATGCCTGAAGTGAAATCAACGGTTATTTCTACCGTCCAAACTTTCCGCTCGGGCAATGGCGTCGAGCGGGCCGTTCAGAATATTACGAACGAGGCTTGGATGACCTCAGATCGTGAGTTCAGGCCTTCGGCTGAATACGTAGCTGCCGTCCAATCTGCGGCCTCCAGTGCTAAGGCTTCGCCTTCGACGATTGCACCTCCTGCGCCAGTACCTGCTGCGGGCAACACGGACTCGTCGGGAGGTCGCTCCAGTTCGAGCCCGGCGACCAACCCGCCGCCGCTTACTCCGCCGGTTGACCCAACCGCAAACGTCAGCCGATCAAGCTAGCCTGGGCGGATAGTTATTAAGGCTTCTTCGGTTGAAATACCGTTGTGGGTTAGCAAGTTTGCAATCGCGGAACGCTTGGAGATTTCGCTCCGCCAAGACCCCCTTTCTGACGCGATGGTTTTCGGCGGGAAAGACCCCAGCAGGCAGCGTTGTTAATCGCTGATAGTTAGGTAGCTAAATGTATTTAGGAGCAGGTGGTTTTGAGCAGGAATACCCCTGCTGGTAAGGTGGGTGTTTTGCGGGGGGAAGGGAGCTATCGAGACGGGTTCTCAATAGACCGATGGCCCAATCACTTGAAGCAACAATTGGCCTAGAATGGGCGTGGAGCTGAATCTAACGACGGATGTGTAGAAGCGTACTCCACGGCGGCTGCGGCCACCCCGGGAATTTCTGAAAAGATTCGAATAGGAAGGTCATTTTCCTCGTCGAATCCTAGCACCGTACACCAGTCGGCCAGGTCCTTCACCGGATGTCCGTTTTTCCTCGTGATCGATTGCCGCGCCAAGCGATCAAACTCGACCCAGTGGATCGATTTCGTCACCAGTGTTAGGCGATTAGACCACGCCGCCGCCGCCCTAGCGCCTTGGCCATTCGGATCGTTGTGGACCGGTATTACCACGATCTTGCCGGTGAAGTGCCGTAGCATGTCCGGTGAGATCTCCTTGTTGCCTGTTCCGGTCACGCAAACTGGCGCGAAAGCGCGAGGCTGCATCTCCTCAAACCAAGCGCAGCCTAGGCTCGCTACAAAGTCCGGTTGGCCCTCGCAGAGGATCACGACGGGGCTGTCGCCAATGTCGCACGCGCCTATCAAGCAATCGGACTGAGAACCCGGCAACGATTTGGCCTTCGAGCCGCCTATCCCGCTCCATGGGGAACCGTCGAACTTCCTGGCCTGGGCGTTCCTCCGGGAGGAATCGGTCACTACCCAGGCGGGCCATTCCCGCCCGCCGTCCCATACATCGCCGTACCAAAGCAGGCCTCGGTTAGTCATCAGCTCGACGCCCGCGGAAAAGGGCCAATCGCGCAGACGAGCCACCTCCAGCGATTCCTGCCAAGTCAGCCTTCGGAGAGGGGGAAGCCGTGGTGGCGCACCCTTACGCGTCGGTGGATGGAAAGGAGGTGGCGGTCGAGGAATGCTCAGCGGCCTGGATGAGCGTTTTCCCACTAGTCGGAATATCTCCCTGGGATCGCATCCACACACGCAATGGAAAGGGCCGTTACCGTCTGTAGCCCAGCAACACAGGTGCTCGCATGCCCTGTCGTTCCCCTTGAGGGCGCAGACGGGGCACCGGGCGATCAGCTTCCCACCGCGAATCCGGGGTCGCCCCAGCCGAGTTATATCTAAACCCATGCGGCACCCCCTGCCACTAAATCGAGTAAATCCACTTAATTACCCTCCAAGTTCAGGTGGTTGAATTTGTTGGATTTAGTGGCTGACGTAATACGGTTTTTGGCCTCCCACGACCGCTCGGCGGATAGGTATAGATCTCGAGCATTTCTGGAAAAACCTCCGCCAACATTTCCAACTTATTGCGGGAAAATCCGTGCCTCCGCTCGATCTCGCCGACCGGGACCTCACCCCCAGGTGGTTGAGCGACAAGATCCCACAGGCGCTGGACCTCACTGTGCAGCCTTATTCTCCGGCCGCGCTCCAGCATATTCAGGTAATTAAACCCGCACCAGCGGACTACGGCTACGGCACGCTTGGCGTGGTCCGCGGTTACCGTTCGGGAGTCTTCGGCCAACGCGAAAAGCCCTGCGATCTTGATCGCGTTCTCTCTCCATCGGGACAGTTCCCCCGGTAGGTCGGAGTAACGTCCATTCTCCAGATCCACGGTCTCGTCGTTGAGCGCGGCGAAGATCTCAACGGCGTCAGGCTCGCATACGATCAACAGGGGGATGTCCACCGGGTTGGACAGACGGGTATCCAGTATCCCCCCGATGAAGCTCTCCCATTGTTCAGCCCGGGTGAAAACAAGGTCCCTTCGGTCGTCCTTCTGCCTTCGTGCGCCGGAGTCGAAAATCAACGGACGTGCCGTCAATCCTCTGGCCACGGCATCTCGGTCGCCAAGGATTTCGTCGACCACGCAGGTCTGCACCATCCAAAGCAGCGCTAGGCGAGGCTCCTTGAGCTCAAGTGATCCGCGTGCGACCCGATCCTTCCGGCATGAGTCCCCGCTGTAGGAAGACAGTAGGAGGTCGAAGTCGCCCTTGCCGTTGGCCGTGTACTTGCCGAGCGCAACCTTGACCGGTCCGCCCGCTTCCGAGGAGTAGGAAAACAAGGCCTCCTCGTTGTCAGCCAGATTGCGGAATAGGGCTTCGCTGGTCGTGTCTCCGCACCACAGTGTGACGTTTCTTTTCCCCTTGGCCTCCAATTCATCCTTCCGATGCGACTTAGTGGCGAGATCGGCTTCGAGTCTTGCCCGCTCATTTCCGGTAGCCTTCGCGGCCTCGAGTTGAAGCGCCTTAATCTCGGCTTGCAGCACTCCGAGCTCTGACTCCCAACCGGCCATCTTGGTCTTGTAGGCCTCAGCCAGCTGGCTGGACCGATTAATGATCGGGCTTGCGAGCTTCTGTCCGGCGATCCCCTTGCCACTGCCCCGCTCAGCGATCGCGATGACGTACAGGTTAAGCATGGTGATCAAATCCCGTCGCCCTCCTGTAACCGCGACAGACTTGCCAACCGCACCGGACATCACCGCTAAAGCGGACATCGCGGCGAGTGAGACTGGGATTTGGTAAACCTCAGCCAGTTCAGACGAGACGCATCTTAGTTCCTCAGGAAATGAGCTGATGGGGAAGGGCTCGACCAACCTATCGACATCCTCCTCATCGAGGTTTGACTGATGATCAGGGTGCCATTCCCGAGTAATAGTCCCGTGGTTGACGTCGCCGGACTTAGAACTTTGATCGGCAGCGTAAGAATCGTTGTTAGTGACTGCCGCTTCCTGACCCGAGGCGGCTTCATTTTTGGCGTAATGAGGGGAGGAGTTCATGCGGCGTGCCCTCCTTCAAGTTTGCGGATTGATGCCATGACGGCATCGCGCCGAAAGCGCACGGTGCGGCCCAGACGGACGCGAGGTAGCACTCCGCGCCGGCTCAGATTGTCGATGTGCCGCTCGGTACAGGAGAGCAGTTTTGCCAGCTCTCTCTTGGTTAGGACGAACGGCAGCTTCTCGCTGAAGTTCGTGAACTCAGGATGTATATTTTCCGCGGAATCCTGCGTGACCGCGTGGAATGTGGTTTTCATTTCGGTTGCCGATTTGAAGCACGGCGAACCGATCGACAAAACCCACCTCGCCAGTTGCTACCGAAACGGGCGTTTCAGGCCGGTTTCGGGCCAAAGTTGCTACCGCACTGCCGTTCGATTATGGCTAAAAATTCCTCCACCGAGGGGCGTTCCAGAGGTGATTCCATTCCACTGAAGAATCTTACGAGCCATGTCGCAGCGCTCGTTGACGGGCTTGTCCAACTGAAGAAGCATAAGCCGTAACGCGTCCTGACTTCTGATTTTTCGCGCCCTCTTTGAGACAGCGGATTGCGTGATCTTAATTTTCAGACCGCTGCAGCGCTTCTTGAGCCCTTCGGGTGTAAGTCCCAAGGCAGAAGCGAGGTCAGGAAGTTCGTGATCGTCTGCCTGAAACCAGCTGTAATACGGGTCAACTTTACCCCTTCCGCTTTTCCGGCCAACTCTGCCTTCTTGTAAGGCAATGTGTTTTAGCAACGCATCGAAGTCTTCCTTCCTCCTGAATCCGAGGGTCGCACTGTATCGCGGATCATCTGAAACCGGCGAAAACCTGCGTTCGGCTTGGGCAAATACTACCCTAAGAAAGGCGACGCATTTTTCGTTTTTTCCCTTAAGTTTGAGTAGGAAGTCACGAACATCCTTCGGTATCCGGTTAAACGGCGCGATTTCGTTGAGCGCATCATTGAGGGCGGCGTTCCCCGAGAATTTGTTCAAGGTGGTTATGAGTCCCTGAGAAGGCCGAGCCTTAAGTAGCTCATCGGTGATTTTGTCGCGCTCTTGCGCCGCTGTTTTCGGGTTGGTGTTGATCGTCATGGTTCTACCTCCCTGCAAATTTCTCCGTGCAAGACTTCAGTTTGGAAGCTAGTCACTCCGCGATCACTCCTCTGGTAATAGGGATCATCTCACCTACTGTCTCGATGTTGGTCGGCGTGATCGCGAAATACGCCTGAGCATCTTCCGTACTGGCGCTTGAGTCGCGGTAGTGCCGGAAAAGCACGGCAGGGCTGTTTCCCATCTGATCAACGACCCAGCCCCAGTCGTGGAGCTTGGAGGCGTAGGTTCCGAAGCTGTGACGTTTCGCGTTCGCGAAATCCCGTTTCCAGCTCTTGAAGCCAGCGTCCTGGTACAGCTGCGAGGCGCGCAGTTCGAAACGTGCCGGCGTGATGGGGCCTTGGCGTTTCGGATGGAGGAGCAGGAAATCGCGGGCGTTGGCAGGTATGTCGCACTTCCGCCGCTGCCGTGTCTTGGTCTGCTTGCCGTCGAGTGTGACCTTGCCGGCAGCTAGGTCGACATCACCCCAGCTCAGTCGAGTCAGCTCCTCCGAGCGGATGCCTCCGCAGAAGAGGCCCAGTACCATGGCCGGAAGGAGGTCGCGGTGCTTCACGGTCATGGCGGTACGCAGAAGTGCCTTTGTCTGCTCGATGGTAAGGACGGTGACGGCTTTCTCGTCCTCCAACCGCCCTTCAGGACGCAATCCTGCGGACGGATCGGCCACGATGAGCTTTTCGCGCAGGGCGAACCGGAAAAACTGACGCGTGTAAGCAGCGATATTGCGAACCAGCCTCGGGCTGGAGCCGGACGCTGCGCAGTCCCGGATCCATTCCTTGAGTTCTTCGGCGGTAACCCGCTTCACGGGCGTTTCCTCACCGAAGTTCCGGACGAGCCTACCCGAGTACTTCCGGAGCGATTCGAGGGAAGCAGGGCGAAGGTTTTTTTCCTTCTTGGACTGCATCAGCCGCCCGAGGACCTCGGCCATCGTGGCGTCGCCTCCAGCGGGCCGGAGATGCCTCAACGCGAAATTCACGGCTGCCGCCAGCGTGAGCCCAGAGCCCTCCAGGCGCTTAAGGGCTCGTTTGGCATCCGACACCTCCTCAGGAGTCAGCAGGAAGCCGGTAAGCCCGAGATCCTTGGCCTTGAGGGCAGCGGCTTCGGCGAAGTCGACGGCTTCCCGCGCCTGCAATTCCTCGAACTGCCGCCGAAGGCGTCCCTGGCCGGTTACCTTCGCGGGAACGACGACCATCCAGGAGTGCCCGAAATCCTGCCCGCGGCTGCGATTGGCGACCCGGCGAATGCTGATCCCGAGGCGCATGGCGCGCTTTGAAAGGGTCAGGGATTTCTTGAGGCGCCCCTGCTTGGTCATGGTTTCCGGTTCAGCGGCAAATTCGTCCGAAATTTGGCAGGACTGTGACAGGACAGTTTGCTCGTTACCTATGAGAAAGCTGGCGGAGAGGGTGGGATTCGAACCCACTAAATCCGCTTCCTCGGGATTTGGTGAAAGCAGGACATTTTCGCTCGTAAGTTCCAAATCACCTATGAGAAACGGGCTTTTGTTCATGAATCCCAAGCTAGCATGGAATGGAACTGAAGGGAACCAAAATGAATCAGAACTGGCAGGACATGGCAGGACAGGTTCCGGAGGGGGCGGGGGGGGCTCCGGCCCTCGGCCGCCGGCAAATGAGGATCAACCCACCCCAGGAGGTCGAAATCCGCAGTGCAGTAGCGCGGCGTGTCTGACGTTAGGAGCGCTTGAGGGACGCCTTGTCAGACCTTTCTCAGCTACACGCCAAGTAGCCGTCCCGTCCGGCGAGGTGTATTCGGCGCATTTTTTTTGCGTTGATAGCGCCTTTCACTCATTCGCCTCTTCTCAGATGAGTGCTACCCCATTCCCGAGGTACTTTCTTTTCACGGCACTGACTCTTTCCGGACTACTGCATGCTTGGGGTGCAGAGTTTCCAAGGGAAGTGCGGTTAAGCGGCGGAGGCACCCTACGAAATGCTTCTCCGATACGGTGGATGTCGGACGCGGTGGTAATCAAGCACTCGGGGGGCGCGGACCCTATTCGTTTCGAACACATCGCCGAGCCCGACCGCTCGGCGGTAATCGCAGCAAGACCCACTGTTGATTCTGCGGTGAAGTCTACGGGTACCGGTAAAGGCGCGGCGAAATTAGATTCACCTGATTCCAAGTCGCGTATGATCACTGGCGAAATCTTCCTCGGAGGTGGAGTTAGCCAGGGAGTAAGAGTGAAATTCGCGGGCGCGTCGGTATCCGCCTACCCTTTGGACGTCGCGAGAAATGCATTCGATACCTACGGACGGCCAAATCTTCCCGCGCCAATTTCCTCAGCCGTAGCTGACGGCGAGGGGCGTTTTTCACTGATTGTCCCGAAGGGCATAAAAATCATGATCGTAGCTAAGGGCACGCATCGAGCCGCCGTGGGCCTCAATTCCGTAGATTGGGAGTGGCGAATTGCTGATGAGCAGATTCAGGGCGACCGCTTGATGCTCACCGACGCAAACGCCCAGCCGCTTCAGGGTAGAACACTGTAGCCCTAGCCCGATTGTCCTGACTCCAAAACGCGAAGGACGCCTCGCAAATGCAGAGTTACCAACAAAGTGGCGGCTACTCAGCTTGGTCGCAAAAAAGTGAACGGGAAGCTGCACGTGCTGCGAAGGCCGCGCAAAGGGAGGCTAAGGAACGCGAGAAGCGGGATCACCTAGAGACGGCGCGCAATCAGGTGGACGAGGCCGAACGGAAGCTTTCTGAATTAGTTTCGCTGCACAAATCCTGTGCACCGAGCATCGATTGGATTGCGTCCGCAGCTGCCCTTCGGCCAGCGGAGTCCATCACGTTTGCGGCTGATGACCGCCGGGAGTGGCGCCAAAGGCGCGTGCTAGTCCCTGCGGAAACACCTGCTAGCCCTCCTCCCTTGAGGACCGCTCCGTCTGCCGATCCTGGCGCCAACACCCATGCTGAACTTGTGTCCTCATGGGAGCGCAATCGCGCTTTAGCTGAGCGGCTCCTCGCAGGAGAAGAGGCCGCCTTCATGGAGGCCCTTTCCGAACTCAGTTACCTTGAAGCCGTAGCTCAGCTTGGTGCCAACATCGATTTGACGGTCCATTCCGCTAAAGGGGTGGAGATCGAGGTTCGCTGCAATGAACTGACGGTCATTCCGACCTCATCGAAGGTGCTAACTTCGTCCGGAAAGATTTCGGAAAAGGCGATTCCCCGGGCAAGGATGCTAGAGATCTACCAAGACCACGTTTGCAGCGCGCTACTCCGGGTTGCTCGCGAGGCATTTGCTGTTCTTCCGGTTGAGCTGGTTCTGCTGCATGGTCACGCAGTCGTTCACGACTCGGCAAAAGGAACCGACTCGTTGGAGGTGATCTATTCCGTATTTATCCCTCGAGATGGATTAAGAGAGCTCGATTTCGACCGCTTGGATCCGTCCGACGCAATCGAAAGCTTTGCCCATCGGGGCGACTTTAAGAAATCCCGAAAGGCGGGGGCGTTTCAGCCCATTAAGCCATTTTCATTCAGCGATGCGCCCGCGTTTGTTTCGGTTACGTCAGCACCCTCTGCATCTGTGAGTACGCTAATATTACAGGTCAAAACCCTGAAGGATTCCCTCGTGCACGCGTTGGAGGCCTAATATGAGTTTCCCTCTTAAGGTAAGTCCCGACATGCTCGCTGTCGCCCTAGCGGTCATCCTCGGGTTGTATATCTGGTCACGGATCGCTGTAATTCGGCTCAGGCGAAAACTCGCAACATCCGAGGAGGAATCGCTAGTCCTGCACAAGAGGTACGAAAAGAAGGCGGCGGAACTGATCGAGGCCAACAAGGCTGCCCTATCCGATGCAGAAAAAAGCCTTTCCGAGGAACGTTCAGCTTTGGCTGCCGAAAACGAGAAGATTAGACGGCATTACGAATCGGAGGCCCGTAAAGCGTTTGAAGAGTCAAAACTTAGGCTTGAAGCATTCTCAGGATTACAGGCCCTTGCCGCCGACGAGGAGAAAGCTCGCACTGCTCTTACGTCCGCACTGGTTGAAGCCGAAGAGCTTCGAGCCCAGGCCCTAGCACTACTATCGGATGCGAAAGCGAGAGCTGCGGTTGAGCGTGATATTGCCCTGCAGAAGGCAAAAGTAATTCACACCCAGGCTCAGGCTCTACTGGCTCGGGCAACCGCCGAGTCCGCTTCAAAAATCACGGATGCAGAGAAAAAAGCTCAGGAGATCGCCGGAGAAGCATATCTGGCAATCCGCGAGAAGTCGCATCTCGAGGAGTCGGTAAGAGCCATCCGAAACGTAATCGATGGCTACGGTGACCGTTACATCGTGCCCACTCGATCTCTTGTCGACGACCTGGCTTCCGATTTTGGCCATACCGAGGCAGGAAACGCACTGCTTCTTGCCCGCCAGCAGAGCCGCCAAATGGTCGAAGAAGGGGGTGCCGCAGAGTGCGATTATGTTGAGGCAAATCGGCGAGACACCGCGATCCGGTTCGCGACAGATGCTTTTAATGGGCGGGTTGACGCGATTCTGACGAAAGTCGGCGAAGAAAACTTCGGAACGCTCCGGCAAAAGATTTTGGACGCTTTTAATTTGGTTAACCTGAATGGAGCTGCGTTCAGAAACGCACGCATACGGGAGACTTACCTCGACTCCCGACTGTCAGAGCTGAAGTGGGCTAGTGCCGCATACGAGTTGAAGCTTAGGGAGCGGGAGGAGCAGCGACGAATCCGGGAGCAGATCCGCGAGGAGGAGAAGGCTCGCCGAGATTACGAAAGGGCACTCAAGGAAACTCAGCGCGAAGAGGAGGTGATCAAGCAGGCGCTGGAAAAGGCCCGAAAGGAGGCAGAGCTAGCCGGCGCACAAGAGCGGGAAAAGTACGTTCAGCAGATGGCGCAGCTCGAGGCGCGCCTCGTCGAGGCGGAGGCGAAAAACCAGCGGGCCTTGTCAATGGCGCAGCAGACGCGACGGGGCAATGTTTACATCATTTCCAACGTAGGTTCTTTCGGGGATGGTGTGTTGAAAATCGGTATGACTCGTCGCTTGGAGCCGATGGAACGAATTTGGGAGCTCGGGGACGCTTCGGTTCCATTCGAATTCGATGTCCATGCCATCATCCCCTCTGATGACGCGCCGGCGCTCGAGGGGGAATTGCACGAAGCGTTTGAGGACCTGCGCATCAACCAAGTTAACCTGCGTAAAGAGTTCTTCCGAGTGCCCCTTGAAAAGGTAAGGAAGATAGTCGCTGAACGTGGCATCTCGGCCACATTTACGATGGCGGCTGAGGCGCAGGAGTACCGCGAGTCTCAAGCAATAGCCAATTTGCCTCCCGAGGAGCGGGCTCGCTCCAGAACCAAGTTAGTCGATCAACGGGAGACCGGCATGACATTTATGGGGCGGCCGGGGCGAGACCCTTCCGAGAACTGAGCTGCGGCTCGTTGCTAGGTCAGTCCAGCATAAGGCTAAGCTGGCTGAAAGTAACACTGCGTTCGCAACCGTTACCCAGATGTTACTAGGTCCCATTGCCGATGCTGCCTTAGTAAAAGGCATGAAAACCATGCTCCTATCCGAAAGCGCAGAGAAATTCGCGGTCTTCGCCGCCAAAGGCGCCATCCGTGGCGACCACCTCGGCCCCATCCCAACCGACTGGCGGGAGATCCCCGACTGGTGGAGGACGGAAGGGCGAAGGATCCACGTTGCGAGGCAAGGCGGAGACTCGGCCCGGCAGTTGGAAGGCCCCGTGAGGCTTCTGTCCGCAATTTTGGCGGCAAAGCGGGTCCGCTCCGGCGGGTAGGTCCGCCGGCGGGCGCTCGGTCAGGCTCTGGCTGAGCGCCCGCGTTTGTTTTGGGGAGCAGGAAACCGGTCGGGCTTGAGCAACTCCCAAGGTTCGACCCCGAGGGCTTTTCCCAGCCGCTCAATGGTGGCGAGACGGATGCCTGGGCGACGCTGGGCCTCGATGTCCTGCAGGTAGCGGTACGGTATCCCCGCCAGCTCCGCCGTAAGTTCCTGGCTCCAGCCCCGAGCCAGCCGCGAGTTGCGGAGGTTCAGGCAGAGGGTCCCTACGGCGTTCACCCCCTCAATTTAGCGTCTTGCAGATTACTTGAACACGCCCGCTACTTGGCGTCTTAAGCTAATCGCCTCACGTAGCACGACGGCAGCCTGATTCGAAGATCTGATCCAGATGCGCAGTACGCACCTACTGACAATCGTGGCCCTGGGTGCGCTTGGATTAGTGACCATCGGAGAATTCCTGGCCCGACAGCAGTCGCTTCCAGATGCGGCTAGAAACCCGTTGGAGGCACGTGGCACCGCAAACCCCGTTCTCCCGAAGCCCCAGGCTCCAATACCCGCCCGCTTCGCGGCGGCGGCGGTAGCAGGGGGAGTTGCGGGCGCAACAGCTGCGCTGGCCAACCCAGGTGCGAAGTCAGAGGACGAGCTTCGCGCTATTGCCCTCGAGCGGCGCGGGAAGCTGCTGGAGTTAATTCAGGCGGATCCTGCGGCGGCTCTCGCTTGCCGACTTACTTATTCGCAACGGAGGGCATTACCCCCTTCTGTGGTTGCGCTACTGGAGGAACCGATCGACGCATTCGGCCGACTAGAGGTCATCGCTGTTTGCGGCCATCAAACCGGAGGTACGGAGCGGTTCGTCCAAGTGGGAGGCTTGCGTCGGCGTGCCTTCATCGCCGGTTCCCGGGTGGCAGCAGTATCCCAAGAGCGCCTACCGGTACACGGGATCGCGGTTGAGGGCGTCATGGCGGTTGCTGCTGAGCCGTACCGGATTCCGGACGCTGGCGAGATTGAGGCCGAGCCTTCAGCGGAAGCGGGGATCGAGGTGTTCGTCGGCGATGAGCGGCGGGTCTTTGCCGCCAAGGAAGAGCTCGACGAATGGGCCGACGGCACCCGCGCTGCCGAGACCGTGCTACCGTCAGTCTTCGGGGACCGAAAAATCCTCTTCGTGATGGTCGACTTTTCCGACGCCCCGGGCGCGCCCACGACCGCCGCGGAGATCCTGAAGTCGATGGACGCCGTCAATGCCTACTACCGCGAGATGTCGGCGAACCGGCTGTCGTTCACGACCACCGTACTACCAGCAGTGCTGAGAGCCCCGCAGACGAAGGCGGCGTACAGTGCGGATAGTGAATCTTACCTGCGGCTGATGACGGAAACTCTCTCCTCACTGCGCGACTATGAGGCCCAGTCCGGGAACCGTGGGACCTACGCGCAGGCGAGCTACGAGCATGTGGCGATCGTGTTCGGGAGAATAGCCGGTTACACCTCCGCGCTGACTCCAAATGGATGGCTAGGTCGTGCGGATCTAAGGGGGACCAGGATTTGGTTTAATGGGAATTGGCAGGACGGTGTAGTTGCGCACGAAATTGGACATAACCTAGGGCTCTCTCATGCCTACGCATGGAGGCCGTTAAGTGGGTCGGCTTCTGGTCTAGGTACTCATGTTGAGTACGGAGATCTCTTCGATGTGATGGGGATGGAGCAGACTAATTCTCTTAAGAACGGTTACGTCTGCACCCCCAAGAAGCGCGCCCTCGGCTTCATCACCGACGCCAACTTGGTAAGCGTGCGCACCTCGGGTGAATACCGGATCTTCCGTCACGACGGGGAAATCGGATCCCGGGTGGTCGGGCTGAAGATCGATGCCGGAACGGCGTACGATTATTGGATCGAGTTCCGGAAGTTGCCGCCGACCGGTCTTTCGGACTTCGCAGACGC